>OFMI01002202.1_pt1 | contig 10188 bp, 9 predicted proteins | sample 1541741 | NCBI WGS metagenome assembly OFMI01 (sample SAMN04209219, study PRJEB22552) | human gut metagenome | biome: gut; material: feces | host: Homo sapiens | place: USA: Oklahoma | reverse complement strand
GGATACTGGACATTGGCATACTGCGGTGCATCATATCCTTCCATCTGGATATGTGCCGGCACATAAATGTCCTCCCAGTCCTTACAGGAATATGCTTCTTCCTCAAAGCCTGGGATAGCAGATGCATAATTCCGTGCATAATGGAACTTCCAGAGACCATTCAGACTGTGACGGAAAGAAGTTTTCCCATCTTCTCTCTCTTCCTCACAGCGATAATATGTATGATCTGAGTGGGCATCCATTCTTCCGTCGCTGAAATACCGGGGATCTTTTAACAGAGAATGATCAAATTTTTTCATTTTTTCCTCCTGCCCGGCAGATTCTGTTTTTTCTGCCGGATTCTTCGTTTTTTATGCTATGATCATTATAGTATAATCCACCGGATTATGGTATAATATGTTTCGCCAAAATATATAACATTTAGAAACAGGTGAATATCATGTCGATCTATTTCAGAAACACTCCGGTCAGTGCTCCCTTCATGTTTGAATCTCTTGGGAACCACTGGAATCAGGTTAATATCTTCCGTCCGGACGGATATCCATATTATCATTACCTCCAGACTGAAAAGGGTACCGGACGCATTGAAGTCCGTGGAAAATTTTATACTCTCGGAGCCAACGAGGGCATCCTCATCGCCCCCGGTGTCCCTCATTCCTATCACAGGGAGTCTACTTCATGGACCACGATGTTTGCCACCTTCACAGGAACACTGGCAGGCAGCATTCCTTCCATGACAGACAACCAGGAAGTGATCCTTATCGAAAAGGAACAGGGGGCCAGTATCCGGAAAATGATTTCTTCTACCTTGCGTAAATATCATCAGCCCACACCGGATATGAAATCTCTTTCTTCCGACTGCTATAATTTTCTTATGAATTTTACAGACTGTGCAGCTTCTCCGAAGATACAGGATAATCCGCTCTACCAGAGATATGTGATCCCGGTAATAAAAGAAATCGAAACCGGTTATCAGCAGGATATCACTGCAGCGCAGCTGAGCCGGAGCGTTTTTGTCTCTCCGCAGTATCTTTCCCGTCTGTTCCGCCGTTTTATGGGCTGCTCGGTTTACGAGTACGTTACCATGTACCGCATCAGCCGCGCCCGGGAGCTTCTGCTTTCCAGACCGGATATGAAGATCCAGGATGTTGCCGGCGCTTCCGGATTTTCCGATGCCAGCCACTTTATCGCCATGTTCCGTAAAGTCACAGGCACAACTCCTCTGGATTTCCGAAAGATGTACTGATATATTCCTACTGCACAGCACAAAAACTGCCCTACCGGAAACGTCGTAGAAGACGTTTTCCTGCAGGGCAGTTTTCTGCTGCTCTTATCAGCCAAATGCCGGTATCCTATCCTATATTCTGATCCATCAGACAAAAGCATCTGTATCCTATATCTGTTTGATATCTGTTTGATCTCAGTTTCCGTAATATAATTCCAGAATACGGTCAACTCTTTGGCTGGCCTCCAGATTCTTCAGAAGATCGCTCCTGCTCCTGATCTGGCTGTCCAGCTTCTTCCGTTCCTCCTGCAGCTGCTGTAAAAGTGACGCTTTCCGAAGAGCTTCCTCTTTCTTCTGTATCTCGTTCTGATCCATTTTTTTCTCCCTGTACAGTCTCTGTTTCCAGATTCTCTGCTACATTTTCCCGTTGCTGTTCCGCTTCTTTCTCTGCCTGCTGATCTTTCTCGATCCTTCTCATCCGTACTTTTGCCCGCTTTCTGGACATCACGCGTTTCACTGCAACTACCACGGTGCAAAGAACAAAAAGTATTACCGAGATCACCAGTGAAACATCCACGCCGGTTCCCAGAAACAGTATTTTATCTGTGCGGAACCACTGGAGCACTGCTCTTCCAAGACCATAGCCTGCCAGATATTTCAGAAAGATCTCTCCCTGAAATACTTTTTTGCGAAGCAGCATCATAAGCATCAAAAGCACAAGCAGACACCAGAGACTTTCATAGAAAAACAAGGGCTGTACCAAAATCCAGGTACCACTGTCCACGGTTTGAAGCTTTTCACGCATAGCCGTGGTGACCTCTCCTGCCCGTACCGCAGTCAGCGGCAGCTGCATGGAAAAAATGTTGTCTGCATATTCCCCGAAAGATTCTCTGTTAAAAAAGCTTCCCCACTTTCCTATTATCTGCCCGATCAGAAGTCCCATGCAGGCAAGATCTGCCATCTGCCAGAAGGATTTCTTTCGGATCCTGCAGTAGACCGCACCACCCAGCACACCGCCCAGAAGTCCGCCATAAAACATAAGTCCTCCGGAACGTATATTCAGAAGCTGTCCCGGATCATTTTTATAAAGGCTCCAGGAAAAAGCCGCATAAAGCAGCCTTGCCCCTGCCACACCAGAAAGCAGCGTTATGATGGCCAGATCCAGATATGCATCCGGATCTTCATGATTTCTTCTGGCTTCCAGTGCCACAAAAAAGATTCCCAGAAGCATTCCTATCGCGATCAGTACGCCATAGATCGTGATCTCAAAGCCAAAGATCTCAAAGGATCTCGGCACATGATCCAAAACCAGATTTAATCCGGGAAACCGAATTGACATATCCATAAAATCACCTGTTATAATTTTTCAGCTTACAGCCGGTATTTCACAGACGTTGGTGATCACACGTTAAATCTGAATAAGATCACATCTCCGTCCTGTACAACGTACTCTTTTCCTTCCATACGTACAAGGCCCTTCTCTCTGGCACCTGCATAGGAACCGCAATCCAGAAGATCCTGATAATTCACAACCTCTGCTTTGATAAATCCACGTTCAAAGTCTGTGTGGATCTTACCTGCTGCCTGCGGTGCCTTGGTTCCGATCTTGATGGTCCATGCTCTTGTCTCATCCTCTCCGGCTGTCAGGAAGCTCATAAGGCCAAGAAGGTGATAGCTTGCGCGCACCAGCTTCTCAAGGCCGGATTCTGTCAGTCCCAGATCCTCAAGGAACATCTTTCTCTCATCCTCATCCAGCTCGGAGATTTCCTCCTCGATCTGCGCACAGATCACAAATACCTCGCTGTTCTGTTTGGCAGCGTATTCACGTACTGCCTGTACATACTGATTGTTCGCCCCATCATCTGCGATATCATCCTCTGCAACGTTAGCCGCATAGATCACCGGTTTTGCAGTAAGAAGATTATAGGTTGCAAGCCATGCATCCTCATCTTCGTTCTCTGTTTCCAGAGTAATGGCAAGCTGTCCCTCTTCCAGATGCGCCTTTACTTTTTCAAGGAATGTAAGCTCTTTGGCAGCTTCCTTATCCATACGTGCAGTCTTGGTAACCTTGGCAATCCTTCTCTCGAGGATCTCAAGATCAGAGAAAACAAGCTCCAGATTAATAGTCTCGATATCGCGGAGCGGATCAATGCTTCCATCTACATGAACAACATTGGAATCCTCAAAGCAGCGTACCACGTGAACGATAGCATCTACCTCACGGATATTTGCAAGGAACTGGTTTCCAAGTCCCTCTCCCTTAGATGCGCCTTTTACAAGACCTGCAATATCGACGAATTCGATCACTGCCGGTGTTACTTTTTTTGATTTATAAAAATCTCCGAGAAGATTCAGTCTCTCATCCGGAACGGTTACAACACCCACATTGGGGTCGATAGTACAGAACGGATAGTTTGCGGATTCTGCTCCGGCTTTTGTCAGTGAATTGAATAATGTACTTTTTCCTACGTTAGGAAGACCTACGATTCCTAATTTCATCTCTCTATATACGTCCTTTCGATATATTTATTTACAGTATTTTTCAGATACTCTTTAAACAGGCCTTTCCGTTTTTCAGGCCATTCCTGTCCCATATTACCATACACAGCCTGAAATCGCAACTGTGAGGCAATTATTGTTACTGTCAGTCCCTGGACATGATCATCAGAAGCTGCCCGCTTTCATACAGGATCTCTGCGGTTTCTTCCGAAATCTCATTGCTGACGGTCAGGCCACTGTCTTCTACTGTCAGATGATATCCGTTCAGCGGATACTTAAATCCCCTCAGAGTGAGGCCTGTCACATCACCTCCCACAGTAAAGAATGAAACATATTTTCCAAACTGCTCCTCTCTGTGCAGGATGGTTCCGCTTTCTGCAAGTGTGATATAATTCCACTGATCTGCGATCGCAATACGAACGCCCTGTTCCTTACCCATGGAAAGCAGTCCCAGATTCGCCAGCACATGATCCAGCCTTGTGCCGGTAGCTCCCAGGATCAGGATATCCTTTGCACCCTTGCGGATCATCTGGTTTACCGCAGACTGTGTATCCGAATCATCCTTCTCTGGCTTCAGCCTGATGATCTCCGGTCCCTTCAGGCTTTCCATATATTTTTGGCCTTCTTCGGAAAGACTGTCAAAATCCCCAATTGCAAGATCCGGAATAAATTCCCGGTTTTTCATAAACCATTCCATCCCCTTATCTGCAGCAACAAGAGTAATTTTCTCTCCTCGGCTTTCTTCTATTCTTTTTTTTAAAAAATCGAGGGCAAAACCATTCTGGATATTGCCCCCGCTGATTATTATTGTATCGATCATTTTCAGTCCAGCTCTTTTTTGATATTGTGGATTTTTTCTGTAATGTGTCTTACATTGGCTGCCACATCGCCCTTAAATACCCAGGAACCTGCGACCATGAGGTTTGCACCGGCACGCATAACAGTCTCCAGTGTATCATCATTGATACCCCCATCTACCTGGATATCAACATCCAGCTCTTCTTCATCAATAAGCTCACGAAGCTCCTGGATCTTCTCCGTGCATTCGTCCATGTATTTCTGTCCGCCAAATCCTGGCTGAACAGTCATTATCAGCACCATATCCACATCTTCAAGAAGATGGCTGATGTCATTTACCGGTGTGGATGGCTTGATTGAAACTGCCGCCTTTACCCCTGCTGCCCTGATCTGCTCCAGTGTACGCTCCAGATCCTCACATGCCTCCGCATGTACAGTAATGGAATCTGCTCCGCATTCTACAAAATCGCGGATATATCTTTCCGGTTCTGTTACCATCAAATGTACGTCGAAAAACATGTTGGATTCTTTCCGGATCGATTTGATCACCGGCATTCCAAAAGAAATGCTGGGAACAAAATCTCCATCCATAACATCAATATGCAGATATTCAACGCCTTCCTTTTCCAGAATTTTGATCTGTTCTCCCAGTCTGTTAAAATCTGCTGATAAGATCGATGGGCACAATCGGTATTCCATGACTCAGTATCTCCTTTTCTCTTTTAATTCCTGGTGCAGCTCCAGATAATCTTCATATCGGAGTCTGCTGATCTCATTGTTCTCAAGGGCTTCCTTAACAGCGCAGCCCGGTTCATGTATGTGACGGCACCCCTGAAAGCGGCACTGTCCTTCATATCTTCGGAACTCCGGAAAGTAATCCTTCAGTTCCTGCTCCTCCATATTTTCAATATATAAGGAGGAAAATCCCGGCGTATCCACAAGGAATGTATCCTGTGCCACCGGTATGATCTGTGCATGGCGCGTGGTATGTTTTCCCCGTTTCAGCTTACGGCTGATCTCACCGGTTTCCATCTCCACTTCTTCCTGAAGGGAATTTGTAAGAGAAGATTTTCCCACGCCGGATGGGCCGGCAACCACAGTTGTCCTGCCCTGAAGCACTTCTTCGATCTCGTCGAGTCCTTCTCCCTTCAGGGCACTTGACAGGATCACCTGATAGCCGCAGCTCTGGTATGTTTCATAGAGAAATTCCAACTCTTCCGTTGTTGCCAGATCTTTTTTGTTAAAACAGATGACTGCCGGAACACCTTCCCTCTCCATCATAATGAGGAAACGATCCAGAAGCATGAAGTTCGGCTTCGGATTATCCATGGCAAAGATCACCAGTGCCTGATCTACATTGGCCACAGCCGGACGGATCAAAGAATTCTTACGCTTGTGGATCTCCGTCACACTTCCCTCCAGTTCCTTTTCATCCAGAACTGTAATGTCCACATTGTCACCTACCAGAGGCTTGAATTTATCCTTACGGAAAATTCCCTTGGCTCTGCATTCATATGTATTACCGTCTTCTGCATATACGTAGTAGAATCCGGCAATACCTTTGATTATCTTTCCCTGCATGATCACTCAGCTTTCTTGAATGTAACCGTGTAGGTTCCAAGCTGCTGATAATCCCCGTCTACCTCTTCATAGAGATAGATGGTTCCTGAGGTAACGCCCTCAGCACCTGAGATATCAAGCTGATACGGGAAGCTGATATTCTGTCCATCAATGATGGTGGATGCCTTAGGCTCACCGTTTACGTCCTGGATCAGTTCCAGACGGATCGCGCCTCCATTGTAGCCGGACGGGGTATCCAGTGTCTGTGTACATTTCCAGCCTGTGTTTGCATTAACATCCGCTGTAGATGTAGTTGTAGATACTGTGCTGTCCGCAGATGCTGTGCTGTCCGCAGATGCTGTGCTGTCTGTAGATGCTGTACTATCTGCAGATGCTGCGCTGTCTGTGGATGGAGCCTTGTCACCGGAGCTGATGGTAATGCTGATCGGCTTATCCGGGTCCGCTGCCGCATAGGCTTCCGGATCCTGTGCGATAACTGTACCTGCAGCTTCTGTACTCTGCTGTTCTGTTATCTGGATATCAATAAATTTACCTAAAGTAGTAAGTGCATCATCCTTGGTCATTCCCACAACACTCGGGACCTCAGCATTATCGCCATAATCAACCCCTCGGCTGACTGTCAGTGTCACAGAAGAGCCTGCCTGCACAGAAGTACCTGCTGCCGGCTCGACATTGTAAACATATCCCGGATCTACCAATGCATATCCGTTGTCATCTGTGTCGCTGTATTCTTTCTGGACATTTACCTGAAGTCCAAGATCTTCCAGAGTCTGCTGTGCATCGATTCCTGTGCGTCCATCCAGATCCGGGATCGTAACCTGTGCTGTTCCGGTGCTTACCCAGTATTTCACAGTTGTATTGGCTTCAACCTGTGTTCCCGCAGCTGTCTCCTGACGGGAGATCCTGCCTTTTTCCTGATCGGATGCCTCCTCACCGGCCATCTGGACACCCAGATGTGCATCGTTTGCAAGTGTTTTAGCCTCTTCCTCTGTCTTGCCTACAAGATCAGGAACAGTTGCCAGACCGTCAGCTGCTGATTCCTGCTTCGCTTCTGCCTTGCTGCTGTCTGCAGCTCCGCTGCTGCCGGTTCCAAACAGTCCTGCGGCACGTCCAAGCACTACCACAAGAACGATCAGAAGGACTGCACCTCCGATCAGTGCCGCAATCGTCAGGCCTCTTCCGGAACCATGATGCTTCTTTTTCTTTCCGGATCTATGCTCGGATCTCGGTCTGTATTCTTCCTCTGCATCATCGTAATCGTTATCATCGTATTTTTCTTCCTCAAGTGCGGTGATCTCCGGTTTTGTGATCTGCTTCGGTGTATGTTTGATCTCACCAAGCTCTTCTTCTGAGATCACAACCGTCTTGGCATCGTTGTCAACTGTAGTAAGCCTTACAAAATCACCCTGGGGATCGATCAGAGAATGCTTCAGGTCTGCGATCACATCCTCCATACGGCTGTAACGACGATCTACACTTTTCTGTGTACATTTCAGAATGATCTGCTCCAGACTGTACGGAAGGTCCGGTGTATACACACTTGGCGGGACCATCTCTTCCTGCAGATGCTTGATAGCGATCGCCACAGTGGTATCTCCGTCAAAAGGAACTCTTCCTGTGACCATCTCATACAGTGTGATTCCAAGAGAATAGATATCGCTCTTCTCATCGCTGTATCCGCCTCTCACCTGCTCAGGTGAGCTGTAATGTACAGATCCCATTACATTGGAGCTGATCGTATTGGAAGATGCAGCTCTGGCAATTCCAAAGTCTGTCACCTTTACTTTACCATCTGTAGAGATAATGATATTCTGGGGTTTCACATCTCTGTGAACGATACCATGGCTGTGTGCCGCCTCCAGACCCATAGAAACCTGGATTGCGATACTTGTGGCCTCTTTAATGGAAAGCTTTCCCTTCTTGGAGATGTATTCCTTCAGAGTGATACCCTCAATAAGTTCCATAACAATGTAATAAACACCACCGTCATCTCCTACATCAAATACATTGACGATATTCGGATGTGTAAGACCAGCTGCCGCCTGGGCCTCACTTCTGAATTTCTTTATAAACGTGGTGTCTTCCCGAAACTCCGGTTTCAGGACCTTCACGGCAACAAAACGGTTCAGCTTATGGTCCATAGCCTTATAGACATCTGCCATTCCGCCAGTTCCGATTTTTCCTACGATCTCATAGCGCTCGGCTATGATCATTCCCGTCTTCAACATGCTTCCACCTCATTCGTGAATGGCTCTACCAGTACGACTGCAATATTATCCTTACCACCATTCTGATTTGCTTCCCGAAGGAGCGCACTGCCCTTCTGATCAATATCTGCTTCCGGATCGGATATGATCTCCTGGATCTTCTCATCTTCAACCATATTGCTGAGACCGTCTGAACACATCAGGATCGTACATCCTTTTTCAAGTTTCAGATCAAAGAAATCCACATCCACCGTTTTCTCTGCGCCAAGTGCCCTTGTAATGATGTTCTTATCCGGATGATTCCGTGCTTCCGCTTCGCTGATCTCGCCCATTCTCACCATTTCCTGTACCAGGGAATGATCTCTGGTGACCTGGCGGATCCCGTCCTGGATCACATATAAACGGCTGTCACCCACATTGGCTACATAGGCATACTGATCTACAATAGTCGCCACCACCATAGTGGTTCCCATGCCCCGGAGGTTTTCATCTTCCTGCGCACGGTTTCTGATCTCCGTGTTCGCAGCTTCGATCGCATGACGAATAACCTTCACAGGATTGTAATCCGCATCTTCACGGATTTCATCCACAAGGATCCGTACTGCATGTGAGGATGCATAGTCACCGGCGTTATGTCCGCCCATTCCGTCCGCGACTGTGAAAAGATTAGGCAGATTTCCAACCGGACCTTCAGATGCAAACACGTAATCCTGATTCATCTTCCGCTTCTGCCCTACATCAGTAGCTGAGTATATCCTCATGTCACTTCTCGCTTTCTGTTTTTTCCATGTAACTTTTTCTTAGCTGTCCACAGGCACCGTCGATATCGCTGCCCATTTCCCTTCTAATAGTAACATTAATTCCGTATTTTTCAAGTTTTATTTTGAAATTCTCCACAGCCTGTCGAGTAGACCTCACATAGGAGCGTTCCTTGATGGGATTGACCGGAATCAGATTTACATGGCAATTGATGCCTTTTATACGGCCTGCCAGCTGTCTCGCATCTTCTTCACTGTCGTTGACGCCGGCTACAAGACTGTACTCAAAGGTGATCCTTCGGCCTGTTTTGTCAAAATAATTTCTGCAGGCATCCAGAACCTCATCCATGGAATACTTATTCGCGATCGGCATCAGTTCCTGTCGTTTTTCATCATTTGGAGCATGAAGGGAAAGTGCCAGAGTGATCTGAAGCTTTTCTTCAGCCAGATCATACATCTTCGGCACGATCCCACAGGTAGAAACCGTCACATTTCTCTGACTGATCCCAAGACCGTTTTCGTCGGTAAGGATCCGGACAAAACGGACAAGATTGTCATAATTATCCATCGGCTCACCGGTTCCCATCACAACTACATTGGCCACACGTTCGCCGGTATCTGCCTGGATACGGTAAATCTGATCCAGCATCTCGGACGGTTTCAGGCATCTGGTCAGTCCTCCGATGGTAGATGCACAGAATCTGCATCCCATACGGCAGCCCACCTGAGAAGAAATGCACACAGAATTTCCGTGGTGATACCGCATGAGAACACTCTCGATCACATTTCCATCTTCCAGCTGGAACAGATATTTTCTGGTTCCGTCAATTTTTGAGATCCTTACATCTGCCTGGGTCAGTGCTGTGATCGGATAAGCCGAAAGCTTTTCCCTGAGGCTTTTGGAAAGATTTGTCATTTCATCCCAGGAGGTAACCAGCTGCTGGTGAAGCCATGCATAGATCTGTTTCGCCCGGAAAGGCTTTTCACCGATCTTTGTCATGAATTCCTTCAATTCCTCCATGGTCATGGATTTTACATCTGTCATTTTCTGTTATTTCCTTCTGAATCTGGCAATAAAGAATCCATCTGTCTTATGTATTCCCGGCAGAAGCTGCAGATA
>OFMI01002201.1_pt1 | contig 10189 bp, 8 predicted proteins | sample 1541741 | NCBI WGS metagenome assembly OFMI01 (sample SAMN04209219, study PRJEB22552) | human gut metagenome | biome: gut; material: feces | host: Homo sapiens | place: USA: Oklahoma | reverse complement strand
AAAACAACAATCGCTGCTAAATAAATATCTACATTTAACTTCTCTCCTAAAAAAGTTAAAAGCATTGCTAAAATTGCATTTACAAAAAATCCAGAAATAAATACTTTCATATCAAAATTCTTTTTAATATTTGATGCAATCCCTCCAAATACTGTATCTAACGCTGCAACTATTGCTATTGCTAAATATTGTGATGCTGTATATGGTATAGTTGGAATTAGAAAACCTAGTCCTACTCCTGCTATACAGCCTACTACAATTGCTATAATCATCATTATTATTTTACCTCCTTCATGTAGTTAGTTTCAATTTCTCCATTATATGCTTTTATTTCAATATTATTTTTTTGTTCTACTTCTATTTTCATTCCATTTGCTTTCATTTGATCAATGTATCCACTATTTTTTACACTTAATGTACTAAGTAGATATGTTTTGTCACCAATTGCTTTTATTACATATGGAGAAGAAAGTCTTACATTTCCACCATTCATTACAATTAAATTGTTTGTTAATGTTGCTATATCTGTTAAATTTATAATTCTATTATCATTTATTGAAATAGCCTCTGCTCCCGCATATTTAAGTTCATTTATTAATTGTATTAAGTCATCTGCTGTATATGTATAAAGGGCATCTTCTGTATCTGTTAAGGTTAATATTACACCTTCTCCTGTTACATCTGTTAAACCCATTAAGTTTTTAGCACGTTGAAGCTCTTCATCTAATATAGCAGTAGTTTCTTTATCTTCATTCATTGCAGTTGTATATTCGTCAATCTTATTTTTATTTAATTCATACTGTTCCATTGTTTCTTCATATTTTGATTTATAACTTGCAATTTGTGTTTTTAGTTCATCTTCTCTCATTCCTTCTAAATCGATTTCTTTAGATTCATCAACCGTTCTAAATTGAATAAACATTGATGCTACCAATAATAGTGCAATTATTCCTGCTGTTATTTCTAGTATTAAAGCACCTTTATTTTTTGTTTTTTGTTCCACTTATTTCCGTCCTTTCTATAAATTATTTTTTTACAGTCATATATTTTTGTGTTAATGCACCTGTATATTTAGAGATTTTTATATTAGATGCTTTTTTTGATTCTATCTCAATTGACCTAGATTTTAACATATTTGCATATCCCCCTGCTCTAGTAATTGCGCCATAAAGTGTTTCTTGGTTTCCAATTGCTTTTATTACAAATGGAGAACCAACTTTATTTCCATTTATTTGAATTACATTTCCTGCACAGGTTATACAAGTTGAATTTACTATTCTTTCTCCATTTATTTCTATTGCTTCTGCTCCTGCATTTGCAAGTTCATTTACTAAACTTCTTAAGTCTGTATCATGAACAATTAAGCTACTCATATCTATTAAGCCACTTTCTCCACTGCTATCTGAAACAGTTAGTGTTATTCCGTTTCCCGATACATCTGTTAATCCCAATAGCATATTATATCTTTTAAGTTCAGCTTGTTTGTCTGAAGAATTTTCTCCATTTTGAGTTGATGCTTTTCTTATCTCTTCAAGCTTTTTTGTAGATTGTTCTAGTTCAAATTGAGCCCTTTCTGATTTTTCTTTCCATTCTAGTAAACTATCTTTTAATTCACTATTTGCAAATGAAAGAGAAACTGCTGAGCCTTCTCTTTTCATAGTTCTTACTTGCAGTGTTATTGCACTTGCAAGTACTACACAAATTATTCCTATTGCAATATATGTATTTTTGTTTTTCAATTTTTTTCTTCCCTTCTAAAACTTTATATATACCACTTTTAGGGCTTTATTTTTATATAATTTACACCTTTTCCCTAAAAAATGGATTCTTTTCATTTAAGTCCATGTCAACCACAATTTCACCTGGATGTTCTTTTTCTTTTTCTATCATTGTCCTTACATAAAGCATTCTTGTGTCTAAGTTAGAACAATCTCCTAAGTATACCATTTTTTGTTCTTTTTCTAAGTATAATGTATAATTTGAATCATTTTCTATATTTATAGTTGTAATCATTTCCATTATGTTATTATTTTTTGCAGTCGCCATTATCTTTAATACTGTATTTAACTTTTCCAAGTCTTCTTCTTTAAGTCTATTCCCTGGTATTATTTCATCTTCCTTTGTAATATACCCAGCAATTTTTGCTAATCCTTCCTTTTTATTTGCAGATATTTCTAATATATATCCTTGATTGTCTATATATGCATAAGATGCACCATATTCTAACATAAATGTAGCTAATCTTTCTGTAACTATTATATTAATTGTATCTGGCCATTTTCTTTTTATTTCAACCTTTTTTATGTATGGATTTTCTTTTATATTTTTTTCTATCTGTTTTTTAGATAGTTTAAATAAATTTATATCTTTTTCTAATTGAGACAGGCTTAGCACTTGTTCTTTTGATACTATATTAGTTCCGTTTATATTAATATTTTTTGTATTAAAAATCGGTGATAAAATAATAAATATAAAAATTCCAATGCATACTGCTAAAAGTAAAAAAACTTTTGCTATCATTTTGATTCGTTTAATATTTTTAATTTGCTCTTCTGTTCTTTGCCTTTTTTTATTTTCCTTTATCCTTCTTTTTCTAAGCTCGTCCTGTCTTTTTTGGGCTTTAACAACTTCTTTTTCTTTTGTTCTTTTTTCTTTTAATTTTTCTTTTTTAATTTTTTCTAACTTCTTTTTGTTTATTGGAGCAACTTCTTTTGTTCCTATAAAATGGTCTTCTTGCTTTATTCGTTTTGAACTATTCTTTTTAGTTGTCCTCGTTACTTTTTTATTTTCACTTTTTATTTCATTGTCAAAATTAAATATTCCTTCTTGTTTTGGAGAAGTATTTTCTTTTTTAATTTTATTTGTATTTTTTACTTTATTTGTCTTCTTACTTTTATTTAATTTTGACATTAAAACCAACCTTTCTAAATTGCTATCTTTTCTTCATTATTTACATATATCTTTATAATTTCAGCACCTAATTTTCTAAGTTTTTCATCTAAACTTTCATAACCTCTTAAAATATATTTAGCATCTTCTACTAAAGTTTCTCCTTCTGCCATAAGTCCTGCTATTACTAATGCTGCTCCTCCTCGTAAGTCTTTACTAGTTACTACATTTCCCTCTATCTTACTACTTCCTAGAATTTCAATCGTTTTCTCTTTTTGAACAATGTTAGCCCCCATTTTTTTTAATTCTTCTGTATATTTAAATCTATTCTCAAAAATATTTTCTGTTATTTTAGATTTACCTGTTGAACTAATTAAGACTGCACAAATTAGTGGCTGCATATCTGTTGGAAATCCTGGATATGGTTTTGTTTCTATTTCTATTGGCTTAATTTTATTTGGTCCTTTTAAACTTATTTTATCTTTATTAATTGAGATTTTACATCCCATTTCTCTTAAAGTAAAAAGTACTGTCATTAAATTTTCTGGATTTGTATTTTCAACTGTAATATTTCCATTTGTACTTGCTGCTGCACATAAAAGTGTTCCTGTTTCTATTCTATCCGACATTATTTTATATGATGTACTATGTAGCTTATTTACTCCAAATATAGTTATTTCACTAGTACCAGCTCCATATACTTTTGCTCCCATACTATTTAAGGCTTTTGCCAAATCTTTTATTTCTGGTTCTTTTGCCGCTCCTGAAATATGTGTTGCACCTTTTGCATAAACTGATGCTAATATGATATTTTCTGTCGCTCCTACACTTGGAAATTTTAATTTTATTCTTTTTCCCACTATTTCTTTGCAATTACAAATTATTTTGTTCTCTTTTTCTTCTATTTTTATTCCTAATTTGCTAAAAGCATCTAAGTGCAGGTCAATTGGTCTTTCACCTATATTGCATCCCCCTGGGTATGAAAAAGTTGCCTTCTTAAATCTTCCCAGTATTGCTCCTGCTAAAACAACCGTTGAACGCAATTTGTTCATTAATTCTTCTGGAATTTCTGTTTTGTTCATATCTTTGCTGCATATTGTTATTTTACCACGTTCAGCAGTTACTTTGCAACCTAAAAGCCTTAATATCTCTAATGTGATTTTTGTATCTTCTATGCTTGGTATATTATATAAAGTAACTGGCTCCGGGTTTAATATTGCCGCTGCAATTATTGGTAAAGCAGCATTCTTAGAACCGGATGCTTTAACGGTTCCACATATTTTTCTTTTTCCTTTAATTATGTAACTTAGCATATTATTATCTCCTTTCAAAACTGATATATATTATGCCAAGTTAATATTTTATGTTACTTAAATTATTCTTCTTTTAATTTTATTGAAAGAAGCTTGCTTATTCCGCTTTCTTCCATAGTTACTCCATAAACTGTGTCTGCCGCTTCCATTGTACCTTTTCTATGTGTTATTACTAAGAATTGAGTACCCTTGCTAAATTTCTTTAAATATTCAGCAAATCTATATACATTTGCATCATCTAAGGCTGCCTCTATTTCGTCTAATATGCAAAATGGTGCTGGATTTATTTGTAGAATTGCAAATAATAATGCAATTGCAGTTAGTGCCTTTTCTCCTCCTGAAAGTAACATCATATTTTGAAGTTTCTTTCCTGTTGGTTGAACTTTTATTTCTATTCCGCATTCTAAAACATTTGCTTCATCTTCCAAACTTAGTTCTGCTTTTCCTCCGCCAAATAATTGAGTAAATACTTCATTAAAGTTTTTGTTTATTAGCTTAAACTTTTCTACAAATTGATTTTTCATTGTGCTTGTCATTTCTGTTATTACATTTCGTAATTTAGAAATTGCATTTTCTAAGTCTAGTCTTTGTTCACTCATTGTTTCATATCTTTCTTTTGTCTTTTTATACTCTTCTATACTATCTATATTTACACTTCCTAAATCCTTTATTTTGTTATGTAATTCTGTAACAGTTTTTTGAGTACTCGCTAAATTTTCTGGAAGTTTATAATCTTTTGCATTATTCGGTGTAATTTCGTATTCATTCCATAGTTCGTTTATTGTATCTGTAATATCTTGATTTATATTTGTTTCTTTTAGGTTTATTTTTACTAATTGTTCTTTTACACCCTGAATTATTTCAAATTGTTTTTCTACATCTTGTTCTATTTCTAATAGTTTATTATTCTTATTTGTTTTATCTTGTTTTAAAGATTCTATCTTTTCACTGCTTCCTTCTACTTCTAAACTTATTCTACTAATACTAGACTCCAATTCTACTATTGTTTCTCTTAAAGTTTGACTTTGCTTTTCTATATCTGATATTTGGTCTTTTTTATTTGTTATTGCATCTTCTTGATTTTGTATGCTTTTATCTATTCTTTCTACTAATTCATTTATTGAAAAAGAGCTTTCATCAAATGAAGATACTGAAATTTTTAAATTTGTAACATCTAAATTTAAATCGTCAATATATTTTTGTTCATCTTTATTTGTCTTTGCAAACTCTTCTATCTCCTTTGTTAAATTTTCTATATTTAGATTTAACTCTTTTGTTTTTTCAAGTAGGCTTTCTTTCTTTAAAATACATTCTTTCTTCTTTGCTTCTAATTCGTCTAATTCATTTGCTAGCTGTTCTTTTTCATTAACTAGCTTTTGTATTGCTTCTTCTAATTGATTTAGTTTTTCTTTTTTAGTTGCATATACTATTTCTATTTCTTGAAGTTTCCTTATATTTTCTTCTAAAGCATTTGTATTATTTTTTTCTTGCTCTTTTTTCTTTTCTTCCTCTAACAGCTGTATTTCTTTTTCTAAATTTTCTATATTATTTTTCAGTTTTTTTATTTCGTCACTTCTCCCAATAATGCTAGATGTCTTTTTATTATTAGAACCACCTGTAATTGCACCTGATGCATTTATTACGTCCCCTTCTAAAGTTACTATTCTAAATCCATAATTATTTCCTTTAGCAAGTTTTATAGCAGTGTCCATATCTTTGGTAATTACTGTTCTTCCTAATAAATTTTGTACTATTCCATCATATTTTTTATCATATTTAACTAAATCTGATGCAATTCCTATGACTCCTTCTTCTGATTTAATCTTTTCTAGTTTTTTTCCGTGTACTGCTGATATTGGTAAGAATGATGCTCTACCTAAATTATTTTTTCTTAAATGTTCAATTAATTTTTTAGCATCTTTTTCTTCATCTGTAACTATGTTTTGAAGTGTTACACCTAAGCACATCTCTATTGCAGTTTTATATTTATCCTCTACTGAGATAATATTTGCTAATACACCATGAATTCCCTTCTTTAAATTAGAATCTTTTTCACATGCAAGTAGTAATTCTTTTACAGCTTTAATATACCCTTCTTTTTCTTTTTCTGTTTCTATTAAGAAATTGCATTTTGTTTGTTTTAATCTCTTTTCATCAGTTAGTTTAATTATTTTTTCATCATATATTTTTAAATTATTTTCAAGCTCTTCCTTTATCTTTTTTTCCTTTGTTAATCTTTCCTCATTTTCCTTTTTCTCTGTCTCTATTTGTAAAAATTCTATATTAAAATTATTTTTTTCTGTTCTTTTTTCATCTAATTCCGAAATTGTTTTGTCTAGTTCTCTTTTTGCTTGCTTTTGTCTGTTTTCTAAATTAGTAAAATTCACTTCCTTTTCTGTAATTTCATTTTGAATATTGTATTTTTCTTCTTTACATTCATCTACTATTCTTTTCTTTCCTTCAATTTCAAGTTCTTTTCCCGTTAGTTTTTCTGTTAGTTTATTTAACTTCTCCTCTTTTTCTTTTAATTCCTTTTCAAATTTTTCTTTATTATTTTCTAGGTTTGCCTTTTTTTCTACTTTTGCTTGTCTTTCTTCCTTAAGATACTCTATATCATTTCTTCCTTGATTTATCTCACTTTCTAATCTTTCTTTATTTTGCAAATTGTTAAATATCTTTTCTTTACTAATATTTATATCTGAATTTAATTTTTCTATTTTATTTTTGCTTTCAAACCCAAGTGTTTGTATTCTCTCTATTTCGTTTGAAGCTAATTCTATTTGCTCTTTTAGCTCTTCTTTTAGTTTTTGAAGATTATTTAATTTTTCTTCTTCACTATTACTTTGATTTTCAAAGATTTCTTTGTTCTCTGCTAGATCCACTAATTTCTTTTTATATAAGTCTATCTTATATACGAAAAGACCAACTTCTACACTTTTTAATTCTTCCCTCAAGCTTAAAAATTTCTTTGCTTTTTCTGCCTGATTTTTTAATGGTTCTATATTTGCTTCTATCTCTGCTAAAATATCATTTATTCTAATTAAATTTACTTTTGTTTGCTCTAATTTTTTTTCTGTTTCATCCCTTCTTGTTCTATACTTAACAATTCCTGCTGCTTCTTCAAAAATATGTCTTCTATCTTCAGATTTATTACTCAATATTTCGTCTATTTTTCCTTGACCTATTATTGAATATCCATCCTTTCCTATTCCTGTATCCATAAAAAGTTCTAATATATCTTTTAGTCTGCAAGGTACTTTATTGATAAAGTATCCTGCCTCACCAGTTCTATATATTCTTCTTGTTACTGTTACTTCTGAATACTCAATTGGAAGGCTTCCGTCTTCATTGTCTATTACCATATTTACTTCTGCAAACCCCAATGATTTCCTATTTTGTGTACCTGCAAAAATGATATCTTCTGATTTTGCTCCTCTTAATGATTTCATACTTTGCTCACCTAGTACCCAACGAATAGCATCGGAAATGTTACTCTTACCAGAACCATTTGGTCCTATAACTCCAGTGATACCTTCCTTAAATTCAAATACTGTTTTATCTGCAAACGATTTAAATCCTTGCATTTCTAATCTCTTTAAATACATATTTTTCTCCATTTCTAGTAAGCATTTTAATTACTAGCTATTGCTTCTTTTATATATTTTACACAACTTTCAAGTTCAATTATATTTTCTATGTTTTCATAATAGTCCTCTAAGCTTAGATTATCTGTTACCTTCTTTAATGACATTAATGGAATTTTATACATATCTGCAATAATATTTACTGAGTGTAATTCCATATCAAAAATTACATTTTCTTCTATGTCTGAATTTGTCACAAAAGACTCTGCACTATAACATGGCAAGTTTGGAATTGAGTTTACCATTATTAAATCTTGGTTTCCTAAATCTTTCATACTATATTTTTCTTCGCCCTCTATTTTCCAATCAAAGTTGTATGACTTATTTATACATACCCATGTTCCTATTTTAGATAAAGTTGATCCAGCAAAACCAATATTTATAATTAAATCTGGCTTTTCTTCTTTTGCTAAATACTCTGTTAGTCCAATTGCCGATTTTTGCTTACCTATTCCAGTTACAATTAAGCTCACTTTTTTATTTTCCAATTCCCCTAAGTAAGCTTTTTGAATTCCTATATATTCTTTATTTTTATTTTCTATTAAGTTAAGTTTATTTGCTACTTGCTTTGCTTCTTTTTCCATTGCACAATGTATTAATATGTTTTTCATTTTTATTTTCCTTTATATTGTATTTTGTTTTTTATTTGTAATTTTCTTATAACCAATTTTATATTTATATAATCCAATTCTTTTGGAAATAATATATCACAAATATATGTTTTTGTCATTAAAATTTAATATATTTTTTATTGAATTCTATTGTGTATAATGATATATTAATGATATTCAAAGGAGAAGTATATGTTAGAGGAAAAATATGACTTTTATAGTCCTACTAATTTAAAAGTACATGAGCTTGACTATGCTTTAAAAGACCATTTAATAGTTATGGATAGTATGGATATGTTTACTAAAAGACATAGTGAAAATGTAGCTAACCTAGTAGGTAGAATTTGTCAATATATGCGTTGTAGAAGTCAGTTTACTATTCACTGCATTTTAGCGGCATATATACATGATATTGGAAAACTGTTTATTCCAAAAGAAATATTAAATAAACCTGGTAGGCTTACAGATGAAGAATATGCAATAATGAAATCTCATACAACATTGGGATATAATTATTGTATGGAAGATTTATCTTTAAGACCGTACTCTGATGGCCCATGGTACCATCATGAAGCTTTAAATGGAACTGGATATCCTAGAGGTCTTAGAAAACCCGATATTCCATATTCTGCTCAAATTATTAGAGTAGCAGATGAATATGATGCTATTGTTACTAAAAGGCAATATACCACTCATGTTAATATTTCAGCTACACTTCAAGATTTAATCCAAGATGCACTTCCTAGCAAAGATGTTATTGCACTTGATCAACTTAAGCAAAATGAACAGCTTGGAAAAATAAATCCAAAACCTTTAAGAGCTCTATTTAAAGTAGTTATTGATGATACTCTTTATGAAATAAGTTGTGTCATGAATTATGTTGATTATATAAAATCTCAAATAAAAAGATTACAAACAATTGAAAAATATGAAAAAAAGAGGGACACTGCTAAAAAACCTTCTACTAAAGATTATTATACAGCTGGCATGAAGCTGCTTTTAGAGCAGGGGGAAACTTTAGAAAATTATAAACAAGTTTTGTCTGAATATGAAAATGCATTAGTTATTAGAAAAGATAGAATTGATAAACTTTATAAAGAAATTAAAATTATAAAAAAACTAAAAGTCTAAAAAGGCTCCAAAATTGGAGTCTTTTTACTATTTATATTAACTTTCTATTAGTAGTAAACAACCATCGCGTGTCCATCCAAAATACGGTTATCTCCTACTAAATGTGGTGTTATTATTATAGTTCCCCCTTGACCATTTAGTTCTATGCTAAAAACTGCATCACATGTCTGATTTCAGTCTCCAATCGATGTACTTTCTGTTTTATATGTTTTTATTGCGGTTCCCGATAAAGTAATATTTTGTGAAAATGCTGGTTCTCCTCCACCTCCTCGATACATTGCTGTTACATATGCCTTTTTAAAATTTGCCGGAATTTGAAAAGTTGTTGCTCCATTTGTTACAGAATACTGCATATTAGCTTGAGCCGATGTTGCTCCAGCATTATATCCATTATTATATGAATTATTTACATCTGTTCCATTTCCTGTTATTTTTTGTCCATTTACCCATGCGGTTACTCCGTTTGATAAATTATTTGCTGTCGCAGTTCCCACAGTTTGACTTGCTAAACTGTTTGCTGTTACTCTTCCTCCTGTTGTGTAACCCGCGGGAATTGTGTGGCTTTGTCCTGCATTTAAGTTTGCATTTATTGCTCCGTTAT
>OFMI01002195.1_pt1 | contig 10219 bp, 4 predicted proteins | sample 1541741 | NCBI WGS metagenome assembly OFMI01 (sample SAMN04209219, study PRJEB22552) | human gut metagenome | biome: gut; material: feces | host: Homo sapiens | place: USA: Oklahoma | reverse complement strand
CCCGCCATACCGCAGTGCCGTTGTCTGCCCGCACGATCCGTGTCCGCAGGTATCCGTCGTATTCTTCCAGCAAAAAGGTGTTCAGCAGGCTCCACTGGCTCTCGAACAGGGTTCCCTTGCTGGAGGTGTCAATGGTGCGCCCGGGCTGGATGTTCACCTTCCCGATGCCAAAGGTCCCGTAAGGCCCCTGATAGTAGTCCTTCAACGCCTGCGTTGCAAGGTAGAAGATGCTGTTGGAGGGCACGCTCGACCACTGCTCCAGCGGGTTGTCGGTGGTCAGGTAGTAGGTTCCGCCGTTCACTTTCGGTACAAATCGCTGGAGATATCCCAGCACGCCCTCGGCATACAGCTTGTAGCTCAGGTCAAACAGCTTTTCCGTCTCGGTCACGTACCCAAGCCAGATCGGTTTGCCGTCCTCTTCCACCACCAGCCACGTTTTCTCGTACTTCAGGGTGGTGTACACGGGGTTCTTGTAGCTGCCGAATGCCGTGTTGATCTGGTATGGGATGGTCGCTTCAAAGCTGCCGAACTCGTTTTTGGCCAGGTTCAGCACCGGGTCTTCGAGAAATCGGTTGGAAACGCTTCCCTCTATCGTGTCGCCCTGGGAATCAAAGATGCACTCCCGGGTGTCCCACTGGAACCCCAGAGCACTCGTGCCGTTAAATGTCTCCGTCTTCTTTGAGATGGTTCCCGCATAAACTTGATATCCGATGGCTCCTCCCTCCTTTCTGCATCCATTTTGAAGTTTCGTAAAGCTGACGGAGAGGTTTATAGATACGCTGGCTGGTAATACAGGTTGAGCGTTCCCGCATCGGTCGTTGTGCTCGCCCGCACTTCGTACACGTCATATCGCAGATCGTTGTCGATCAGGCCGATGTCCACCTTTCCCATGCCCTCGTCCATCATTGGGCAGTACGAGACCTCCTCTGCCGGAAGTCCCAGCTCTTTTGCCTTTTCGTAGGGATAGGTCTGGCTCTTTGCCAGTGTAACTCCCACAAAACCGCTACCGGTCCATTTTGCTTGCAGCAGGCTCGGTTTTTCGCTGGGCGGCATCCGGAAGGTCTTGCTCTGGAGTGCCTTGATGGGGATGTCCTTGCAGTAGGGCACGGCCAGATCGGTCTCAAACCCAAAGGTATCCCACACCCAGTCCTCCTGAATGTTGTCGTACAGGAACTTGAACGGGTAAAGGCTGTAGGCAAAGGTCACGACGCTGTGTCCGTTCTTCTGCTTGATGCCACCGTTCACCCAGACACGCCCCAGATAAAAGAACGCCGGGTCATCCTCCAGCCGCACCCTGGTCTGTGCCGGGATCGAGTTGCTCTTCACCAGCGCTCTGGAAAGATACTCCAGCGCTCCGGTTCCCACAGGGGTCGAAAGGTTCTGCCCCCGCCACTCGTCCGTGTCCAGATAAAACTCCCAGCTCCCTTCCCGGGCCTTGAATACCGGATAACCCGTCAGGCTCTTGGAAAGGTAGGTGGTTCCGTCTCGTCCGGGTACGTTCACGGAGAGGACTTTCTCCACTGGGGGAGCCACCACAGGCCGGGAGACCGGGATCATCTTCCAGTCATCCCAGGTGTTCTTGTCACCAATGGTGATGGAATGGTACATGGCTCCTCCTTAACTCAGCATGTCGGCAGGCGGCTGGAAGTCATAGGAGATGGTCAGTGTCACCCGTCCGTCATTGCCGTTCTTGACGTTGCTGATCCAGCAGCGCCCTTTGTAGCTTCTTGTCTGCGCGGTGGAGAGCACGGTTCCGCCCAGTTCCATCCGCACCTCGCATTCTCTTCCCTGAATGATCCGCATCAGCCGGAAATAGGTGCTTGTCCAGTCACCTTCCCGGCTCGACCAGTCGGGGTAAAGCTGAATGCTCTGTTCGGTCTTGTCGGGGATGCCGCATCGCTCCCGAACATCGTCCATGGCGTGCCGTCCGTAGTCATCCCAGCTGGAATGTGGTACGCCGTCCGCCACGTAATAAAAGTCCCAGCTCCCGGTCGAGTTCTGGAACACCCTCTTTCCCAGCGGAGCCTTTTCCGGCGTGCCGTGGTAGGAAGGAAAGTCCATCGTCTCGTATTTTTCCTCAAAGGCATTGACATGCAGGGGGTTCAGGGGGACCAGGTTGAAGTCTCTCGTGCTGTATTCCCGGGAAGCCCCTGCATTGTCATATACCTTAAAAATAAGCCCCGCAAATGTGGGGATCTGTGAGGAAAGCGCCGGGTCAGTTGCGCTCCGTCCCATCATCGGTTGTTCCTCCGGTTGATCTTCCCCAGCCCTTCGTCCACGTCGTTGATGATCTCGCCCACCAGTTTCCGGCCGTTCATCTGGACCTTCATGCTGGCCACGGCCCGGGCAATGCTGTCGATGTGCTCGCCCAGTGCCTCCACGCTCGAAACGATGTCGGCGTTGGGGTTGGCCTTCTGGTCGGCCTTGGTCGCCTCTTCCTGCTGGGCCTTGCTCACCTCGGCTCTGCGCACCACGTTGGCGGCAAGGCCTGCGGTGCGCTCTGCATTCAGGGCGACCGTGCCGTTCTGGAACAGGGTGTCGTTCAGCCAGTCCACTCCATTTTGAATGTCGCTCATGTCCACTACGGGCTGAATGCTGGGTTCATACTCGAAGTCGTCGCTGGCAATGTCGCCCACTCGCTGGGCCAGATCCATCATGGTGGAAAGAGCCGTGTCGCTCACGTCCTGTACGCCCTGCACCACGGAACCGGTCTCGTCGGTGATGCCCTGCGCCAAACCCAGGCTCAGGTATTCGCCAATGCCCGCCATCACGCGGCTGGGGGAATGGATCCCAAAGAAGTCACAGAATCCGTCCACCACAGCACTGCCGAAGTTGCAGATGCCATCCCACACCGCACCCGCCGCGCCGGTAATGCCCTGCCACAGGCCGGATACCAGGTTTCCGCCCACATCCACCAGGCCTTTGAAGCCGTTGCTGATCCAGTCCCACAGGTGCGAGAAGGCATTTCCCAGCCAGTCAAAGAACCCGCTGAAGAAATCACCGATCTTGTCCCAGTTGGCGATCAGCAGTCCGCCGCCTGCAATGGCCGCGCCAATAAGCCAGCCTTCGGGGCCAATGGAGCCCAGCACGCTCACCAGAGTGCCGCCCAGTTCTCCAAGACCGCCCAGTAAGCCGCCGGAGCCGGTGATCATCTCGCCGATGCTGCCAAGGCCGCCCAGTGCTTCTCCCAGCAGGCCCGTGCCGCCCGTGGCAGAGCCCAACAGGCCGCTCATGTTGCCCAGGATGCTGCCAAGGTTCTTGGTCGCACCGGTCACCTTGACCACCTGTCCCATCACCTTCGGGGTACCGCCGCCCTGGGCCAGTTTGTTGAAGGTCAGCATGGTCTTTCCCAGATTCATCATGGTCTGTCCGAACTCGCTGCCCATAAAGTCCAGCACGGTGGTAATGCCGCCGGTCACTGCCCCGCCCCAGTCACCGCTCACAAGGGCGGTAATGGTACCAATAAGGTCGGTGATCACTTCGGTCACGCCGTCCTTGGTGGCCACGCCAAAGGCTCTGCTGAGCTTCGAGGCCATTTCCGGGGCGCTCTTCTGCACCTGTGCCCAGACGCTGTTGAAACCCTCCTGAATGGGCCGCCAGTTCTTCGAGATGGAGTATCCCAGCTGCATCATCATCCGCTTGCCGGAGTCGTCCAGCTCAAAGGCATCCGCCAGATTTTCCGCAAAGCCCACAAAGTTGTACTGTTCACTTTGCAGGTCTGCCAGTGCATCCAGTGCAGGCTCGCTGTTCTTGCCAAACCTCTTCACAGCCTCGTCGTACTTCAGCTGCTTGTTCGTCACCTTCTTCAGGCTGTAGCTCATGCTGTCCAGTGCCGTGCCCACGCCGATGATGGCGGTCATGGTGCCCTGGGTGGCGGCTTTCCGTGCCTGGGCGCTGTCGGCTCCGTATTGTTCCACCGCAGCCTTGTAAGCGTCCTCCCGGCCCGCAAGGTCCCCGTCACCGTAGAGCTTGGCCAGCATGTTCTGCCGGTTGGTCACCAGCTTCTCCTGCTTTTCCAGGTAGGAGACCTTGCTGTCGTAGGCATCCAGCTGGGCCTGATTCAGCTCGTTGATGAGCTTCTGCTGTTCGGTCTGCGCCTCCAGATACTGCTGGTAGGCCGCCTGGGTCTTCTGGCTTGCCTCACCAAACTCGTTTTTGATGGCGATGTAGTCCTTCTCGGTGGCCAGCAGGATCTCCGCCTGGTTCTTGATCTTCCGGTTGATGTAGTCGATCTTCTTGTTGGACTTCTCGGTCACCTCGGCGCTGTCCTCGTACAGGGCGCTCCAAAGCTCGTATTCGTCCTCCGCGGTCTTGGCATCGGTCTCGTACCGCTCCTGAATGACCTTCAGGATGCTGTCCTGCTTGCTCCTCTGAAGCTCAGCAAGGGTCTTCTGCTCGCTCAGCAGGGTGCCGTAAGCGTCCTTGGTCTTGCTGTTGTTCGCGCCCACCTTGGCCAGCAGGGTGTCGTATTGATCTTTCGCAATGGCCACCCGTTTGGTCTGGAGCTCGATCTCCCTTGTCAGGCTCTCGGTCTTCTTGGTGATAAGCTCTTCCACCGTGGCCGTGTCGCCGCCCGTCACTTCCCACAGCGCGTATTCGCCGGTGGCGTTGGACATCTCGGTCTTGTTGGCCTTCAGCTTGTCGGAGAATGCACTTGCCAGCGTGTCTGCCAGTGACTTGCCGGCCTTGGAGGCTTTGGACTTGGTGGTGCCTCCGCCCGCTCCGTCCAGTGCATCATCCACGGCGTTCTGGTAGTAGTCGGTCAGCGCGCCAAAGGGGTTCATCTTGCCCCATGTGCTGTCCACAGCATTCTTGATCTCCTCCACGGTTGAGGGGGTCTTGTTACCGGGCTTCTTGATGCCGCTGTTGGAGGGGATCGGTACAGTATCCTGTGCCGCCTGCTTTGCTGCATTCTGTGCGCCCTTCAGTCCATGTTGATAAACGGGGTTGCCCAAATGGAGCGAATTCATCTTCATGGCGTTGTACAGCCCAACCATGCTGTTCTGTACGGCAATGGTCGCCTCATCCAGAGCAGTGGTCATACCGTCTTTTACAGCAAGGGCCGCATTGTAAGCGCTGCTCCGCAGCTCGTCCTGTTTCGTCTTGTCGCCAATGCCCAGGATCGCGCCCTCAAGGATGTTCTCCGCGTCGCTGGCTGCAACGTCACTGGGCGAATGGATGCCCCAGAAGGTGGTGAAAACATTCCGGATGGCGGCAGCAGCGCTGTGCATGGCCGCTTTTGCCTGCGCCAGAATGCTCTGGTTTTGCAGACCTTCCACAACGCCCAGCATGACATATTCACCGTTCTCGGCCATCACCTTGGAAGGCGAAGCAATACCAAAGAACGATTTGAACGCATCAACGATCTTTCCGCCCAGCGATTTGATGCCGTTGATCGCCATGCCAACCGGCCGGTCGTCCTCAAAGATCTCGCCGAACCAGTCAAAGATGCCCAGCGCCGCATCCTTCATGGCATTTCCGATGCCGCTGAACAGTTCGCCCCATGTTTCCGGAACACCAAGGAAACTCAGGCTGTCCTTCGCCAGCTGCCAGCACTCCGGGATCACGGCACGGACCAGCGCGTCAAATGCCTCGACAATGGGCCCGGCGCAGTTCTTGATCACCTCGCAGAGCATCGTCACCACGGTGGTCAGTGCTTCCTGAATGTCCGGGGCGGCGTTGATGATGGCTTGACAGATCGGTCCTGCAAACATGGAAAGAACACCCATCGCCGCAGTCGCCAGCGCGATCACGCCCAGCGACTTTGCGAAGTTCCAGAATGCTTTTGCCAGCAGTTCCAATCCAACCGCCAGCTGAGGCATTGCCGTCAGAAGAGCACCACCCAGCATGGTGATGAGCATTCCGTCCAGAAATACCTGTAACGCCTGCCCGACAGTTTCCGGGTCGGCATCACCCAGCAGTTTAATGGCAGGGGCCAGGATCAGCAGCGCCGCGCTCATCTTGAGCATAGCGGAGCCCAGACCATCCAGTGCGGAAGCAACGCCGAACTTTGTGAATGCGACTAACCCGCCAACCAGACTTCCCAGTCCGAGCAATGCGGAAATCCCGCCCCGTGAAAGCTCACCAATGTCCAATGCCGCAAATTTCTCTACCGCCGCAGCCAGCACATACAGCGCGCTTGCCGTCAGAAGGATTCCTGCGCCGGAACTCACGCCACCGGTGGACATGCTGGATGCGATCGTCAGCGCCGTCAGTCCAGCCGCAACCTTGATTAGTCCATCGATGGCTGCATCTCCCATCACGGCAAACAGCCCCACAGCTCCTGCCAGTACGATGAGGGAGGTCGACATCGCCAGGATGGCCGCGCCGGAGCCGAACTTCGTCTTGGCCGAGAAAGCCGACATGGTGGTCATCAGGAGCATCAGGGTCTTGATGCTGGTCATGGCCGCATCCAGCCGGACAAGCTGAATGTTCGCCAGACTGCTCACCGCCTGTGCTGCGATCCAGATGCCGCCGGCCATGGCTGCGATCGCGGCTCCATTTTGAAATCCAGTCGGGCCGATCACCTTGTTCACCGCAGCCAGAGCCGTGGCCATGGTGGTCAGCAGTCCGCCCAGCGAAACCACCGCCATACCGGCTTTTACCAGGCTGGTGAACTTGATCTCGCTCAGGGGCTTCAGAGCGGTGGAAAGCACCTTGATGGCACTGCTCAGCGCCACCAGCTCCACTGCCGTTGAAAGGATCACTTTGTGGTTCATGGCCTTCTCGCCCACCACCAGCGCCAGCGAGAGCTGACGCATCGCCAGCATCATGGCAACGATGGACACAGTCACAACGGCCAGCGCTGCGGCATTTGCTGCAATGTTGCCCTTCTGAAGGACCTCCATGATCCGGGAAAGTCCCTTGGTAATGGAGCCAATGGCAATGCCCAGTCCGATCAGCGCCGCAGCAGTGCCCCACAGGGTCGCCGCGTTCAGGGCGCTGGCTTTCAGGCTGTCAAATGCTTTCGTGAACCGCTTGGTGGTAGGCTCCAGCAGCTTTGCCGAGATCGTCAGCAGGGTAACGAAGCCAAAGACCGTAATGGCGATCTCCGTGAACCTGTCGGGGTTGATCCGGCTCATCACGTACATGGCACCGGCCAGGATCAGGATCGCGGTGGCCATGCCGGTCAGGGTCTTGGTGCTCTCGTTCTTCTGCCAGGTCTTGATCGCGCTGGTCAGCTGCTTAAAGGTGCCGGAGATGGAGTTGAGCATTCCGGTCAGCGGGGTCTCCAGCATTGCTTTCAGGCTCTTGGTGGCTTTTGCCATCTGCCCGATGCTGAACGCCAGCAGTCCCACGTCGATCAGGCTCATAAACCGGTAAACGTCCGTCCCGCTGATGGCATCAAAGCCCTCTTTCACAGCGGTAAAGAACTGTTTCACCGGGGCAAAGGCATCCCCCACCGAGCCGTTGATCTTGTTCATGCTGCGCTGAAAGCTGGAAGCAAACTCACTCATGGATTTGCTCAGGTTCTTCGGCATGTCGATGAGATTCTGCTGGAAGTCCTCCAGATTCGGCTTTGTCAGCCCCAGCACCTGCACCGCGTTCTCGCCAAGGCCGCCCAGTTTGGAGAGCAGGGTCGAGATTGCCATGCCCAGCGCGCCCAGGATGCCAATGCCTCCGCTTGCTGCGGTCTGGATCACGGCGCTCAGTCCGTCAAAGGCCCGCCTGCCCACGGAGTATAAGGTGCCCAGCAGGCCGGTGCTCTTCTCTCCCTTTTCCAGGAAGGTGTCGATGTACTGCGCGATCTTCGTGTTCTTCAGCATGCTGCCCAGTGCATCCACGGGGCTCAGGAGCTTCGTCAGCGCCGTCTTGATGCCGCCCAGCTTCTCCCGCAGGGTGCCGCTTCCGGTGGCAACTTTATAGATCGTCTCAAGGAAATCCCCCAGCCCGGCTCCCACGCTCAGCATCACCTGTGCCACAGGCTTCGCAGCGTTCGCCAGCAGCGAAAATGCTTCCTTTGCCATCGCGCCGATCTTGCTCAGGATCGTGGTAACGCCTTTCAGCACCGTGAACAGGCCCTCGAAGGTCTTCTTGATCTTCTCTGCGGTCTGGTCGGTGATGATGAGCTTCTGGGTCATCAGGTCGAGCCGTTCGGCAAAGCTGTAAATGCGCTCCCCGTCTGCGGGCGGGAAGATCTCACTGAACGCCTCCTTCACAGGGGCCACCACTTTGCCAATGGCATCCATGATGTTCCAGAAGCTCTGCACCAGATGCTCTCTGCCGGAAAGCTCGCCGATCTTCTTGGCGTACTCGTCCAGGTCCAGGGTTCCATTTTGAATCTCGGCGTTCAGCTTCGCAAAGGCTTCTGCATCCCGCTGGATGGTCTCCCGGTCATAGTGCTTTGCGGCCATCTCCTTGTCGCTCAGGGTCAGCAGCTTTTCGGCACTGGTCTGTGCTTCGTCAAGGCTTGCTTTCAGCAGCTGGGCACTTACGCCGTTCTGCTGCAATGCCTTGGTAAAACTGCCCGCTTTGGTAATCTGTTCCTCGGTCACAGCGCCGCTGGCCAGTGCTACCTGCTGGAGGGTGTAGCTGTAGGCATCTGCCTGATCCCCCAGCCTGCCTTGCAGCTGTGCCCATCCGCTGTTCAGTCCGTCCTTCAGCCGTTCGTTCAGCCCGTCGATGGACGGCACAAAAATGTCGTACAACCGATCCGAAAGCTCTGTCCAGGTCTCGGTGGCTTCTTCCTTGTTGCCAAAGAAGGTCTCGAAGACAGCCATCCATTTTGAGCTGACCGCGTCCTTGGTGGAATCAATGGCCTGCCCAAAACTGGTTGCCTGCTGGGCCGCCAGTGCCGCACGCTCTGCCAGCTCACCGTATTGACCGCTCAGTTTCTCAAGGGCCTCGGAGCTGGTCATGCCCTTGTTCTTCTGGGTCATCTCGTAGGCCGCTTCCATCATGGAGGCGTACTTCTCAAAGGTCTTTTCCATGACCTTCGTGTTGGCCCACTTTTTGGAAAGGGAGCTCTCAAAGGTGCCAATGGTCACCTCGCCCTTTTTCAGGGTGCCCAGCTCCACCGCTGTGTCAATGAGCTCCTGCTTCAGGGCCTTGGTGGCCGTACCCATCAGGTTCAGGCTCTTCCAGTCCTGAAGCTGCAAATGTCCGGCGCTGTAGCTCTGGGTCAGGTTCCGGATGGTGCTCTGGAACGCAAAGCCCGTCTTGCCCGCGTCTGCGGTGGCGTTGGCAATGCCCATGATCATGGGGATTATCTTGTCGATGTTGCCGCCCGCAGCCGTCATCTGGGAAAGGGCGCTGGTCATCTCGCTGAAGCTGTAGCTGGTCTCGTCGGAGTACCACATCAGCTTGTTCAGGTAACCGTTCACCTGATCGATGCTCTTGCCCGTGGCGTTCATGATGGTCTGAACGTTGGAGGTCTTTTCGGTGTACTTGTCCCAGCCGCTGGCCACCTGATCGATGGACAGGCTCTTGACCAGTTTCTCGCCCGCGTCCACAAATTTGTTGGTGATGTTCACCAGCGCCGTGGTGGCCACGATGTTCAGGCTCGAGAACTTGGATTCCAGCCGGTCAAGGCTCGTCTGCATGGTGGCAAAGTCCACGTTCTTCGCGGCTGCGTCCAGCTTCTCAAAGCCCTTTTCCGCTCCCTTGAACTGGAGCTTCTCCATCAGCCGGTCAATGGTCGAGATTGTCTGTTTGGTATTTTTCTCAAAATTTGCGTTGTCAAACCGCATTTCAACAACGCGGCTGTCTACTTCCTGGCTCATTCTGTCCTCACCTCGCCCCATGCCCGTGCTGCGATCCGCTCAAAAATGGGCCGCATCGCAGGGTTGATATAATCCACGCCCTCTACGTATCCTCCGTTTCGTGTGCCGTGTCCGTATTGCAGGATCACCGCAATGGGCACACCGTCCACGATGTTGGAGTTTCTCCATGTAATGGTGATGCTCTCTTTTCCATTGGTCACCGTGTAGCTCCAGCTTGCCGCCGTCTTTCCCGTGTCCTTCGGGGTCGCCTTCGCAAGGGCCTCCACACCCTCCTGTCCGTATCGGTCCAGCAGCTCATCCAGGCTCAGGTTCGAGCATCGCTTCAAAAATTTCCGGCTCTTCTTCCAGTCGCCCTTCTGGCGAAAAACTATTACTTTTGGCACTGCATTTCTCCCCTTGACTGCAAGACCACCATTTTGAAATTTCGCAATAGCGCTAATCGTCCAGTGCAAAGTTCACGCCATGCCAAGGGCTCCCCTACTAGGGGAGCTGGCGAG
>OFMI01002186.1_pt1 | contig 10272 bp, 7 predicted proteins | sample 1541741 | NCBI WGS metagenome assembly OFMI01 (sample SAMN04209219, study PRJEB22552) | human gut metagenome | biome: gut; material: feces | host: Homo sapiens | place: USA: Oklahoma | reverse complement strand
CTCTAAGTTTGGGCTAGCAGACAAGGTCTTTAATTTAGATATATCATATTTTATGTTTGTAAGACCATTAATAAATACAATAATTATATACTTACTAGTAGTTGTTGTTGCTACTATTATATACACAGTTATATACTCATTAATTGTTTTAAATAAAAGCTTTGAGGGAGTAGATAGAGAGTCAATAAGAAAATGTGATATTATTGGAAAAGTAGGTTCTAGAGTAAAATTAATAGCAATTTTATTAGGACTTATGATTATTTTTGGAATGGTTCAAAATATAGGAAACGAAAAGTTTTTAAGTATAGAACTAAGTGATGCAGCAGAGTATCAATTATATGGTGCAGGAGTTTCAGATGTAACTGTAAAATTGTGGGGGTATGTAATACTAGGAGTTTTGACAGTCTATTCTATCTTTAGAGCTTATAAATCATTAAGAGAAAAAAGTACAAGAAGAGTTTTGGGAAACCTTCTAATTGTACCAGTATATTTAGTTATGCTAGCAGTAACGCTTGCAGGATATCAATTAATATTTGTTGGTTCAAATGAGTTGGATAAAAACCAAAAATATATAGAAGAAAATATAAAACAGACAAAGATTGCATATGGAATAAATATTTCAGAAGAAAATGTTCCGTATAGTGGTACAATATCTGACAATGAAATCGAAAAATACAAAAATGTAATAAATAATATAGGAATTGTAAGTAGTAGTAATGTTTTACAAGACTTAGAAAGTAGTCAAACTGCAAAAGGATATTATACATTTAGAAATACACAAATTCAAAATTATGAAATAAATAATTTACCAACACTTGTATATGTAACACCAAGAGAAATTTCAAATAAAAATACAACATATTCAAACAAAACATATGAATATACTCATGGATATGGTTCTGTTATAACAAGTGCTGGAAAAACAGATAAAGAAGGTAACTTAGAAAACATTCAAAAAGAATTTGGAAATACAAAAAATAGTCCAATTAGTATTTCAGAACCTAGAATTTATTTTGGAATGGAAACAAAAGACGCAGTTGTAATCAATCCTAATAGCGAAAATGAATTTGACTATTTAGACTTAGAAACAGGTAATGAACAAACTTATACATATACAGGAGATGCTGGACTTGTATTAAATTTCTTTGACAGAATTATTTTAGGAATTAAAGAAGGAGATTTGAAGCTTGCCTTTTCAGGTAGTGTTAATGATGAAAGTAGGATAATTACAAATAGAAACATATTAGATCGTGCAAAAACAATCATGCCATATCTAACATATGATGAAAATCCTTATTTAGTAATTGATGATGCAGGAGAACAATACTGGGTAATAGATGCATATACAACATCAAATAGTTATCCATTCTCACAGCAACTTGAATTAGAAAATGGACATATAATAAATTATATACGTAATTCAGTTAAGGTTATTGTTAATGCTTTTGATGGAACAATGAAGTTTTATATAACAGATAGAACTGATCCAATTGTAATGGCTTATAACACTATGTATCCAGGACTTTTTGCAAGTAAAGACGAGACAATACCATCAGATATAAGTAAACATTTTGTATATCCAAAATATTTATATAATATTCAAGCAAAGATAATGCAAAAATATCATAATATACAACCAGAGGTACTATATAGAGGAAATGATATTTGGCAAATTGCTAAATCAAACAGTAATGGAAAAACAGCATCAGAGATGGATAGCTACTATACAATGTGTAAGTTGACTGATAAAGATGAAGAAATTTTAGGTTTAATATTACCATTTACACCTTATGGAAAGCAAAATATGATTTCATACATGGTAGGAACATATGAAAATGGTGAGTCAAAACTTAGATTATATGAATTTCCAGCAGATAGCAATGTACTAGGTCCAATGCAAATAGAGACTCAAATTAATCAAGATGAAAATATTTGGTCAGAAATAGCAAGCCTAAATGTTAGTGGAACAAAAATAATTAAATCATTAATAGCTGTTCCAATTGATAACACAATTTTGTATGTTGAACCGATTTTCCAACAATTAATTAATGAAACAACACAGCAAAAACCAACATTAAAAAGAGTTGTAGTTGCTTCTGGAAATAAAATTGCAATAGGAAATACATTGGGTGAAGCATTAGCGAATTTACTTTCTAAATCAGCAGGAAATATAAACATTACTAATACAGATAGCATAGAAGGTTTGGTAAAAGAAATTATAAAAGCTAATGACAATGTAAAAAACTCTAGTAAAAATTATGATTGGAAATTATTTGGAGAAGATATGCAAACTTTAACAAATTTAATAGATCAACTAGGAAACTTAGTTTCTGAAACTAAAAATGATAAATCAAATGTAATAAATAATGAAACAGCAAATATAATAGAATAAAAGTAGAAAGTTACTTTTTAATCTATTGGAAAGGATGAAAAAATGAATTTACCTAACAAACTTACAATTTTTAGAATAATATTAGTACCAATAATGGTGGCGATATCTTTTATAAATTTTGATACAAATATATTAGGAATACCTCTTAATTTTATAATTATGGATATTATATTTATAATAGGGTCTCTTACTGACAAATTAGATGGATATCTTGCCCGTAAGAACAATCAAATAACTAATTTCGGAAAATTCTTAGATCCAATTGCAGACAAAATATTAGTTATTTCAGCAATGCTAATATTAGTAGAAGCAGGAAGATTGCCAGCACTTATTCCAATTATAATAATAACTAGAGAATTTGCTGTGTCTGGATATAGACTAATTGCAGCAGAAAAAAATGGAAAAGTAATTGCGGCAAACTTTTGGGGAAAACTTAAAACAGTGACTCAAATGTTAGCAATAACAGTAGCCTTTATAGATAATAATGCATTTGGAGCAATTTTTAGTGCAAATTTAAATAGTGCTGCTTTTATAGTAAATTTAATATCAACAATTTTAATGACTGCTTGTACAATTGCAACAATATTTTCAGGATATGAATATTTAAAAGGTGGAAAAGATATACTAAAAGATATTAAATAGTTCGCCTAGGAGGAAGCATGGAAGCAAAAGAAAGAATAGAAGAGTTACGAAAAATAATAAATTATCATTCGAAAAAATATTATGATGAAGATAAGCCAGAAATATCTGACTATGAATATGATATGTTAATGAATGAACTAAAAAAATTAGAAAAAGAAAATCCAGGACTTATTACAAAAGAATCACCAACTCAAAAAGTTGGAGGACATGTAAATGAAGAGTTTAAAAAAATAGTACATGAAGTTCCACTCCAAAGCCTGCAAGATATTTTTTCTTTTGAAGAATTATATGATTTTGATAAAAGAATAAAAGAAAAGGCAGAGGAATTTAATGAAGAGACTTCTTATTGTGTAGAAACAAAAATAGATGGGCTTTCATGTGCAATTAAATACGAAAATGGAATATTAGTAGAAGCTGCTACAAGGGGAGATGGACTTGTTGGAGAAGAAATAACGCTAAATGCAAAGACAATAAAATCAATTCCTCACAAGCTAAAAGAAAAAATTGACTTAACTGTTAGAGGGGAAGTATTTATAGGTAAAGAAGAGTTTGAAAAATTAAATGAGGAAAGAGAAATATTAGGTCAGCCTCTTTTTGCAAATGCAAGAAATGCAGCAGCAGGGTCACTTAGGCAGCTAGATTCAAAAGTAACTGCTAAAAGACCATTGGATATATATATATTTAATATTCAAAAAATAGAAGGAAAACAGTTCAATTCACATTTTGAAGGACTAAATTATTTAGCTGATTTAGGATTTAATGTTGTACCATTTAGAAAATTATGTGCTAATATAGAGGAAGCTTTAAGTGCAATAAAAGAGATAGGAGAAAATAGGGAACAACTATCGTTTGGAATTGATGGTGCAGTTATAAAAGTAGATAATCTAAAATTTAGAGAAGAACTTGGAACAACATCAAAAGTGCCTAAATGGGCAATTGCATATAAATATCCGCCTGAAAAGAAAGAAACTATTTTAAAAGATATAATTTGCCAAGTAGGGAGAACTGGAGTCATAACACCAATGGCTATTTTAGAACCAGTAAAGGTGGCAGGTTCAACGATATCAAAAACGACTCTACATAATGAGGATTTCATTATAGAAAAAGGGCTAAAGATAGGGGACCATGTTATAATCCAAAAACAAGGGGATGTTATACCAGAAGTTGTAGACGTATTAAAAGAAAAAAGAACTGGAACTGAAAAAGACTTTGAAATGCCAAAAAAATGTCCAGTATGTGGAGCAAAAGCTGTAAGAGAAGAAGGCGAAGTAGCAATTAGGTGTACTGGTATTGAATGTAGTGCAAAGGCATTAAGAAATATAGTACATTTTGCATCAAATGAAGGGATGGATATAGCAGGTCTTGGATATAAAATTGTTGAGCAATTGTTAGAAAAAGGGTTAATAAAAGATATTGCAGATATATATTCGTTAACTTTAGAAGATGTAAGTTCACTTAAAAAAAATGGAAAGAAATTTGCAGAAAATTTGATAAATGCAATAAATGAAAGTAAGAAAAGGGATTTGGAAAATCTAATTACTGCATTTGGAATTAGACATGTTGGAAAAAAACTTGCAAAAGACATAGCTAAAAAATATGAAACATTGGATAACTTAATGGATGCAACTGCTTTTGACTTAGAAACTAAAGAGGATATAGGAGAAGTAATTGCAAGCAGTATATACGATTTCTTTAGACAGAGCCAGACTATTGATCTAGTAAAAAGATTAAAATTGGCTGGGGTAAATATGGAAAAGAAAAAAGAAGAAGGAGCAGATAACAGATTCGAAGGACAAACTTTTGTTTTAACAGGAAGCTTATCTAAATATTCAAGAACAGAAGCAAGTGATATTATAGAAAAATTTGGAGGAAAAACTTCTGCAAGTGTATCTAAGAAAACAACATATGTTTTAGCTGGAGAAGAGGCAGGCTCTAAATTAGACAAAGCGCAAAAATTGGGAGTAACAGTAATAAGTGAAGAAGAATTTGAGAAACTTATAAAATAGTATATAAAAGGAGCCCACATATATGGAAGAGAAATATGATTTTAAGCGATTTTCAAAAGACTTAGACGATGGATATAAAATATTATTTGACTATGTTAGGAATAGATATGTTTTATATAAAGTTAGAGAAAATTGCTATATGCAAGAATTAGTAGAACAAATGAGCAAAAATCCAGTACCTGCAAGAGCAATGATTACTAGAAAAGCTGTAAAAGAAATGTTTCCTTTTGTAGAAAACATTGAATATAAAGTAGAAACATAAATTTGTTTTAAAACTAAGGTAAAAGGTGAGCTAAAATGAATGAAAAAGAGGAAATAGAAGAAGTAGAATATAAAATAGAAGATGCAGAATTAAATTCAGAAAGTAAAGAGTTTATGATAAAAGCATTAGAAGACGATGCGGCTTGGGTTTTAGCATATGCTTCAGATAAACTATTTGACGATAAAGATTTAATGTTAAAAGCTGTAACAAAAGATGGACAATTACTTTATTATGCAAGCAAAAACTTAAGAGATGATAAAGACGTTGTGCTTGCAGCAGTATCAAATAAAGGGATAATAGTAAAATATGCAAGCAAGAGACTAAGAGGAGATAAAGATGTAGCAATGGCTGCAATAAAACAAAATAAAAAAGCAGATATATTTTTAACTGATGAAATTAGAAAAGATGAAGAAATAGATGCATTTTTACATCCGCCAGAAGAGAAAAACTAAAATTTATTTTGTGCGTAAATTTGTGTGAATATATAAAAGGAATAAATAAAGTTTTATGTAATTTATAAAACTTATTTATTCCTTTTTTTTAACTTTGCATATATGTCCTATTATAATTTAGCCATTAGTATATAAAGAGGATGGTTCAACAAATACAGTTTTATTATTAGTATAGATAACATATCCAGGAACGCTACCTGTTGGCTTTTTTACATATTTTATTAAAGTATAGTCAACTGGAACATGTGAAGAAAATTTCGCTTTACTGTGGTAAGCAGCAATAGAAGCACACTTTAATATGGTTTCTTGTTTAGGCATATCCCCTCCATTTGTTCTTAAAATAACATGGCTACCATGAATATCTTTCGTATGGAACCAATAATCATTTGACTTAGCTATTTTCGTTGTTAAATAATCATTTTGCCTATTATTTTTTCCAACTAAAACTACGTAATTATCAATTTTTAATCGCATATAATTATCAATACTAGAAGTAGAAACATTTTTCTTTTGGGTTTTGCCACTTATTTTTTCTAAATTATCATTAAAAAGTAAACTTTCAGATATTTCATTATATATTTCTGTAACTGAATTAAAATCAGTAGCATTATCTAATTCATAAGTTAAGCTTTCTAAATAGTCTAATTCTTTCTCACAATCCTTTTTTTGGGCATTTACAACTGCAAGGGTATTCTTTTTCTTATTATATTTTTTAAAGTAATTTTCGGCGTTTTTAGAAGTAGAAATTGTATTATCAATAGATATTCTTGTAATGGCATTATTCTCATAATAATTTTCTACTAATACATAATTATCTGAAATTTTCAAAGTATCTATTTTATAAATATTAGCAAGCAAAAGTTCACCATAAATTTTAAGGGAATCAATATCTTTGCAATCATCAAGTTTTCTATTAATATTATCAAATTTTTTTACTATTTTATCTAAAGTACAATTAATTATCTTAAGTAGATTATTCCTATATGACTTAAAATATTCATCTTGAAATTTATTATAATAAAAATCATCTAAAAAGAAATTGTTTTGTAATGAATCTATTTTTTCATAAGGAAGTATTGTATAATTGTTTTTATAATTTCTAATAATAGCATCATTCATAATTATATTAGAGATATAATCATATAAGCTTTTTAAACTATTCTCAGAAACAGTATTAGAAAGTTTTAAATTTTCTAAAGAGCTCTGAATAAACAGTTTACTAATTCCAACAAATTTTGATGGAATTAAAGTATCTAAAGTGTGAATACCTGTATTCATACACTCAGATATAAAATCTTTTTGAGACATACTAGTAAAATCCAATTTATCTGAATGAGGCTCTATATATTTTCTAGCAGGCATAATACATCTTGAAGTATCAAGAGAATTATTATCAAACCTTTTTAGAGCATCTATTATTGTATTTTCAGCAGTTAAAAGAATAGCATTACTGTATTTTCCCATTAGCTCAATAGCAAGAGTTCTAAAAATTTTATCATTCATCTCATTAAAAGTTTCAAATTCTATATACGCGATTCTTTCTAAGCCATGCATATATATTTTAGATATTTTACTACCAATTAAATATTTTCTAAGGAGCATACAAAAATTAGGAGCTACATATGGATTAGACTTCTCATTTGTTGTTAAATGTAATCTATAATTATTAGCACTAATATCTATATTTAATGCATAAGTTTTACCATTAGAATAAATACTAAAAATAAGCTCATTTTTAGTTGGTTCAAATATTCTATTTACTTTGCCATGAACTAAAACATTCAGTTCATCAATAATCTTTTTTAATACAATTCCATCAAACGCCATAATATATCCTTATCTTGATTTTTAATTTATATTTAGGTCTTTTAAAACCGATAAATAAACCATGCTAATAATAGCACAAAAAAGCTGAAAAAACAATAAAAATAGTAAAAATGTATTGACAATAAAGAATTTAATAAATATAATACAATGGTAAAACATTGGAGGACATAAGTTAAATGGCAAACAACAACGTTTTCTTTTCAAAAGAAATAAATGACAATATGACTGATGAAGAACTTATTACAAAAATAAGAGCTAATGATAAATGTGCTCTAAATTTTTTGATGGATAGATACAAAGATGTTGTTAACATGAAAGTAAGTAAATACTATATAAGTGGGGCAGAGAAGGATGATATAGTTCAAGAAGGACTAATCGGATTATATAAAGCAGTAAAAAATTTTGATAAAGAAAAACAAAATTCATTTAAAACATTTGCAAATCTTTGCATAGAAAGACAAATTATAACTGCTATAAAAGGCTCAAATAGGCAAAAGCATATACCACTTAATTCATATTTATCACTTAACTCATCAAATTATGAGAATGAAAATGGAGACGAAGAGGGAGAACTAATAGAAGTTTTAGACGCGAATGCAATAGAAGATCCATTAGAAACCGTAACTAAAAACGAATACTATAAGCAAGTAGAAAAAACAATAGAAGAATCACTTAGTGATTTTGAAAAAAAGGTGTTATTTAGATTTATAGATGGCCAAACATATATGCAAATCGCAGAAAGTTTAAATTCGCCAGTAAAATCAGTAGATAATGCAATTCAACGAATTCGCAAAAAAACAGCTAAAAATATAGAAAATTTAACTTGATTTACAAATGAAAATCATTTGTAAATATATATGCCTATATAGCTCAGTAGGTAGAGTGCAGCCTTGGTAAGGCTGAGGTCACGGGTTCAATTCCCGTTGTAGGCTCCATAAGGTAAAAGCGTCGCATCAGACGAAACGATTGAATCAACTGTAAAAGGTTGATTTTTTTGTGCCTTTCTATTCAGAAGTGAAAGGCGAAACTTATAAAATGAATGAAGACTAGCAAATGTATAATGTTACTAAATAAATTATATAATATTGGTTAGTTTCTGCAGAATGAGAAAAATAATAGCTTAACACTTGTCATCAAGTATTAAGCTATTTTACTTTTCATCATAGGTCTAAAACCTATGGCATCGGCATACCGCCTCAAATATCTTATTTATAACACTAATCTTTAGGTACTGCCATGCGAGCAAGCTCATCACATCTATTATTATATTTATTATCTGCATGTCCTTTAACTTTATGAAAATTGACTTTATGAATTTTAGTAAGAAATAAAAGCTCTTCCCAAAGTTCTCTGTTTTTTACAGGTTCGCCAGAGGCAGTTTTCCAACCTTTTTTTATCCAATTATAAATCCATCCTTGTAAAAAACAATTAACAACATAAGCACTATCGCTAAAAAGGTCGACTTCACAAGGAAACTTTAAAGTTTTAAGAGCCTCTAAAACAGCGGTAATTTCCATTATATTATTTGTTGTGTTTTTCATTCCACCAGAAATTTCTTTTTCATTTCCATTTTCTCCTCTTCCTATTTTTATGAATCAGCGTGTCGCTGTTCGATACACGTTTTATGCCTCCCGGTAAAAAAGCTCCAGGAGAAGCTCTGTCATTGCGTCTTCGTCCACATGATATTCATCATACGTTTCCGTCACCACCGCCCTTCCAGGAAGTACATAAAAATGATCCGAAGTCAGATCTTCTGAAGCAAGGATATCCGCCACCATGCCCATATACTGGTCCTTTGCCATATCTGTGATCATATATTCTTCTGTCAGTTCAAAAAGACGGGGAACTGTCTGGCTGTCGGTTTCTGCCATTTTCTGTGCCGCGTCAAAGAAGCCTGTGATAAACTCCTGGCTGCGCAGCGTCCTGTACAGCGCAGAATGATCCTCTTTTGTATCCCTGTAACGGACAAACGCCTCCGCCTGATCTCCTTTCAGGGTGATCCGGCTTCCTTCCTGGAACTGGGGATCCGCAGCGGAAAGTCCCGCTGGAATGGTAACTGTAACGCCTCCCACTGCCTCGTTTAATATTCCCACAGCGGAAAGATCGGTCGCCATGTAATGGTCCACGTGAAGTCCCTTAAACATCTCTTCCACTTCCCTGACCATGTTTTCACAGCTTTTCACATACCCGTCTCCATAGGAAAACGCCAGAGTAATGTGGTCGTATTCCTCATCCCGGACGGTTCCATCCCAGCTTACCGGGGTCAGGTATGTCATGGCATCTCTGGGGATCATTAAGATCTTAAGCCCATTTCTCGCCGTATCCCAGGCCGCAAGGAAGATCCCATCTGCCTGCCCCCGCTGTCCCGGCTCCTCACCTCCGGTCATGGTATTTTCCCGGTCCACCCCCATACAAAGGACTGCCTTCATATAGGTATTGCGCCGGTACTCCTTTCCATTCCAGGAAACGGCAGCCTCGGAAAGCATTTTTTCCGGATCTGGACCGGCTTCCGGTGGATCAGAAGACTCCCCTGCCGTATTCTGCTCCCAGGCGGCATGACGACTTTCGATCATTGCCTCTGCATCCTTCCGCTCCCGGTACAACTTCACAGATACGCCTAAAAACACTGCCGCCCCAACACATCCGGCTGTGATCCCTAAAAGAGCGGCCCGTCTCCGGCCTTTTCTATAC
>OFMI01002185.1_pt1 | contig 10272 bp, 10 predicted proteins | sample 1541741 | NCBI WGS metagenome assembly OFMI01 (sample SAMN04209219, study PRJEB22552) | human gut metagenome | biome: gut; material: feces | host: Homo sapiens | place: USA: Oklahoma | reverse complement strand
AGGTGGCTGCGATACGTCCAAAGGCTCGAATCGAAAATGTTGTATGGTGTCCTCTAATAAACCATGTTCCCGTAACACCGTAATAAATTGAGCACTGGGAGTTGTTTTGCTATAACCAATGTATTTTACATATTCAATGAGCAAACCTCTCTTCTCTGCCTCTGCCTTAAAATTTTTATTATGATAACGTCCTGCTTTCGATGTGTCTTGAATCCCGTTTACCATACAATACAGGTGTACCATTTCATGTTGTAAAGTTGCCAACACATTTTCTATGGGTCTGTTTAAATATTCTGCTGTAATATTGATTTCGTAGTAGGAACGGTCTGTGTCTGTCCACACCTCGTTACAAGTGATATAACCATATGCTTTTGGTCTTGATTGAATGGTAATCATCACTTTTGGCAGTTCTGCGTTAAAATATACTCTGTTTAATACGTCAAATGCTTTTTCAAATAATGCGTTGTCTTTTGATAACAAGTCAATCACCCCCACTACACTCTATATACGCACACGTATAAAAGTTGGCAGTGCACTGCCAAGTTCCGAATAAACCAAAAGACCAAAGCCGTTAGGCTTCAGTCCTCTGATCTTCTGTCTGTGTTGTATCAGTCTTTCTTGATGTTTTGTTTTCCACTACCTGTGTTTGTTTCCGTTTCTCTACGCACAATGTAATCTTTCCTTTGCTGTCTACTTCAATCCCATTGACAGCACCCAGTTCATACAATGTTTTCAGCTTTTCTTCTGTCATGCACCCTTGCCAGAACCGACTGGATATTACTTTATATTGACTGCCTTCTCTGCCAATTACAGTAAAAATCAAATTTACAATACAGTCCGTTTCCAGTTTGGGTGTCAGTGTGGAAATGCCTGATTTACACATGATGTTTTTACAGAATGTTTCATCTACTTTTAACTGTCCATCTGCATCCAGCATGAAACCCAACACAGGATTTCCAGCTTGAAACTGTGCTTTGATCTGTTTCTCTGTATACCCCACAATTTCACCCGTTTCCATGGAATAACACTCAAAGCCCACATTACGTTTTCCCAGCATTACTTCGTTAATTAAGATTTTACACATAAACATCAGCCTCCAATTTGTTTTAGATTGCTTTTCAATTACAAATTAATTATAACGCTGTTGAAATGTGACGTCTGTGGTGTTAATGCAAGGAAATCACAATACTGTTTTGATGGAAATTGACAGGTATAAAAAAATACACTGTCTGTTTTTCAGACAGTGTATTTTGATTTAATAATTACGCCAAATGACTTCTAAACGCTCTTTTGATTTTGTAGAGTTGTTTGAAACAGTTGTTTTCGTTAAATACGTTTCTTTGTACCAGCCTTTTTCTGGGGTCAGGTACCGATCGTATAATTGCAAGTCGTAATTACAAACAAGCATTTTACATCTGGCATTTTGAATGCCTTTTAAAAATTGTTCCTGCTCCCGATAACCAAATGAACGTGCATAACAAGAACCCAAGTTTTTAGGCATCTTCTGTCCAGCCCAAGCTTTTTCGATAGCGTCTGACACCCACGCCCCATGTTCCACATCAATCTGATCCAAGTCTATTTGAATATTGATGTTTTTGCTTTTATTTGTATAATGCAAAACTTGATTTTCTGCGTCAGGTGAAATATACGAAGGGTCAGCAAATATCATCACGTCTGGATTATTGAGCCAGTCATAAAGAATGTTGTTGCCCTCTAAACCAGTATTTTCGTATAAATGCTGCTTAAAGAAAGACATAGCGTCTAACTGTAGCACTCTTACGTCTTTTAATCTATCTGCACAGCTATATAAATTCAAAACGTGTTTTTTATATGCTTCTTCTGTTTTGAATTTTCCAGCACCATAAAACGTGCCCATGGCACTAAAACTAAGCGTATAAACCAGATACGTCGCAACAGCCAAATCCAAATCTGAAATTTTTTCCGTGGTCATGTCACGGTATCTTGGCAACATATCGTTTTCTTTTTGCTGTCTAAGTAAACACCAATTATGGAAACGCTCCTGCAAATTTTGTTTGGTTTCTTCTGATGCTGATTCTATCATTGCATGATATTGTAACGAAGAATGTTGATAACTCTCTTCCAGAAGCTTGTCTATTTCTTGAATTGGTATAGCTTTCAGATATTTTTGTATAAAAGTTTTGAGTATGTTTTTATAAGTCTGGTCAACATCTTCTTTGCAACGCCAGTATAAATCTTTGGCTGCTAAAAACTGTTCTTCTGTAGGCTTTGTATCGTAATATAGCTTGTCTATCAATTCCTGTGCTGTTGTAGGATTGGAAAGAAAATCCATCAAAGCACATAAACCAGAATCATACTCGTTGTAAAACTCAACAGGATGTGGCGGTTTATTTAGCAGTTCACGACAGCCACCACCAAAAAGCGTGACAAAGACAGAAGTCGTATAGTCCAGCCGTTCAGAAATGAAAGAAGCCATCTTTGCTTTGCCACCGTAATATGGTATTACAGACAAAGGTCGATTCTTGCTCACGCTCATTCCCCCTGTGCTGCTTTTTTACTATCTGCTGTTTTATCGTCTAATTTACCGTAATAATTTCCCACTACCATCTTTTCGTCTTTGAAGCCAATTACTCTTGTCACTTTCCCACGTAAACGTATAATCAAAGTATTTCTCTTGTCAGTTGTATGAATATAACCTTTGTCTTTCAATAAGTTACGCAAACCATTTATTTCAAAAGGTTGGTAACCACAATCTAAAGCAATCGCATCAAAGTCAGCCACCAAAACATAAGATAATCCACTTTTTCTCTGATCTTCTGCTGCCCTGACGTATTCGCCTATGGCACCTAAAAAAACATCAAATCTAGCATTAGCTATTTTATTATTAGATTCCGTCTGTACTGATACCGCAATTTGTTGATATTTTTGTTCTATACAACGAGCTAGTTTTATTCTACTGTTATCATCAGAAAACATAATGCCATACTCTCTTAACGAGAGCAACCCTTGGGCAATATTAGATGGTTCAACAGATATTGTTCCGTTATCATTGCCATCCACCTTCATTTTGATGTCCAAATATTCTCTTTTCGTTGAAACATCTTTTATTCGTACAATTTCAAATTGATAGTGTGTTTCGTTGACATTTATTTCTTTGTTTTCTTGATTTTCTTTGTTTTCTTTGTTTTTTGTCTTTTCTTTGCAAATAGCTTTAAATATCTTCGGTGCCTCAAACTTCCAATCAATCGTTACCACAAAATCCCCTCCTAAAAGAGTTGACTAAAACAATATAAATAATCTGGTTACACCGGTTACAGTGGTTACAGCGGTTACATTCGCATTAAAACAAATTATACGACTTTATCTTACCATATACAGTTAATTAAATCAACAATTTAACCTGTTCAAAAAAAATAAGGTACTTACCTGATTTAACAGATAAGTACCTTTTGATGTTGTTATATACCATAATATCTATAGTACAATTATGGTACTGAAATGACATTTCTTTGACTTATGCTCTCTGCAAAGCCTCGTCCTGCTTACGTTTTTCCTCGATGGTTTTCTTCAAAACCATATCCTTGACCTTCATCAGTCGTGTGGTGCTGGCTCTTTCGTTTTCCTCCAGCTTCATGGCAATAAACTTAATGGTTTCCTGATAATTGGGAATCATTACGTTTTCCAGTGCGTTTACACGACGGCGGGTACGTTCAATTTCCTGTGCCAAAAGCTGTGCTGTCTTTTCACTTTCTGCAAGACGCAGCAGAGGCTCCATGGCATCGGAGAAAGAATTCATGGCGCTGTCCAGTTCCCCGGAGGTAAATGCTGTACCATAGGGATAAATATCCCCGCTGCCTTCCTCTTTCTGGAAGTCAAACACAGGTACGTTTACGCTCATGATGTTGCGGTTCTTTACTTTAACCGCTACGGACTGCTGGGGAATCATCAGTGCTTCCGCCAATGTGCTTTCGCTCATAACGGCTCTGGCGATGATGAAGTTCTGGTATGCGCTTTCCAAAGCTGCTTCCGCCTGTTCACGGAGGCGTTTGTTTTCACGCACGATTTCCAGAAACTGTTTCATCAGTTCGTCCAGTTTATCTTTCAGCAGCTTATGACCTCTGGTCGCGGTTTTGAGTTGACGTTTGAGCCTTGTCATTTCCATTCGGGTAGGATTGACATTCAATTTAGCCACAATGCATCACTCCTCGTCCGCCAGATATTTTTCCAGATATTCGTCACGAATACGTTTCAATTCGCTCTTAGGCAGCATACGCAGCAGTTTCCAGCCAGTATCCAGTGTCTGTTCAATGGTTCTGTCTGTACGGAAGCCCTGAGAAACATACTGTTTTTCAAATTCATCGGCGAATTTCGCATACATCAGGTCGATTTCGGACAATGCGCTTTCACCCAGAATTGCCATCAGTTCTTTTGCGTCTTTCCCGCGGGAATATGCCGCAAAGAGCTGGTTCATGGTATCGGCATGGTCTTCACGAGTTTTGTCTTTCCCGATACCTTTATCTTTCAGACGGGACAGGGAAGGCAGAACGTCGATAGGAGGCTGGATGCCTTTTTTATACAGGTCACGGCTCAGGATGATCTGACCTTCTGTGATATACCCTGTCAAGTCAGGGATAGGATGGGTCTTATCATCTTCAGGCATGGTCAGAATAGGGATCATGGTGATGGAGCCGGGTTTGCCTTTGATACGACCTGCACGTTCATACATGGTAGCCAAGTCAGTATACAGATAACCAGGGTAACCACGACGACCGGGAACTTCCTTCTTCGCCGCAGATACTTCACGCAGGGCTTCTGCGTAGTTTGTGATATCTGTCAGGATAACCAGTACGTGCATGCCCTGTTCAAATGCCAGATATTCCGCGGCAGTCAGTGCCATACGAGGGGTACATACACGTTCTACGGCAGGGTCATTTGCCAGGTTTACGAATACGACAGAACGGTCGATGGCGCCTGTCTGTTTAAAGTCATTGATGAAGAATTCAGCATCTTCGAATGTGATACCGATGGCCGCGAATACTACGGCGAATTTGGAGTCAGTACCGCGAACCTTCGCCTGTCTTGCGATCTGTACTGCCAGATTTGCATGAGGCAGACCGGAACCAGAGAAGATAGGCAGTTTCTGACCACGAACCAGTGTGTTCAGACCATCGATAGCGGAAACACCTGTCTGAATGAATTCCGCAGGATATTCTCTTGCTGCGGGGTTCAAAGGTGCGCCGTTGATGTCCAGACGTTTTTCAGGGATGATGTCGGGACCATTATCGATGGGTTTACCCATACCACTGAAGACACGACCCAGAATGTCAGGAGATACGCCGAAGTCCAAGCTCTTGCCCAGGAAACGTACTTTACTGTCAGACAGGTTGATACCTGTTGCGCTTTCGAACAGCTGTACCAGAGCGGTGTCGCCGTTTACTTCCAGTACTTTACATCTTCTGACTTCACCATTGGACAATTCAATTTCGCCCAGTTCATCGTATTTTACGCCTTCTACGCCGGAAACAACCATCAGAGGGCCTGCGACTTCCTGAATGGAACGATATTCCTTTATCATAATTCATCAGCCCCCTTTGCGATCAGATCTTTTACTTCATTTTTGATATCGGCTTCGATTTCATCGTAGCTCTTATCTACGTTTGCTTCTTCTACATATTTCGCACGGCCGATTCTTTCTACCACATCCAGTTTTGTAATCTTCTGGATAGGCACGCCCTGTTTGATGGCTTCGCCTGCTTCTGCATAGAATGTCAGAATCAGTTTCAGCATACGATACTGTTTATGCAGAGAAGTATAGGTATCTATTTCGTGGAAAGAGTTCTGATGCAGGAAGTCTTCACGAATGGAACGAGAAGTTTCCAGAATCAGTCTGTCGCTGTGAGACAGGGAATCCACGCCAACCAGCTGTACGATTTCCTGCAATTCTGCTTCGGTCTGCAGCAGGCGCATTGCCAATGTACGCTGTTCGGAGAAATGCACATCAACGTTTTTGTCTGCCCATTCATCTACTTTATCCTGATACAGGGAGTAGCTGGTCAGCCAGTTGATGGCAGGGAAATGACGTTTATACGCCAGAGAGGAATCCAGACCCCAGAACACTTTGACAATACGCAGTGTTGCCTGAGATACGGGTTCGGATGTGTCACCACCGGGAGGAGATACGGCACCGATGGCTGTCAGTGTACCCATTCTGCCGTCAGAACCCAGGCAGACAACACGGCCTGCTCTTTCATAGAACTGTGCCAGACGGGAACCCAGATAAGCGGGGTAACCTTCTTCACCGGGCATTTCTTCCAGACGACCGGACATTTCACGAAGGGCTTCTGCCCAACGGGATGTGGAGTCAGCCATCAGCGCAACGCTGTAGCCCATGTCACGGAAGAATTCTGCAATGGTGATACCTGTATAAATGGACGCTTCACGAGCCGCAACGGGCATGTCGGAAGTGTTTGCAATCAGTACGGTTCTCTGCATCAGAGATTCGCCGGTACGAGGGTCTTTCAGTTCGGGGAATTCATTCAGTACGTCTGTCATTTCGTTCCCACGTTCGCCGCAGCCGATGTAAACAACGATGTCGGCGTCAGCCCATTTTGCCAGCTGATGCTGTGTAACAGTTTTACCGCTGCCGAAGGGACCGGGGATAGCTGCAACACCGCCTTTTGTAATGGGGAAGAATGTGTCGATAACACGCTGCCCTGTTACCAGCAGAGAGTCTGGTGTTTCTTTTACTTTGTAAGGACGTTCCTTACGTACGGGCCATTTCTGCATCATAGTTACTTCGATGTCTTTGCCCTTTTCGTCTGTGATGATACAAACGGTTTCTTCTACGGTGAATTCACCGATATAGATTTCTTTGATGGTACCTTTTACGCCATAAGGAACCATGATACGGCATTCTACTACCGCTGTTTCCTGTACTTTACCGATGATGTCGCCTGCTTCTACAACATCGCCGATCTGGCGTGTGGGTTCAAATTTCCATTTCTTTTCTCTGTCCAGAGAAGGTGCTTCTACGCCCTTATGAATGTTTGTGCCGCTGACTTCATACAGCTTTTCCAGAGGACGCTGAATCCCATCATAAATGGTGGAAATCAGACCAGGGCCCAGTTCAACGCTCATGGGCATGCCAGTGGAAACCACTTCTTCACCGGGGCCCAGACCGGAGGTTTCTTCATAAACCTGAATGGACGCTCTGTCCCCGTGCATTTCGATGATTTCACCAATCAGGTGTTTATCGGATACACGCACCACGTCAAACATATTGGCTTCACGCATGTTTTCTGCGATGACCAATGGGCCTGACACCTTCACGATCGTGCCTGCTTTCATATTTTCATTCACCTACAATCTTTATTCACTAAACAATATATCCGCGCCGATAGCACGTTTTGCTGATTCTCTGACTTCGTTCATGCCAAGACCCATGCTGCCGCCGATACCGGGGATGACAATGATGGCTGGCAATTCAAAGTCCTTATATTTTGCAAGACTTTCTCCTGCCTGAAGACTAGCCTGTTCGGTAATATAAATGATGGCATATTCCTTTTCAGCCAGATTATGGATGGTTTTCTTGATTTCTTCAGGCGTATAAGCGGGGAAAATATCAATCCCCAGAGCGAGGAAGCCCATGATGCTGTCTTTATCGCCAATGATACCAACTTTAGACATAAACTTCTCTCACCCTCTCTTTGATAATTTCTGTATCAATGTTATGAAGCTTACAGGTCAGAATGATTCTAACGCATTTCGCTTCTGTTTCTTTCGCCAGAATATAAGCCACAACAGGCTCAGGCGTCAGTGTTTTGTATTTTGCTTCCTTGATGTATTCCATCAGGAAGTCGTCACATGCTTTTTCAAAAACCGTAAAGCCTTTGTCCATATACTGCTCACAAAGGGCACCATAGGAAGTTTCCTTCAGCACCGGCAGCATACTTTCTTCACGGTATGCCCGCTGGAACACATCCATGCGGATTTCACCGCCAGGCACACAAGCGTCTTCAAAGGCTTCAAAAGGACGTCCCATCTGTTTTACGCGCAAAATGGTTTTCAGGTTGGTCAAATCTGCCAACATGGTTACATATTTGCGTACAAAGGGATTTTTCATCTGAGAAGCTCTCTCATCCATAGCAGCGAAGCATGCTTTATCCAAAACGGTGTCGATATACTGACCGTTTTTGGTCTTTGCATACAGGCTGATGGCTTCTTCCACAGCATCACCGTCAATGGTGGGCATTTCCGCGTAATTACGTTCCCGGAAGTTCTTTTTCATATCTTCCACAGGAATGGTGCCGCCCCGCACCAGCAGCTTTTTGCCGCTGACTTTGGAAATTTCCTCTTTGATGAGCACCTTGATATTATGGTAATCATTCTTATAAAGGAAAATATCAATGAGGGCTTCATCGGGAATGAGCTTTGCCACAGAAGTATAAGTTTCTTCCAGATGGGTTTCGATCATTTCCTCAAACTGATGCACATCCTGCACCTGGGTTTTGCCATAAGCCGTATCAGAAAGCAGACGCAGCGCTTCTTCGGCACTTTTTGCTTCTGCCATCTGCATGAGCTTTTGCTGGCTCAGCAGCTTATTTTCCATGGAACGCACACTGGCCACGGCGAAAGGGTAAATTTTATTTTTAGACATTTCTACCCCTCCTTAAAATAAGATTTTTGCTGCTGTAATCTGCATTTCTTCTTTTTGTACCATGATGATTGCATCAAAGGAATAGTTATACTCAATGTCACCGTTCTTTACCACAAAGCCGCTGTCGATATCGCGGGTTTCGTCAGAGAGCACATAGCCCTTTTCTTTAACCACATCTGCCAGACGTGCTTTGTCTTTTGCAGAAACGATGATTTCTTTGCCCTGGCTTTCGTCCAGACGTTCCAGCATGCCGCCGATTACTTTTGCGTATTCCGCGTCAGGCAGGTTTTCCAGACGTTTTTTTGCTTCGGCGATGATTTCTTCCAGAATATCCTGTTTTTCCTGCAGGATTGCTTTCTTGGCTTCCATCTCTGCGCCGGAGATTTCTTTTGCCCGGGCTTTTCTTGCTTCTTCCTCCGCTTTTTTGCGGTAGGATTCTTTTTCACGGCGGGCTTTTTCTTCCGCCGCTTTCATAATGGCATCGGCTTCTCTTTTGCCTTCCAGCATGAAGGCCTCGATTTCCTTGTCCGCTTCTGCCATGATTCTATCAATGATGATTTTACCGTCGTTCATAGGAGTCATACCTCCTTTATCCGCAAATTACAGCTGCAGGCTGTTGAGCATCAGGAAGGATACCAACAGCGCAAGTACTGCGTATGTTTCTACCATGGCTGCAAACAGCATACCTTTTGCCAGCTCGCTAGGTCTTTTACCAACCAACATTACGCCTGCTGCTGCTGCTTTCCCCTGTGCGATAGCGGAACACAGACCAACAATACCGATGGGCAGAGATGCCGCAAAAATGGAAGCACCCTGTGCAACAGTCAGATCCAGCATACCGTCGCCGCCCAACAGACCAACTTTTACCATAACGATGAAGGCGATCAGCAGACCATAAATACCCTGTGTACCGGGCAGCGCCTGCAGCAGCAGTACCTGACCGAATTTGTTAGGGTCTTCAGAAACAACGCCTGCAGCAGCCTGACCGGCTACGCCAACACCAAGAGCACTACCGATGCCACCAAGAGTTGCAGCGATCGCAGCGCCAGCTAGTGCCAATACCTGACCGTTTAATAAACTATCTACCATCTTCAACATCCTCCTCTAAAATCTTTACATATTTTGTCTTTCTTTCAAAGGGACGGAATTCTCTGCCGCCGCCTGTGTAAAACTTGCCGAAAAATTCTACATACTGCAATCTACAGGAGTGAACGAAAGCACCCAGTGCGTTGATCGCAATATTGAATACTGTACCTGCCAGGAATACCACAATCAGCACGATGGAACCGACGATGCCGCCGCCTGCCAAAGAGCCCAGAGTGTTGATAACCTGTGCAACTACCCCTGTTGCCAAGCCCAAAGCCAGCAATCTGGAGTAAGAAAGTACGTCAGACAGGTAACTGGTGATGCCGTAAAGGCTGCCCAGACCGCCTGTAATTTTCCCCAAACCTTTTTTCTTTCTGCCGCCGGTAACCAGAATACCAACAGCACCAACGATTGCCATATATTTGCCAACAGGTACCAGAGAAGGCATCAAGCTGCCGCCAAAGCCAAACAGTACCAGACCGATCAGCAGCAGATACCATAAGCCGATATCGAACAGCGCATCCAGCGGATGACCGTCACGGATATACATA
>OFMI01002154.1_pt1 | contig 10422 bp, 8 predicted proteins | sample 1541741 | NCBI WGS metagenome assembly OFMI01 (sample SAMN04209219, study PRJEB22552) | human gut metagenome | biome: gut; material: feces | host: Homo sapiens | place: USA: Oklahoma | reverse complement strand
ATCTAAATTAGGTTTTACATTCATAACTTGATTTAATTGCTCATGCGAATAATATTTATAATTTATTCTACCAATAAAAATTATAAAATCTAACACATATTTATAATTTTTTTAAGATTATTCTAACAGTCAAACACCCTCCTTTAAGCGATGCAAATGGACAGGCATTGATTTGATCATGCGGAAATGAAAAATTAAAATTGCAATATAGAATATACATGTCCAATGATAGATAGTTTGTAAAATGATATTAACAAAAACGGTCTACAATGTCAATATATGGAAAATAAAACACAAATAAAAACTTTCTTTTTCCGCCATCTCATCATATAATAAAACAGAATGTACAAGAAAGAAGGGGAGCCATATGAAAGACCTAGATGCAATGGATTCCATGGAAAAGATGCTGGTCCAGAAAGCATATCAAAGACAAGCTCCAGTAAATGGCAGTCTGGAATTATTACCACTTTGTAATATGAACTGCGATATGTGTTATGTTCGTTTATCCAAGGCAGAGATGGAACAAAAAGGCCGTTTAAGAACCAAAGAAGAATGGATCAGACTGGCTCATCAGATGAAGGATGCAGGAACGTTATTTCTGTTACTGACAGGAGGAGAGCCGTTATTATTTCCGGGATTTAAGGAATTATATATCGAACTGCAGAATATGGGAATGATTCTTACGATCAATACAAATGGAACGCTGATCAATGAAGAATGGGCAGATTTCTTTCAGAAATACAAGCCAAGAAGAATGAATATTACTTTATATGGAGCAGATGACCAGGCGTATGAGCAGTTATGTCATTATCCAGGTGGATTTCAGAAGACGGTCAATGCAGTCAGGCTGCTAAGGGACAGGGAGATTGATGTAAAGATTAATGGAAGCATCACTTCAAAGAATGAAGAGGATATCAGGAAGATTTTAGATATTGCAGATGATCTGGATGCAGCCGTGAACCTTGATACCTATATGTATCCGGCAAGCAGAGAAAGAAATAAACCATTTGATGAACAAAGTCGCATGAATCCAAAGAATGCAGCGATGGCGAAGAAGTTGATCTTTCAACATCAATGGGGAGAAGAAGCTCTTAGAGAATATCAAGATCATGTGATCAGCATGGTCGAAGATCATCCGCAAAATATGCAATATAGCAGGCACATTTCATGCCTGGCAGGCAATTGCTCTTTTACGATCAATTGGCAGGGGATGATGCGTCCATGTGTGATGCAAAGTCAACCAGAAGTGAATGTATTTGCAGAAGGTTTTCAAAGAAGCTGGGAAATGATATCAGCACAGACGAAAGAGATCTTGATCAATGAAAGGTGTACAGAATGCAAATATCGTCCAATCTGTAATACATGTGCGGCGGCAGCTTTATTAGAAACAGGAGATTATGAAGGAATTCCGAAATATATCTGTGAGTATACAAAAGAATTTTACAAAATTATGAAGGAAAGAAGGTGATGATCACATGATGGACAATGAAAATCAAAATCAACCCAATCAGAAGATATCGTTTGAGTCATTAGATATTCTGATCGGGAAATGGCGAGATGGAACATTTTCAGAGATCATTGACGACTGGAAATGGATCTTTTCCTACAGCAAACGATATAAAGGAGCGATCGCTTTCTACACGATCCTTGGTATTTTCAGCACATCCATGGGATTGGTTGGAAGTGTGGCAAGTAAATATATGATCGATATCATCACAGGATATCAGATGAGTAAGTTGTGGATCATGGTTTTGATCACACTTGGAAGTGCATTTTTTAGTCTGACGATCGGAAATGTGATCGGACGTATTTCTACAAAGTTGAGTATCTATATCAATAATGATATTCAGGCGGATATTTTTGATAAAATCATCGATGCCGACTGGATGGAGATAAATAAATATAGTAATGGAGATGTTTTGAATCGTTTTAACAGCGATGTCAATACGATCAGTGGAAATGCGATCAGCTGGCTGCCGACGATCATTATAGCAGTTTACGACTTTGTCGCAACATTTGCGGTTATCTGGCATTACGATAAGATCATGTCATTACTGGCATTTGCAAGTGCACCGTTTATGCTTTTGATGTCGAAGTTTCTTATTTCCAAGCAGAGAGAATATGGGAAGAAAGTGCGGGAAATGAGTAGTGAGATGATGACATTTGAAGTCGAGACATTCTATAATTTTGATACGATCAAGTCTTTTGGGATCTCTTCTTTATATGGAAAGAAGATGAGAAACTGGCAGGAGAAGTTTAAAGATATCAGTTTAAAGTATAATATGTTTACGATCAAAACGAATATCGTTATGTCGATCATAGGAATGGTTGTTCAGTATGCAGCATTTGGATATTGTCTGTTCCGACTTTGGACAAGAGATATTTCTTATGGAACGATGACTTTATTTTTACAACAGAGAAGTAACTTAAATGGGGCATTTAACAATCTGGTATCGATCATACCAAACTTTTTGAACAGTTCGATCTCTGCACATCGTATCAGAGAGCTTGCACAGCTTAAGAAAGAAGTTCATATTCCAGAAAGCTCTGAGATGGATGCTTATGTGGAAGATGGGTTCGAGGTGAAGATGCGGGATGTGGATTTTTCTTATATCGAAGGAAACCGTGTTATTACAGATTCTGCATTTATGGCTAATCCGGGCGAGATCGTTGCGTTGGTTGGTCCTTCTGGAGAGGGAAAGACAACGATGATCCGTTTGATCTTAGGTTTGATCCATCCGGAAAAAGGAGAAGCATATTTAAGGGCTTCAAATGGGAAACAGGTGGAGATGAATGCAGATACCAGACATTTATTTGCCTATGTACCACAGGGAAATACAATTCTTTCTGGTACGATCGCAGAAAATTTAAAGATGGTGAAACAGGATGCAACAGAAGAAGAGATGATCGAGGCATTGAAGATTTCCTGTGCATGGGATTTCGTAAAGAATATGGAAGAAACGATCTATACCAAGATCGGAGAGCGAGGACGAGGATTTTCGGAAGGACAGGCACAAAGAATTGCGATTGCAAGGGCTGTTTTAAGGGATGCACCGATCTTATTGTTAGATGAAGCAACATCGGCACTTGATGTAACAACGGAACGTAAAGTTTTAAGAAATATCATAAAACAACGCCCAAATAAAACATGCATCGTGACAACCCATCGTCCGAGTGTTTTAAATATGTGTCAAAGAGTTTATCGTGTTATGGAAACACAGGTTACAGAATTGTCAGAAGAAGAGTCAAGCAAAATGGCGATGGATTTTTAGGGCACAGGTTGTCCGAAGATGCAGGATTCATTGACCACAGATAGAAAAAAAGATATAATAAGACAAGAATAACGGTATAAGGGGGAAGCTGAATGAAGAAGAGTGGATGGAAGATCATTCTTGGAGTTGCAGTACTAGTCTGTGTGATCTGTCTTGGAAGATTCGGATGGGTCAAGTATCAGGACTATAAGACAGAACAGGCAAGAAAAGCAACATTAAAAGAGATCGCAAGCACAGAATTTACTGGTGAGAACGAAGGAAAAGAGCCGGAGAAAGTTCCAGCTGGAGTCAAACATGGACAGAAGATCAACTTTAAGAAGCTGATCAAGATCAACAGTGATATCTATGCATGGATCTACGTTCCAGGAACAAGAATTGATTATCCGGTAGCACAAAGTCAGGAATCAGACGATCATTATTTAAAATATAACTTTAAAAATGAGCCAGAGTTTGCAGGATGTATTTATACAGAGAAAGCGAATAAGAAGGATTTTTCAGATCCAAACACAGTATTTTATGGACATAATATGAGAAATGGATCTATGTTCCAGAATCTTCACAAGTTTGAAGATGAAGCATTTTTTAAGAAACACAAAGAAGTATATGTCTACACACCAAAGAAAACATACACATACACGATTTTTGCGGCATATAAGTTTGACGACAGGCATTTACTTAAGACATTTAATTTTAAGAATAAGAAGAAGTTTGAGAATTATTTAAGAAATGTCAAGAACATAAGAGACATGGGAAGTCATGTAAGGAAAGATCAGGAAGTTACAAGCAACGATAAGATTATCACGCTGAGTACCTGCGTAGGAGGCCAGCCCAATAATCGTTATTTAGTACAGGCGGTGTTGACGGATGAAAGAAGTACAAAATAAGAACCATACGGATGAGGCTAAGAGATTAAATGAAGAATTGGATCAGAATCTGAAGGATCTTCAGCCAGAATCCAAGGAAGCATTTCAAGGCTTTGAAGTAAAAGAAGAAAAGAACGAGAAAAAGAAGAAAGCAAAGAAGAAAAAGACACCAAAGCAGATCATAAAAAGAGTTATAATCGTATTAGCGGTGATCATTTTGCTTCCATGTGCAGCCATTGTTGGAATGTGGGCACTTGGAAAAGGCTCATTATTTGGAGGCAAGATGAAGATGTCAAAGAACGTAGATGGCGTAAAAGTCCAGAATCAGGGAGATTTGGTTATTTACAATGGACATAAATATCAGTATAATAAAGATATAACGAGTATCTTATTTATGGGTGTTGACCGAGATAAGATCAATACAGATGAAGAATACTTAAAGAAACACGGAGCAGGACAGTCAGATACCTTGTTTCTGGCAGCTGTGAATACTTCTACAGGGAAGATTTCACTGATCAATGTTCCTCGAGATATCATGGCGTACGTTAAGACATATGATGAGAATGGAAAGTATTCAGGAAGGAAACTTCGACAGTTATGTTTAGCCTATGCCTATGGGGATGGGAAAGCCAAGAGCTGTAAGAATGCTGTGGATGCAGTTTCCAAAGTGTTATATGGAATTCCTATCGATTCATATATGTCGATCAACCTCTCTGCGATCAGTGTACTGAATGATGCAGTAGGTGGAGTGAACGTTCAAGTGATCGGGGATCTGACAAGCGTTGATCCAACTCTGAAGGAAGGTGCGAATGTGACATTGCTGGGTGGTCAGGCAGAGACTTATGTAAGATCCAGAGAATTTGATCCACTGGATGCGAACATGGCACGTATGCAGAGACAACAGCAGTATATTACAGCATTTGCCCAGAAAGCATTACAGGAGATGAAGGGCGATCTTACATTGCCATTAGATCTTCTGAATCTTGTATCAGAGAATTCAGTAACGAATCTTTCAGCACCGAAGATCACATATCTTGCAACGAAAGTTTCAGGAAGCAGTTTTTCATCTGACAATATCTACAGCATTGACTGTGACATCAAAGAAGGTGAGACAGGATATGCAGAATATTATCCGGATGAGACAAAATTATTTGAGATGATATTGAAGGTATTTTATACACAAATCAGTTAGAATCCAGTAAGGGGGGATTTAGCATGAAAAAGTTGATTATGATGGCAGCAACATTGATTATGTGTTTTGCTTTTTCACTAAGTGTTATGGCAGCACCAAGTCCTGAAGATGAGTATGATAGAGAGTCTCCAGAACAGACTAATGTGGATAAGAAAACCCAGATTGATGATGATGAATTCGACAAGGATGAAAAACCAGCTAAGACGAGCACAACAACGACATCAACATCATCAACATCTGCACACCAAAGACTAGTGATCAGGGAGCGCCAGTTACATTAGTATATGTATCACTCGCTGCAGCAGCATTAGCTGTATATGCAGCAAAACACGTCAAAGAACAGTATTAATCAAAAAACAAGGTGGATTCCTCCAGTCTTGATGGACTGGAGGAATTCTTTTTGCATATGGGATTTCTGAAAGGAAAATAAAATAGATGATCGATATACATACGCATATTTTGCCAGGATTGGATGATGGAGCGAGAGATATGGAAGATTCTCTATCTATGGCAGCATTGGCATTGAAAAGTGGTGTTCATACATTAGTTGCAACATCGCATGCCAATACAGGGGGATTTTTCAAAGAATATTCGATCGAAGAATATCTGCAAAGATTAGAAGCGTTTAGAAAAGCATTGGATGAAGTAAAGCTGCCATTAAGAGTATTCTCTGGAATGGAAATTTATATGACAAGAGAAGTTCCTCGGATGATCCGTGAAGGCAGATTGCTTTCATTGAATCAGACGGGATATTTTTTGACTGAATTTTCGTTTGGAATCGAGCAGGAAGAGATGGATGAGATGCTTCATGATCTGATGGAACTTGGAGTTACGCCAGTGATCGCGCACCCAGAGAGATACCGGTGTGTACAGGAATCAGAAAGCGGTATCGCAAAGTGGAAAAACAGGGGATGTCTGTTGCAGGTAAACAGAGGGAGCATCTTTGGCAGATTTGGATCAGGAGCAAAACAATGTGTAGATCGTCTGCTGGATCAACATATGGTAACTTGTATCGCAAGTGATGCACACAAACCATATGAGCGGACAACCTATATGGCAGATGTCAAAGAATATATGGAACAAGAATATTCTTTTGAATATTCAAAGAAATTGTTATATGATAATCCTAAGAGAATTCTTGAAGGAGAAAAGGTGGTACAATGAAGAAATTAAAATTGGTAAGTTTTGTGATATTTTGTATATCACTGGCAGCAAGTCTGATCTTCTGGTTTACACAGGTCAGAAAAGGAGACCGGATCGGACCGGTCATTACAATGGATCAGCAGGAATTGACAGTAGGGCTCAATGCTACCGATGAAGATTTTTTACAAGGAGTAAAAGCAGTTGATGAGAATGATGGGGATGTTACGGATTCTCTTGTAGTAGAAAGTGTTTCAAACTTTCTGGGAGGTGGACGGCGTCTGGTTGTATATGCAGCAGTAGACAGACATAATAACGTCAGTCGTGCAAACCGTATTGTACAGTATGAGGGTTATACATCACCAAAGTTTTATTTGAAGGAACCATTATGTTTTGAATCTGGAGGAGCTTCTAAGAATGAAGAATTATTAAAGAATCTTACGGTGAAAGATAAGATTGATGGTGATTTATCAAATCAGATAAAGATTTTGACAAACTCAGTAGTTGATCTGTATACACCAGGAGAATATCCGGTCAAACTTCAGGTAAGCAATAGTGCAGGAGACACGGTATCATTTCAGGCAACGATACAGGTTTATGATGCAACGGACAGATCAGAGATTCCTTTTATTCATTTGAAGAAGTATCTGGTTTATACGAAGAAAGGTGACAAACTAGATGCAGCATCTTACATATCTAAAGTGTGCATGGGAGGAGATTATGACTCGGATGTACCAGGAGATATTGGTAAGAGCAAAGTGAAGATCAAAGATGAAGTAGATTACGATACCCCAGGTTCTTATGAGATCACTTATTCAGTAAAAAGTGGAAAGAGCCGTACAGGAACGGTAAGACTGATCGTGATCGTTACAGAATAGGAGGCCGGCAAATGAGCAGTGATAAACGAAATATATCAGTCAACGATTATGAAATGAATATTGATTTGTATAGTATCTTAAGAGATATCTGGAAATATGCAATAGTGATCCTGCTTCTGGCAGCATCTATGAGCTTGCTCTCTTATGTTTATGTCGGACGAAACTATCACAAACAGTATGAATCAACAAGTACATTTATCGTAAGCAGCAAAGGAAGTAACAATAGTGTATATTCAGATTTGAGTGCAACGTCTGAGATGGCGACAAAGTTTTCTGAGATTCTAAACAGTTCGATCTTACAAAAGAAAGTCGCAAAAGAGATGGATATGGATTATTTTCCAGGAAGTGCATCTGCAGAGGTAGTAAATGAAACCAATCTTTTAGTTTTGAAAGTTCAGGCAGATTCCCCAGAGATGGCGTTTCGTTTGAATAAGGCAATCATGAATAATTATTCTGTTGTGACAGATCAGCTGATCGGAAATGTTGTGCTGGATGTATTGCAGAAACCAACAGTGCCAAGTGGTCCGGTAAATAAATTTCAGCCAACAGCACTTATGAAGAAAACATTTTTTACGACGATCGTTGCGTTATGTGGATTGATCGCAATCTTGTCATTCTTAAAGGATACAGTGAGAAAACCAAAAGAAGTTTCAAGGAAACTTGATGCAAAGCTTTTGCAGACGTTATATCATGAGAAGATCTATAAGACATGGAAAGCAAGAATCCACCGCAAAAAGAGTCCGGTATTGTTGACAAATCCAGGAACAAGCTTTCAATATGTGGAGGATATGAAGAAACTTGCTCGCAAAGTCAGCAGTAAGATGAAAGAGAAGAATGCAAAAACACTTCTGGTTGCAAGTGTGGAAGAAAATGAAGGTAAATCAACAGTTGCAGCCAATTTAGCATTGGCACTTGCGGAAGAATCAGAGAAAGTATTGTTGATCGATGCGGATCTTCGCAAACCTTCACAATACAAGATTTTTGGATTGGATCAGGAAGAAATACAGCAGTTTGGAGAAGTATTGAATGGAAATGAACAGATAGATAATCTAGTAACAGATCTTCCAAAATCAGAATTGTTATTGATCGCAGGTTCTATGATTTATCCAAATTCTACAGAGATGATCGCATCACCGATCTTCCAGAAGATCGTAGAGTTCTTTAAGACAAAGCTGGATTACATTATTATTGATACACCACCAATGTCACAGGCGGCCGATGCAGAAGAGTTAGTAGACCTTGCAGATGCATCGATCCTTGTTGTAAGACAACATACAGCATTAGTAAAAGATATCAATGAGACGATCAGTATCCTAAATTCAGCAGAAGGAACGATGCTTGGATGCGTTTACAACGATGTATTCCATGGAGTTGCTCAGACAGCAAGAAATTACGGATACAAATATGCATATGGAAGCGGTTATGGTTACGGAAGCAAATACGGTTATGGAAACCATGGATATGGATATGGTTACGGTTACGGCTATGGCTATGGTTATGGAAGCAGAACGAAAAAAGGCAATGAAGATAAAACACAAGAATCAAAAACAGAACGGCAGGTGAAGAAAGATCATGAGTAAAGAATATGAATCAAAAACAGAACATAAAGAGAATCTGATCGATATTGCTGGATTGTTTGATGACTTGATCAAGGGCATCATTCAAATGAAATGGAGATTTTTGATTATTCTTGTGATTTGTGGTGCAGTGTTCTGTGGATACAAGAGACTTACCTATTCCCCATACTATGTAGCATCTTCCACATTTACGATCAATTCCAGTATTACATCAGAGAATTCCAATACATATATTGAGAATGCAACAGCCAACCAAATGGCAAAATCATTTCCGTATATTTTGAAAAGTGGAGCATTTAAAGAAGTATTGGCACAGGATCTTGGCCTTCAGTCTGTTCCTGGAACGATCGAAGCAGAAGTCATGGAGAATACAAATCTGTTTACGTTGAAAGTGACTGCAAATAATCCGAAGATGGCTGAGAAGATTTTAAAAGCAGTCGTTAAAAATTACCCATCGGTAGCAGAGTTTGTCATTGGAAGCTCACAGCTGACACTCATGGATGAAAGCGGGGTTCCGACTACACCTGCCAATCCATTTAGTTATAGACATGAGATACAGATCGGCGTTTTGATCGGAATCTTACTATGTATCTTGCTCGATGTCCTGTTAGCACTTGGTAAGAATACAGTTAAGAAAGAAGAAGATTTCAAACGACTCTTCCATGCAAAAAGTCTTGGAATCATGCCTCACGCCAAATTCCATAAGAAACGTACGCAAACACAGGAATTGATCGTGCTAGATAATCCAAGAATTCCAAGAAGCTTCCTAGAAGCAGCAAGAACGGTACGACGAAGGATCGAGCGTGCACAAAAAGAGACAGGCATGAAATCTTTTCTTGTAACAAGTGCTATGCCAGGAGAAGGAAAATCAACAGTTTCAGCCAACATTGCAATATCACTTGCGATGAAAGGGTATAAAGTAATTCTGGTAGATGCGGATTTAAGAAACCCATCCACCGCCAAAGTACTTGGAATGAATGAACAAGAATTAGGAACTCTGGAAGTAATGAAAGGCGAAGTTAACATAGACGATGCAGTACAGCAGTACAAAAATACAAGCGTTAAAGTACTTGCAGGTTCTACACCGATCCAGGATACATCTACCGTTTTAAGTGGTAAGAATATGAGACAGTTTGTAAAAGAACTGGAGGCAGAAGCCGATTTCGTGATCATAGATACACCACCAAGTGGACTATTATCAGATGCAGCGATCGTCGCCCAGTATGTAGACGGAGCAGTATTTGTGATCCGTCAGGACTATACAGATGTAGATCGAATTCTGGAAGGTATGGAAATTCTTTCAGGGTCAGGAGCTGAAATTACAGGATGCATCTTAAATGATGTGAATGTACGAACTAGTGAATCACAGCACTATATGAACAGCTATCGTACAAAAGGAGAGACACTATAGAATCTGATTTGAAGGTAGCTTGCATGTATGTGAGAGAAATAAAAGAAAAACAAATATTTAAAAGAATCAGGTGGCAACTCCGCATTTTT
>OFMI01002149.1_pt1 | contig 10451 bp, 10 predicted proteins | sample 1541741 | NCBI WGS metagenome assembly OFMI01 (sample SAMN04209219, study PRJEB22552) | human gut metagenome | biome: gut; material: feces | host: Homo sapiens | place: USA: Oklahoma | reverse complement strand
GGGCGGCAGATCGAGCTGACCCAGGTGGAGTTCCAGATCATGGAGCTGTTCTTCCACAACCCCGGCATCGCGCTGGTGCGGGAAAAGATCCTGAAGGGCGTGTGGGGCGAGAACTACTTCGGCGATGTGAAGATCGTGGATGTGAACATCCGCCGTCTGCGGATGAAGGTAGAGGATGAGCCCAGCCACCCCACCCACATTATGACAGTGTGGGGCTACGGCTACCGGTGGGAGGAGTAAAGAAAAACCTCTCAGTTGCGCTGTGCTCGACAGCTCTCCCAATAGGAGAGCCAGGATTACTGACAGAAAGGAGGAAAAGCAATGCGCAGTGGTATTACCCGCCGCTGGCTGCGGGGAAGCCTGTTCCTGACGGTGCTGCTGGTGCTGTTGGTGGAAAGCATGTTTGTGTACAACTTCGGCCGCAGCTACTACAACAGCGTCCAGCAGACCATGATGCGGCGTTTTTCCTCCATCAACGGTCAGCTGAAAATGTACACCGGCGACACGGCCCAGAAGACCGCGGCCAACCGCAGTGTGGCCCTGCGCCGGATGGTGGAGCAGTTTGCGGATAAAGACAAATATGAGTTCATGCTGCTGGACGGCTACGGCAGCGTGATCGCCTCCTCCAGCGGTACGGGTGCGGACGGCATCGTGGTGCAGGACGATTTTAACAAGGCGCAGGATGCACCGGACGGCGTGGGTGTGGCCATCTACCGCACCGCCAGCGGGGAAACGGTCATGGCTGTGTGCAGTCTGGTGCCCTATGCGGCCGAGGACGTAGCTGCCATGCGCCTTGTCACCAGCCTGACGCTGGTGCAGGCGCAGCTGAAGAGCGTTTTCATCGTCAGTCTGATCGTGGTGGCGGCCATTCTGGGCTTTACAGTGGCCTCTGGCCTGTACTTCGTGCGAGGCATCGTGGTGCCGTTGGGGCAGGTGGAGCGGATCGCCGCCAGCATCGCCCGGGGAGAACTGGATGTCCGCCTGCCTGTGACCGGTGACGAGCGGGACGAGGTGGACCGCCTGCGCGGCACCATCAACCAGATGGCCGAGGGGCTGGAAGAGACGGAGAAGATGAAGAACGAATTCATCAGCTCGGTCTCCCATGAGCTGCGCACGCCGCTCACCTCCATCCGGGGCTGGGTGGAGACCCTGCGCACCCTGGATGACCCCACCGATGAAAACTACCGCAAGGGGCTGGAGATCATCAACAACGAGACCGCCCGCCTGTACAACATGGTGGAGGAGCTGCTGGATTTCAGCCGCCTGCAGAATGGCCGCCTGAAAATGGAGTGCCGCCCCCTGGACCTTGTGGCCGAGCTGACGGACGCTGTCCTTTTCTGTGAAGCGCGCATCCAGCGGGAGGGGCTTCTGCTGGCCTATGCGGAGCCGGAGGAGATGATCCCGGTCTACGCCGACCCCGACCGCCTGCGGCAGGTGTTCATCAACATTCTGGACAATGCCATCAAGTATTCGGCCCCCGGCGGACGCATCACGGTCAAGATCTGGCAGGGTGAGTACAAAGCCTTCATCGAGATCATCGATCAGGGCCGCGGCATCCCGCCGGAGGATCTGGAAAACGTCAAGACCAAGTTTTACAAGGGCAGCAACTCGGTGCGGGGCAGCGGCATCGGCCTTGCGCTGGTGGATTCCATTATGACCGCACTGGACGGCACCATGGACCTCAAGAGCACGCTGGGCCGAGGCACGGTGGTCACCCTGGGCCTGCCGATCTACAAACGATAAGAGATTGTCCATATTTATCTGGTAAGATAGAGGGGCAGTTTTTACGATAGAGAGGGGCCGCAGCGCCCCATAGGAGAGCCAATGAATCAACCGAACAAGGAACGCTTCAAGACGAGTGTGGGCGGGCAGGCCCTGATGGAGGGCATTATGATGCGGGGCCCGAAAAACATCTGCTGTGCTGTCCGCAAGCCCGATGGAACCATTGAGACCAAGGTCGAGCCCACCCCCACCCACGGCGTGTGGACAAAGATCCCGCTGGTGCGGGGAGCCATCTCGATGATCGAGAGCCTGATCATGGGATACAAGTACATGATGTACTCGGCACAGGTGAGCATGGGGGATGACTACGACCCTGCCGAAGAGGAGACCGCCTTTGAAAAATGGGTGGGCGACCATCTGGGCAAAAAGGCCGAAGATATCATGCTGGCGGCAGCTGCCGTGATCGGCGGGCTGTTTGCCATCCTGCTCTTCACCGTTCTGCCCACGGTGCTGGTGGGTGGCCTGAACCATCTGGTGCCGCTGGACCGCTGGGCCAAGGTGGTGCTGGAAGCGGTGCTCAAGGTCGCCATCTTCCTGACCTACATGGCCGCCATCTCCCGGATGAAGGAGATCCACCGGGTGTTCGAGTACCACGGAGCCGAGCACAAGACCATTGCCTGCTACGAGGCCGGAGACCCCCTCACGGTGGAAAATGTCCGCAAATATACCCGCTTCCACCCCCGGTGCGGCACCAGCTTTTTGATTTTGGTGGTCATCGTCAGCGTGTTCCTGTACAGCGTGCTGCCCTGGTCCAGCACCAGCCTGCGGGTGGTGTTCAAGCTGCTGCTCCTGCCGCTGGTCATGGGCATCAGCTACGAGCTGCTCAAGTGGTGCGGCCGGTCGGACAACATCGCCACCCGCATCATCCGGCAGCCCGGCATCTGGGTGCAGCATCTGACCGTGTTTGAGCCGGACGACAGCATGATCGAGGTGGCCATTGCCGCCGTCACGCCGGTCCTGCCCGAGGACCCGGAGGACGGCAGATGGTAACCGCAGGGATGCTGCCCCGGGCAGCAGTCCGGGAGGTGGAGGCACGCCTGCGCGCCGCAGGCTGCCCCGACGCAGATTTTGACGCGGCCGAGCTCTTCCGGCTGGCAGTGGGCGGGGATGCCCGCCTTGCTGACGCTCCGCTGGACGCAGAGCAGGCAGAGCGGCTGGAATCCCTGACGGCCCGCCGCGCGGCCCGGGAGCCTTTGCAATACCTCTGCGGCAGCTGGCCCTTCCTCGACTTTGAGCTGGCTGTCGGCCCCGGCGTGCTCTGCCCCCGGGCCGATACTGAGGTGGTGGCCGAAGCCGCCGCCGGAATGCTGGCTGGGGTGGAGGCACCCCGGGTGCTCGACCTCTGCGCCGGCACAGGCTGTTTGGGGCTGGGGGTGAAGCGCTTCTGCCCGGCGGCACAGGTCACCAGTCTGGAGAAGAGCCCTGCGGCATACCGCTATCTGGAGCAGAACGCCCATCTCTCCCCGGTACTGACCATCACCCCGGTGCGGGGGGATCTGTTCACCTACTGGCAGACCCTGCCGGAGGGGCAGCTCGACCTCATTGTGTCGAATCCGCCTTACCTGACCGCCGCCGAGATGGGCGCGCTGCAGCCCGAGGTGGCGCAGGAGCCTGCCATGGCGCTGGAAGCGGGGGAGGATGGGCTGGTATTTTACCGCGCCATTGCGGAACACTACCAGAAAGCTCTGCGCCCCGGCGGTGCCCTTGCCCTGGAGATCGGCTGGCAGCAGCGGGAAGCTGTAACGGCTCTGCTTGCCGCCAACGGGTGGACGGATATCGTGTGCAGAAAAGACTTTGGCGGCAATGACCGCTGTGTGATGGCGAGAAAACAATAAAAATATCTACAACTTCCTGTTGTAATATCTGTAAAATGTGTTATACTAGTACCGAAAGAATTGGAATGCCCGCGCCTGCGTTTGGCCGCACCGCGCCGGGAACAGATGACAAAGGAGCATGACACTATGGCAAAAAATCAGAACAACAACGTTGCCCCGGCGACCCAGAAGACCGATCCCGGTGCCAAGAAGGATGCGCTGGCCACGGCACTGGCCCAGATCGAGAAGCAGTTTGGCAAGGGCGCTGTGATGAAGCTGGGCGATAACGCCGCCATGCAGGTGGATGCCATCTCGACCGGAAGCATCGGCCTGGATCTGGCACTGGGTGTGGGCGGCGTGCCCCGGGGCCGCATCATTGAGGTGTACGGCCCCGAATCCAGTGGTAAGACCACGCTGGCCCTGCATGTTCTGGCCGAAGCCCAGAAGAAGGGCGGCGATGTTGCCTTCATCGACGTGGAGCACGCGCTGGACCCTGTGTATGCCGAGGCGCTGGGTGTGGACATCAACAACCTGCTGGTCAGTCAGCCCGATACCGGTGAGCAGGCCATGGAGATCTGCGAGGCGCTGGTGCGCTCCGGTGCCATTGATGCCATCGTTGTGGACTCTGTTGCCGCTATGGTGCCCCGGGCTGAGATCGAGGGCGAGATGGGCGACAGCCATGTGGGCCTGCAGGCCCGCCTGATGAGCCAGGCCATGCGCAAGCTGACCAGCGTCATCGGCAAGACCAACACCGTCTGCATCTTCATCAACCAGCTGCGTGAAAAGGTCGGCGTGGTCTACGGCAACCCCGAGGTCACCACCGGCGGCCGCGCCCTGAAGTATTATTCTTCTGTCCGCATCGATATCCGCCGCGTGGAGGGCCTGAAGGATTCTTCCGGCCAGTTCATCGGCAACCACACCCGCGCCAAGATCGTCAAGAACAAGGTGGCTCCTCCGTTCCGTGAGGCGGAGTTCGACATCATGTTCGGCGAGGGCATCTCCAAGATGAGTGAGCTTATCGATCTGGGTGTCAAGCTGGGCATCGTTCAGAAGAGCGGTGCATGGTTCAACTACGGCGATATCCGCCTGGGTCAGGGCCGCGACAATGCCAAGCAGTTCCTGCGCGATAACCCCGAGATCGCCAACGATATCGAGGGTCAGGTGCGCGCCAATGCCGACAAGCTCTATGCCACCCGCCGCCCGGGGGGCAAGGCTGCTGCCGCCCCTGCAGAGGGGGAACCGGCAGCTCCTGCCACAGCAAAGGAGCCGGTGGTCAAGGCTCCCGCCCGCAGCAGCGAGAGTGAGCTGGATATCATGGTGGAAGAGTAAATGGCCTTTTACAGCCGTGGCCGCCGCCCGCTGGCCGAAGAGGAAAAATCCACCGATGCCGCCAAGGCCCGCACCCGGGCCATGGAGCTGCTGGCCGGGCAGGAGCTTTCCTCGGGCCAGCTGTATGAGCGGCTGAACCACCGCTATACCCAGCAGACCAGTGCCGCCGTGGTGGCAGAGATGGTGCAGCGGGAGTATATCAACGATGCCCGCTATGCCGAGACCCGTGCCCACGCCCTGCTGGCGGCAAAAAAGAGCCGCCGCGCCGCTGCCCAGAATCTGCGGCAGAAGGGCCTGGCCGCAGGCGAGATCCAGCAGGCGCTGGATGCTGTTTACGCCCCCGATGTTTCCGGCGAGGACCCGGAGCTGGAAGCCGCTGCCGCTCTGGTGGAAGGGCATTACCGCAAAAAGCTGGAAGCGGGCCGCAGGGATCTGGTCATTGCGGCCCTGCAGCGGCGGGGATTTTCGTATTCCGTCATTAAGGAAGCCATTCGCAGGGTGGAGGAGGGGGAATAACCCTCTCAGTCAAAGCCTGCGGCTTTGCCAGCTCCCCCGAAGGGGGAGCTTTTCCGGAGCAAATCGTAAAAAATCAAAAGCATCCCTCAAAAGAGAAAGAGAGTATCATCCCTTATGAAAATTGCATGTATTTCCCTTGGCTGCCCCAAGAACCAGGTCGATCTGGACGTGATGGTGCACATCCTGCTTTCGGCTGGTCACGAGACGGTGGCCGACCTGGGTGAAGCCGATGTCATTCTGGTCAACACCTGCGGCTTTATCGAGAGCGCCAAGACCGAGGCCATTGAGAACATTCTGGAGGCCTGCGCCTACAAGCAGCAGAACCCGGAGCTGAAGGTCATCGTCACCGGCTGCCTGGCTGAGCGTTACCGCAGCCAGATCGAGGAGGAGATCCCCGAGGTGGATGCTGTGGTGGGCTGTGCCTCCAACAAGGCCATTGATACCATCGTGGCCCGCCTGTTCCACGGTGAGAACCATCTGGAAAGCTACGGTGCCAAAAAGGACTTCCCGCTGGGCGGCAAGCGTGTCATCGGCACGCCTGCCCACTATGCGTACTTAAAGATCGCAGAGGGCTGCAACAACCGCTGCCACTACTGCGCCATCCCGGGCATCCGCGGCCCGCTGCACAGCCGCGATCTGGCCGACTGCGTGGCCGAGGCCCGCTGGCTGGCCGGTGAGGGCGTGAAGGAGCTGATCGTGGTGGCCCAGGACCCCACCGCCTATGGCGAGGACTGGGGCAAGCCCGGCAGCATTTGTGAGCTGCTGGACAAGCTGAACAAGGTGCCGGGCCTTGAGTGGATCCGCATCATGTACGCCTACCCGGAGCGCATCACCGATGACTTTATTGCCGCCATGAAGCGGAACGAGAAGGTGGTGCCTTACCTCGACCTGCCCATCCAGCACTGCAACGATACCATCCTCAAGAACATGAACCGCCGCTCCACCCGTGCGGAGCTGCTGGAGGTCATCGGCAAGCTGCGCCGGGAGATCCCCGGCATCACCCTGCGCACCACCCTGATCGCGGGCTTCCCCGGCGAGACCGAGGAGCAGTTTGAGGACCTGTGCAACTTCGTCAAGGAGGTCAGATTTGACCGTCTGGGCTGTTTTGCCTATTCTGCCGAGGAGAACACCGTGGCCGCAAAGATGGACGGCCAGATCGATCAGGAGACCAAGGACCGGCGCGCTGAGCTGGTGATGCAAATCCAGACCGGCATCATGGCCCAGAAACAGGCCGAAAAGGTGGGCCAGACCGTCCGTGTGCTCTGTGACGGCATCGACGAGGAGAGCGGCCTGTACCTCTGCCGCACCACCGGCGATGCCCCCGAGGTGGACGGCAATGTCTGCGTTTCCAGCGAGGAGCCGCTCTATCCCGGCCAGTTCTATGATGTGCTGGTGGAGGACAGTGACCTTTACGATCTGTACGGCACGGTTGCAAAATAACAAATTGGAGGAATCCATATGAATCTGCCCAATAAGCTCACCCTGACCCGCATCATTCTGGTGCCGGTGTTCATGGTCTTCGTTTCCCTGACCCAGATCGGCACGGAAGATTTCAACCCCACCTGGTATCTGGTGGCAGGCATCATCTTTGCCGCGGCCAGCTTTACCGATTTTCTGGACGGCCATCTGGCCCGCAAGTGGAACATGGTCACCGACTTTGGCAAGTTTGCCGACCCGCTGGCCGACAAACTGCTGACCACCGTGGCCTTCATTTACATGCTGCGGGACGGCGTGTGCAGCCCGGTGGTGCTCTGCATCATCCTGGCCCGCGAGTTCGCCGTGTCCGGTCTGCGGATGGTGGCCGCCGGTGCCAAGGACGGCAAGGTCATCGCCGCCAACATGTGGGGCAAGGTCAAGACCGTGCTGCAGATGCTCACCATCATCTTCTACTATTTCGGCACCGCATTGACCTGGGGCAATTCCGTTATGATAGGCGCTGACTGTGTGTTCCTCTCTTACTGGCTGTGCTGGCTGGTGGCCATTGCCACTGCCATTTCCGGCATCAAGTACCTGTGGGACAACCGCAGCTTCATCAATACCGCAAAATGATCAAGAAGATCGCCATTCTCTGTTCCATTTTCCTGAACCTCTGCATCGTGCGGTGGGAGCCGGTGGCCATCCGGATGACCTGGGAAGCGGTGGGCAGCCAGACCTTCACCTTTTACACCGAGAACTCCAATGTCTTTGCGTTCTTTGTCTGCCTGCTGGTGGCGGTGTGTCAGGTGATCTGCCTGTTCACGGGGCGGCAGCTGCCCCGCTGGGTCAAGACGCTCAAGTACATTGCCACCTGCTGCCTGACCATGACCTTCCTGACCGTGGTGTTCGTGCTGGGGCCCTACTGTGCCGACCAGGGCGGCGTGGTGTTCCTGCTGACCGAGAGCTCCATGCTCTACCACCACCTGCTCAACCCGCTGTGTGCCTTTGTCTCCTTTGTCCTGCTGGAACGGGAGCCAAAGCTGCCTGCGCGGTGCGTTCCGCTGGCGCTGGTTCCCACGATGCTCTATGGCTCTGTGGCCCTCTGGGCCAATTACCAGCGGCTCATCACCGGGCCTTACCCGTTCCTGCTGGTCTATCAGCAGACCACCCGGCAGACGGTGCTGTGGTGTGCGGCCATCCTGGCCATGAACCTGCTCTATGCCTGGCTTGTCTGGCGGCTGGGCGGGAATCGCCGCAAAAAGAGAAATGTGGGCTTGCTTTTCAGAAGCTGAGATGCAAAAAAGGCTCTCTGCCGGTTTTGGCAGAGAGCCTTTTCTCGTGTTTTGCTTACAGCAGGGGGATCCCAGCCTTTGCGCAGGCCGTGCGGGTGGCTTCGTCCCAGACGCTTGCCTGTACCTCGCCGATGTGGGCACTGCCCAGCAGCAGCATGCACAGACGGCTCTGGCCGATGCCGCCGCCGATGGTGTAGGGCAGCTCGCCGCTCAGCACTGCCTTGTGGAAAGGCAGGGTGCGGCGGTCGTCACAGCCTGCCATGGTCAGCTGCCGGTCCATGCTCTCGGGGCTGACACGGATGCCCATGCTGCTCAACTCGTAGCTGCACTGCAGGGGCTCGTTCCAGAACAGCAGGTCGCCGTTCAGGTCCCAGTCGTCGTAGTCGGGGGCGCGGCCGTCGTGGGGCTTGCCGCTCTTCAGGGGAGCACCGATCTTCATCAGGAAGGTGGTGCCGTTCTCCTTTACAAAGGCGTTCTCGCGCTCCTTCGGGGTCAGGTCAGGGTACTTGTCCTCCAGCTCCTGGGTAGTGATAAAGGTCACGTTGGGGGTGTGAAGGGGCAGATCCTGCAGCTGGGGGAACATGGCGTGCAGATTCATCTCGGTGGCGCAGACAGCCGACACAATGGAGCGCACCACGTTCTTCAGGTAGGCCTCGCTGCGGTCCTCCTTGCGGATGACCTTCTCCCAGTCCCACTGGTCCACATAGACGGAGTGGAGGTTGTCCAGCTCCTCGTCCCGGCGGATGGCGTTCATGTCGCAGTACAGGCCCTTGCCCACGCGGAAGCCGTAGTCCTTCAGGGCCTTGCGCTTCCACTTTGCCAGTGACTGCACCACCTGTGCCTCAATGCCGCTGTCCCGGATGTCAAAGGTGACCTTGCGTTCCACGCCGTTCAGGTCGTCGTTCAGGCCGGTGGAAGCCTCCAGAAACAGCGGAGCCGACACGCGGTAGAGGTTCAGCGTGGCACACAGGGTGTCGGCGAACAGCCGCTTCACGGTGCCGATGGCACGCTGGGTGTCGTACAGGTTCAGCGCGGGTGTGTAGTTCTGCGGGATCATCGTTTTGCTCATAACAGTTTACCCCTCTCTTTCCGTTCCCGCCGCCGAATTGCGGCACCGGAACGGCTTTCCCTTTAATACAGTAAATTATGGCACAATTTCAGAGCGTTGTAAAGGGGAGAACGCAAAGCCGTGCAATTCGGGAGCTTACGCCTCTGCCACGGCCTCGATCTCGCACAGGACACCCTTGGGCAGATCCTTGACGGCAACGCAGCTGCGGGCGGGCTTGGAGGTGAAGTACTTTGCGTAGACCTCGTTGAAGGCGGCAAAGTCGGCGATATCGGCCAGGAAGCAGGTGGTCTTGATGACCTTGTCGTAGCCGGAACCGGCGGCTTCCAGGATCGCACCCACGTTCTTGCAGCTCTGCTCGGTCTGGGCGGCGATGCCCTCGGGCACAGTGCCGTCCGCAGGGTTCACAGGGATCTGGCCGGAGGTGTAGACGAAACCGCCTGCGATGAAGCCCTGGGAGTAGGGGCCGATCGCGCCGGGAGCCTTTTCAGTAGCAATGACTTTCATGGGAAATACCTTCTTTCTGTGTGTTTGATGGAGCTTTTCTCTTCGGGGAGAAAAATTCTGCTGCTTGAAGTCTACACCATGCGGCGGGATGTGTCAATCCGGGAGGGACTTTTTGCCCGCGCGGCCTTTACAAGCAGGCAAAAAGGCGGTATCCTTAATCTATTGATACACCACCCTTCAGGAGGAACCCATGGATATCCGCCAGCTGCACTATTTTCTGGTTTTGTGCGAAGAAATGAACTACACCCGCGCGTCACAGCGGCTGTTTCTGTCGCGGCAGGCCCTGCGGCAGAGCATCACGGCGCTGGAAGCCGAGCTCTGCGGCCCGCTGTTCGTCAGCGCTCACCACAAGCTCTCGCTCACCGAGCGGGGGCTGAGTTTGCAGCGCCATGCGGCCCCGGTGGTGGAGCAGTTCCAGCAGATGCAGGCGGCCCTCCATGCGGAGATCCAGTCGGTCCAGCCGGTGCGCATCGGCATCAGTGTCTCGCTGGTGCCGGACTACCTGCCCGGGCTGGAGACCCAGCTGGACAAGTTCCGCCAGCAGTACCCCCACATTGAGATGCGGTTCCGCCTGCTGGAAAACGATGCTGTGGCCGATGGTGTGGAGCAGGGCGAGCTGGACGCGGGCCTTGTGATGGATCTGGGCACGGCGGCTCCGGTGCTGGCCCGCACCACCCTGCGGGCCGACCCGGCCTGCCTGCTGGTGCCGCGGGGCCACTCCTTCTGGGA
>OFMI01002146.1_pt1 | contig 10453 bp, 11 predicted proteins | sample 1541741 | NCBI WGS metagenome assembly OFMI01 (sample SAMN04209219, study PRJEB22552) | human gut metagenome | biome: gut; material: feces | host: Homo sapiens | place: USA: Oklahoma | reverse complement strand
GCTATAGCTCTTCTTATTGGTACTATTATAATGATGTTTGCAACTAACTGGGTAATGGCCATAACTGCTATATTATCATCACTTATAGGATTTTCGGGTATGACAGTTATTCTAAAGAAATCACAAAAATACTTTGTTGCAAAACAAGAAGAATTAGGAAATTTGAATGGTCATATAGAAGAAGTATATTCAGGATTAAATGTTGTAAAGGTATATAACGGTAAAGAAGAATCAAGAAGAAAATTTGATGAATATAATCAAAAAGTATGTACTGCAAATAGAAAGAGCCAATTTTTGTCTGGTATAATGCAACCTATGATGAACTTTATTGGAAATCTAGGATATGTTTCAGTTTGTATTGTAGGAGCTCTTTTAACAATGAATGGATATATTTCATTTGGTGTAATAGTTGCATTTATAACATATGTTAGACTATTTACATCACCACTTTCTCAAATAGCACAAGGATTAACACAGCTTCAATCAACAGCAGCAGCATCTGAAAGAGTTTTTGAATTCTTAGATGAAAAAGAGATGAGCGATCAAAAAGAAATTACAAAAGTATTAGATAAGAGCAAAGTTAAAGGCGAAATTGAATTTAATAATGTTTCATTCAAATATGACGAAGATGGAAAAACAATTATAAACAACTTTACAGCAAAAGCACTTCCAGGACAAAAAGTTGCAATTGTAGGACCAACTGGTGCTGGAAAAACTACAATGGTAAATTTACTTATGAAATTTTATGATATTCATTCTGGAGATATAAAAATTGATGGAATATCAATTAATGAACTATCAAGAGAAAATGTTCATAGCCTATTTACAATGGTATTGCAAGATACATGGCTATTTAATGGAACGGTAAAAGAAAACATTATTTACAACAGAGAACATATTAGTGACGAAAAAGTAAAAGAAGTTTGCAAAGAAATTGGATTAGACCACTTTATAAAAACTCTTCCAAATGGCTATGATTCAGTACTTGGAGATAATGACAGTGTATCTAGCGGACAAAGACAATTACTTACAATTGCAAGAGGAATGATAGAAGAAAGCCCATTCTTAATTTTAGATGAAGCGACATCAAATGTTGATACAAGAACGGAAGAACTTGTCCAAGATGCTATGGACAAATTAACAGAAGGAAGAACATCATTCATAATAGCTCATAGATTATCTACAATAAAAAATGCTGATTTAATTTTAGTTATGAAAGAGGGAAATATAATAGAGCAAGGAACCCATGATGAACTTATGGAAAAAAACGGAGCTTATGCAGAATTATATAATAGTCAATTTGAACTATAACATGAAAAAAGAATACAGATTTCTGTATTCTTTTTTAAACAATTGTGCACAAATATATAAATATAATTTTAAATATCCTTAAGAGGATAATACATGCCTTGATATAAATTTTGTTCATCCATAATTTTTTGAATGCCATTTAAAACCCACTTTTTATGAATATTCCAGCTAGGAGCAACTAATTTATCTTTTGGTGCATCTCCAGTTATTTTATGAATTACAATATTTGGTGAAATATGTGTCAAAATATATGTTAAGGAGTCCAAATATTCTTCGAATGAAATAGGCAAGTATTTACCCATTTCATATAAATTATTAAGTTTAGTATCTTTTACAATATATGTAGAATGGATTTTTAACCCTTGGATATTATGATTATTTAAAAAAGTTATAGTATTTATTAAGTCATTTTTAATTTCATTTGGAAGACCAACCATAATATGTGTAACAACATCAATATTATATTTATTTAAAATATTAACAGCATTAGTAAAGTCTTCACTTTTATAGCCTCTATTAATTAATTTTGCAGTAATATCACTTGAAGTTTGAAGTCCTAACTCAACAAAAACATAGTACTTATTAGAATAACTTTGTAACAATTTTGCTATATCCTCTGTTATACAATCAGGTCTAGTTGCAACAGCTAATGAAACAATTCTATCATCTACTAAAGCAGAATCATATTTTTCCTTTAACTCTTCTAGCGTTCCATAAGTGTTTGTAAAGTTTTGAAAATATGCTATAAATTTATTTGCCCTTTCACCACGGTAACTATTTAAAAAGCTAGTTACTTGGTCTTTGATACTAAGAAGATTATTTAAATGTTCTCCAGCACCTCTATTAGAACAAAAAATGCATCCGACTTGTTGAAATACTGCCATCTCGATTAGGACAAGTAAACCCTCCATCAATACATATTTTTAGGGTTCTTTCTCCAAATTTTTCTATTAAAAATTTATTTAAATGTCTATATCTTTCCATGTAAAATATTATATATGGATTTTAAAAAAAAGTAAATAAATGGGTGGGAATTTTAATTAATTTGTGTTATCATATATTAGAAAAAAACAAAAGGAGTAATATTAAAAGTGAGATTACTAAGAGAAAACTTAGAAAAAGTAGTTAATTTAGATATTAGAGAAGATGAAGAACTTAGCAATTTTCTTATGGAAAATTTGAATAAAGAGAACATAAATTTAGTAGATAGAAGTTTTAACAAAGGGATAATGTCAAATATTACTATTTTAAATAGTAATTTAGAAAAAAATGAATTTACAGATATTTTATTCGAAAATTGTAATTTTTCTAATACCTCATTTGAAAATAGTAGTTTTATACGATGTAAATTCGAAAATTGTAAACTAATAGGCTCAAATTTTGCAGAGACAAGACTTTATAATGTTAATGTATATGAAAGCAATATGCAATATGTAAATTTTTCATTAGCGAGTATTGAGAAAGTTTTATTTAAAGATTCTATATTAAGAAATACTAGCTTTAGTGAAAACAAGCTAAAAGGAATAAAACTAGAAGAAGTAGATCTAAAAATGGCACAATTTTTTAAAACAAGTCTATATGGAATTGATTTTTCTAAAAGCGAAATTGATGGAATAAGTGTAGGCATTCAAGATATAAAGGGAAGCACAGTTAATACGCTTCAAGCTTTAGAACTCGCAAAATTACTTGAAGTAAATATAATAGAATAAAGAAATGAGAGGATAAAAAATGGAAAAACAATTTAAATATGAAAGAAAAATTAATTATTATGAAACAGATAAAATGGGAGTGGTGCACCACTCAAATTATATAAGATTTTTAGAAGAGGCTAGAAGTAGGTGGATGGAAGAGGCAGGAATTCCTATGGAAAAATTAGAAAGTGAAGGATACACAATTCCAACATTAGAAGTGAATTGTAAATACAAAAATCATGTAACAAGTGGAGATACAATAATAATAGAGCCATATATTTCTGAATATAATGGAGTAAGAATGACTGTTAAATACAATGTAATAGAAAAAAATTCAAATAATGTGGTTATAGAAGCATATACAAAACATTGTTTTACAGACAAAAATCTAAGACCAATTAATATGAAGAAAAAGGATTTGGGCATATATAATAAATTTGAAGAACTAGTAATTAAATAATTGTTATGCTAAAATATGCATAATATATAGATGTAACCTTATAAGGAGACAAAAATAAATGTTACAAATTAAAAATATTTTTAAAGAATATAAAACAGGAAATTTAGTGCAAAAAGCGTTAGATGATGTGAGTTTAAACCTAAGAGATAATGAGTTTGTTGCTATTTTAGGACCAAGCGGTTCGGGAAAAACCACCTTACTTAATATTATTGGGGGATTAGATAGATATGATAAAGGTGACTTAATTATAAATGAAATCTCTACTAAAAAATATAAAGACAGAGATTGGGATTCATATCGTAACCATACAATTGGATTCGTATTTCAAAGCTATAATTTAATTCCACATCAAACTATTTTAGCTAATGTTGAATTAGCCCTAACAATTTCTGGAGTATCGAAAAATGAAAGAAGAACTAGAGCAGTTAAGGCGTTAGAAGAAGTGGGTTTAGCTAAGCAGATACATAAAAAGCCAAATCAGTTGTCTGGTGGACAAATGCAAAGAGTAGCAATTGCAAGAGCCTTAGTAAATAATCCGGAAATATTATTAGCAGATGAACCAACAGGGGCTCTAGATAGCGAAACCACTGTTCAAGTCATGGAACTTCTAAAAGAAGTGGCAAAAACTAGGCTTGTAGTAATGGTAACACATAATCCAGAATTAGCAGAAAAATATGCAACTAGAATAGTAAATTTAAAAGACGGAAAGATACTTGCAGATACAAATCCATATGAGTTAGAAGAAGTAGATAAAATAGTAAAACATAAAAATATGGGAAAAACATCAATGTCTTTAATAACATCATTAATACTAAGTTTTAATAACTTAAAAACCAAAAAAGGAAGAACAATATTAACCGCATTTGCTGGCTCTATTGGAATTATTGGTATAGCATTAATATTATCCCTATCTAATGGTGTAAATAATTATATAAAATTAATAGAAGAAGAAACACTTTCAGAATATCCATTGCAAATTCAATCCTCAGGTTTTAATATTTCAGCCATGCTAGAAACTAGCTCTCAAGATACAGAAAAAAAAGAAGATAATGTAAAGGTCACAAATATGCTAACAAGCATGTTTTCTGGGCTAGGCTCTAATGACCTAAAGTCATTTAAGGAATATATAGAAAGTGACGAATCCAAAATAAAAGATTATGCAAAAGCAGTAGAATACAGATTTAATGTAGTTCCTCAAATTTATAGTTTTAATGGGGAGAAAGTAAGAAAGGTAAATCCAGATACATCTTTTTCAGGTCTTGGTATAGGTTCTTCTATAAGTTCAAATAGTATGATGTCTAGTATGATGAGCACAGATGTATTTTTTGAACTACCTAGTAATAAAGATTTATTTGAAAGCCAGTATGACATACAAGCAGGGAAATGGCCTACCAACTATAATGAATGTGTATTAGTACTAACACCAAATGGAAATATTAGCGATTTTATGCTATACACATTGGGACTTAGAGATTATGAAGAATTAGATAAAATGGTAAGCCAATTCATGAATGAAGAAAATGTAGAAATTCCAAGTATGGATAGTGAATATTCATACGAAGATATACTTAATACAACATTCAAATTAATAAATAATGCAGATTACTATGAGTATGACTCTGAATTTGGGATATGGAAAGATAAAACAGAAAATGAAGAATATATGAAAAATAAAGTTGCAAATGGTGAAGATTTAAAAATAGTAGGAATTGTTAAGAAAAAAGAAGGTGCGACAGGAGCAATGCTTTCTTCTGGAATTTATTATCCAGCCACATTAACAACTCACATTATGGAAAAAGCAGCAAGTAGTGAAATTGTAAAAGCACAACTAGAAAAGCCAAATATAAATGTTTTTACCGGAAAAAGTTTTGAAGATGGGAATAATAAAAGTTCTTTGGACATGAATTCATTGTTTGAAGTTGATGCAAATGCAATGAAATCAGCAGTTAAAATTGACCAATCAAAAATAAATGTAGACTTTAGTAATTTAAGCACCCTAATGAATAAAGTAGGAATGCCTGAATTTGACTTAAACAAAGTATTAAGTCAAATTAAATTTTCATTATCAAGTGAAGATATTAAAAAGTTAATAAACGATGTTCTAAAAGGATATGAAGAATATGTAAAAAAGCATCCAGAAGCGGACATTACAAACTTAAGTGAAAACCTATCAAAGTATTTAAAGTCTAAAGAAGCAGGAAAGATTTTAAAAGAAGAAATAGAAAAAATTATTAAGGAAAACGGAGACTTTACAATTACAAAAGAGCAGCTAAAAACTATTCTTACTAAAGTTTTAAATGGTTACGAAGAATATGCAAAAAAGAATAATCTTACGCAAATAAAAGATTTAAATAAATATATAGAAGAATACTTAAACTCGGAAGAAGCAAAGAAAATTATTAGTAATAATTTAGAAAATATAGTAAAAGAACAGAAGTTAGATAAGCAAATTGCAAGTATTATACAAAATTATATGAAAACATATATGGCAAATCTTGGCAAGACTTTAGAAAATGAGATAAGTAAGAGTATTTCAAAATTGAGTAAATCAATAGTAAATGCATTTTCATTTGACGCGAAAGCCTTTTCAAATGCTATTCATATGAAAATGAGTGAAGAAGAAATGGCAGAAATATTTGAAGCATTAATGTCAAAAGAGCAAAATACCTATGAAAATAATTTGAAAAAGCTGGGTTATGCAGATACTAAAGAGCCATATGCAATTTCAATATACCCCAAGGACTTTGAAGCAAATGAAGAAATATTAAAAAGCTTAAATGAATATAACGCAAAAATGGAAAAAGAAGGAGAAGAAGATAAAGTAATTTCTTATACTGATGTAGTAGGAACTTTAATGAGTTCAGTAACAACAATAGTAAATGTAGTCAGCTATGTATTAGTAGCATTTGTAGCAATTTCGTTAGTAGTTTCATCTATAATGATTGGAGTTATAACCTATATTAGCGTTCTAGAAAGAAAAAAAGAAATAGGAATTTTAAGGGCAATAGGTGCATCAAAGCGTAATATAGGAGAAGTGTTTAATGCAGAAACATTTATAATTGGACTGCTTTCTGGAATTATTGGAATAGGAATTACCTTAATATTGCTTCTTCCTATAAATCAGATAATACATTCTATTTCGGGGCAAACAAATATCAATGCTTCATTACCAATAATGGCAGGAATTATACTTATTATATTAAGTACACTTTTAACATTAATAGGAGGAATTATCCCATCTAAAAAAGCAGCAAATGAAGATCCTGTCTTAGCACTAAGGAGTGAATAGGAATAACAATAATTCTATTAAATTGAAGGGATAAAAAATGCAGATTGTATTAATAGTATTACTAATATTAAAAGTTAAATAAAAAACTCAAATAGGCTACACAAAAAGGAAAAAATGTGATATGATAGTAAAAGTAATAAAAAATATCAAAATACAGCATAGCAGTTTACTGTAAGAAAATATAAAGGAGGAATTAACAATGTCAGGACATAGCAAATGGCACAACATACAAGCTAAAAAAGGAAAAGCTGATGCAGCAAGAGGAAAAATATTTACTAAATTAGGAAGAGAAATATTATTGGCCGTAAAGGCAGGAGGACCTGATCCAGTAAGTAATTCTAAATTAAAAGATGTTATTGCAAAATGCAAGGCAAATAATATGCCGAATGATACAATAAATAATGCAATAAAAAAAGCATCAGGTGAAGGAAGTAACAAAACATACGAAGAAATGACATATGAAGGATATGGACCATGTGGAGTTGCACTTATTGTAGAAGCAAGTACAGATAATAAAAACAGAACAGCAGCAGATGTAAGACATGTATTTGATAAAGCAGGTGGAAATTTAGGAACAACAGGTTGTGTATCATATATGTTTAACAAAAAAGGTGTAATAGTTATAGATAGAGAAACCACTGATAAAACCGAAGATGATATGATGATGCTAGCACTAGAAAGTGGAGCAGAAGATGTAAAATCAGATGACGAATGTTTTGAAGTAACAACAGAGCCAGCAGATTTTTCAGCTGTAAGAGAAGCTTTAGAAAATGAAGGACTTGAATTTGTTACAGCAGAAGTACAAATGGTACCAACAACAACAGTAGCATTAGATGAAGCAAGTGCAGAGAAAATGCAAAGATTAATAGACAACTTAGAAGATTTAGATGATGTTATGAATGTGTATCACAATTGGGAAGAATAATTTAAATTTAAGTAATAATATAAAAAAAGTAGCATATATTTAATATAGCTACTTTTTTTGTGGCAGTTTAGTAAGATTGTTGCTTAACTAATTGGTAAAAGTCAAGAAGAGGAGGGGTTATATGGATATACGTGCAATAACAAGGGTGCTAGCTAGAGATATTTGCTTTGCAATTAATGAAAATAGTATAGAAGAAATTAGAATTAGAGTAAATAGAGCAGTAATTTTAAGATATAGAGACCATGAAGATATATTAGAACATATTGTCACTCAAACTGAAATTATAAATATATTACAAAGTTTATGTAACAATTCGGTTTATGCATATCAAAGCCAAATATGTGATGGTTATATAACTTTGCAAGGAGGACATAGAGTTGGAATAACTGGAAATATTGCAATGAAAGATGGAAAAATAGTAAATGTAAATTATATATCTTCTTTAAATTTTAGAATTGCAAGAGAAATAATTGGTTCAGGAGAAGAAGCAGTAAAACAAATTGTAGAAGGTAAAGAAGTAAACAATACGCTTATTGTTTCTAAACCACGGGTGTGGAAAAACAACAATGTTAAGAGATGTAGTAAGAAGTATTAGCAATATGGGCTTTACAGTATCTTTAATTGATGAAAGAGGAGAAATTGCATCTATGTACAAAGGAATTCCACAAAATGATATTGGACTAAGGACAGATGTCTTAGACAATATAACAAAAAGTTTGGGAATGAAAATAGCTGTAAGAACAATGTCTCCGCAAGTAATAGTGGCTGACGAAATAGGTACGATGGAAGATTTAGATGCTATTAATTATGGAATATGTTCTGGGGTAAAAGGAATTTTTTCAGCACATGGAGATAGTATACAAACTTTAAGAGACAACCAGGCTTTAAATAAATTATATGAACAAAAATTATTTAAGAAAATAATATTTTTAAAAGAAAGGGGAAAAATATCTAAAATTTATACATTGGATAAAAATATGTATAAAAATGCAAATGAAATTTTGGAATAAATTGGACTTGTACGAATATAATTATTATATACAAAAGAAAATTTATAGTTAATAGAAAGCGTGGAATATGATAATACTTAAATATTTATTTTTAATAATGATTTTACTAGGGACAAGTTACATAGGTTTTTTAGTATCTAAAAAATACTCAAATAGAGTAAAAGACTTAAAAGAAATGAGAAGAGCATTAAATTTTTTTGAAGAAAAAATCAAATTTACATATGAGCCTATTCCCGATGTATTTAAAGAGATAGCCTCAAAAATGCAACCAAACATAGGAAAAATTTTTAAAGATGGGGCGATAAAAATGGAGGAGAATAGTACTTCGGCAGGTGAGGCATGGGAAGAAGCACTAAAAAACGAAAATACGGCTTTTACAAAAGAAGATAATGAAATATTAAAAGGACTTTCAAAGATGCTTGGAAAAACAACAGTTGATGGACAAGTTAGTGAAATTAGGCTTACTTCTAAATTCCTAGATGTACAAATAAAGGAAGCAGAAAAAGAAAAAACAAAAAATGAAAAAATGTATAAAACTTTAGGTGCAACAATAGGACTTGCTATTGTAATAGTGCTAATATAAAAATGTAGTGGAGGGGACAAGATGAACATAGATTTAGTATTTAAAATTGCTGCAATAGGGATTTTAGTGGCAGTTTTATATCAAGTATTAGTAAGAGCAGGAAGAGAAGATCAAGCAATGATGACGACACTTGCGGGATTAATAATTGTTCTTACAATGGTAATAAAAGAGGTGAGCTCTTTATTTCAAGCAGTTAGAACAATGTTTAATTTATAAAGGAAATTTTATATGGAAATTATCAAAATTATAGGAGTGGCATTTATAGCTTTAATTGTAATAATAATTCTTAAGCAATATAGACCCGAATTTGCTATTTATGCTTCAATTGCAGCAGGACTCATAATTTTATTTATGATATCAGGTACACTTTCTGGAATAATAGATATGATTGAAAATATTGCAAATAAGACAAATGTAAATAGTACTTTTATAAAAATACTTATAAAAATAACAGGAATTGCTATTTTAACAGAATTTGCAGTATGCATATGTAAAGATGCTGGTGAAAGTGCAATTGCGAGTAAAGTAGATGTGGGTGGAAAAATTTTAATAGTATCACTTTCTATACCAATTATAAATGCGCTAATAGAAACTATTTTAAAAGTATTGCCTTAAAAGGAGAATAAGAACTAATGAAAAAGTACTGGTTAATATTGGAGGTAGCACTAATTGTATACTTGTTAGCACCAAATGTTAATGCAGAAACAAGTGCAGAGAATATTATAAATTCTCAAACAGATGCTTTAGGAATAGCTACTTTTTTATCTGATTCAAAAAAATATACGGAAGAAAGTTTCGAAGAATTGGACATAGGAGAAATATTTACATCTAGCATAAGCCGGAAAAATAGATAATAACATGATTTTAAATATTATATTTACCATATTAGGGGATAATATAAGCTTAGCACTAAAGACAATAGGAAGTGTGATTGTAATTGTAATAATACATAGTATTTTAAAAGCTATAAGTGAAAACTTGGGAAATGAAAATGTTTCAAAAATAGCATATTACATAGAATATATTTTAATTGTAACATTAATAATGACAAACTTCTCTACAATTATAACTGAAATGAAAGAGGCAGTTCAAAATTTAACTTCATTTGCAAATTCACTAATACCATTAATGATGACACTGATGATAACAACAGGAAATGTAGTATCATCTGGAATGTTACAACC
>OFMI01002132.1_pt1 | contig 10548 bp, 9 predicted proteins | sample 1541741 | NCBI WGS metagenome assembly OFMI01 (sample SAMN04209219, study PRJEB22552) | human gut metagenome | biome: gut; material: feces | host: Homo sapiens | place: USA: Oklahoma | reverse complement strand
GCAGCTGCCGCACCTCGCTCGCCGTATCGGCACTTAGAATTATGCGGTATTGCCTCAATAATATTTCAGCCCGTCGCACTGGCCGCGCCAGACGAGGAGCGGGTTGATGGGCACGGTGCCGATGCGCAGCTCGGCCACAACGGTCCTGCCGCTGGTGCCCAGCAGCTGGCCCTGCTTGACATCGTCCCCGGCCTCGACGTCCAGTGCGGTCAGGCCGTAGAAGATGCTCCTGAGGCCCGCGCCGTGGTCGATGACGACGGTGTAGCCGTAGCTGCCGCCAAGGTCCTCGGCCAGCAGCACATGGCCGCTGGCGGGCACGATCATAGAATCCTTCGACTTCTTCGGCTTGATGACGATATTTGTCGAGGTGCGCCCGCCGTAGCCGTAGTTCGTGCTGCGCTCGCTGTAGGAACGGCCCACGTACTCGGTCGTGCCGTAGAGCAGCGGCGTGTCAAAGCTGTCCAGGAACGGCTGCACAAAGCCGCCCACGGCCCACTGGATCTCGCCGCCGTCAGTCGTCAGCAGCCTGCGGACGGCATCGGGGGCGTCGTCCGCGCCGATGTAGGGCGACATCAGCTGGGACTTGGCGCTGTAATCCTTGTAGGAGTAGGAGGCCGCGCGGACCGACAGCGTCAGCGTCTCGGTATAGCCGTCGGCAGTCACGGTCAGCTCGGTGTTTCCGGTCTCTGCGTTCCACGGGATGGGCAGGTAGCAGATCCAGCCGTTGGCGGCCCTGACGAAGCCTGTGCTTTCCAGCGGGCCCGTCAGCGTCGGTTCGGTCCGGCTCATGGTGCTGCCGACACGCACGGCGGCCACGCTGCCCTGCTGCACCGTCGGTGTGCAGAGCGTGATGGACGGTTTGATGCTGACGGTGAAGCGGAACTGCCAGGTCTCGGTGCCGGTGACGCTGGAACGGTCCTCGGCGGCGCTGTCAGACGCGGTGACGACGAGCTTGGCGTCAAACGTGCCGTTCTCCGCAAACAGATAGCTGCGGAAGGCGGTGACGCTGCCCTCGTACACGGTCTCCTTGTCGGCGTCGGTGATGGTCAGTTGGGTGCTGTAGTCGGACGGCGTCACGATAATATCCGGCGATGCGTCGGATATGGCATCCTCGAGCACAACGGGAGAGGAATTGAGCGTTTCGGCGTAGGTGCGCCTGAAAAAGCTGCCGACCACCGGCACGTGCCACTTGTAGGCCGTGGGAGCAAGCTCCTGGCCGTCAAAGGTGACCTTGACTTCGGGCAGCATGTCAGGCGTGGCGCTGCGGTAAAGCCATGCTACGCCGCCGCCTGCGATGACGAGCACGAACAGCACAACGAGGAGCAGCCACTTGAACATGCCGAACACACCGCGCCCGAGGGCCTGCGGGATCGTATCCTGCGGCTCGTCGTCCTCGTCGTCGGCGGCGCTGTCATGCTGCGGGGCCTCGGGAGCCGGGGCAGGCCCGGCAGACGGCGCGGGGTCCTCCTCCAGCCCGGCCATGATCTGCGCAATCGAAAGCTGCGCCGTGCGGGAGATGTTCGCCATGCGGGCGGCCTCAGCGGCAAGGGCTTTATCGTTGGCAAGGTCATCGCTGAAAACAAGGCCGGACGGCTCGGCAGCGTCCTCCGCGGGGACGTCCCCGGTTTGCTCGGGCGTGTCGGTGACAGCTGTGTCTGCCGCGGCGGCCTCGGGGGGCGCTTCTGCCGCAGGCGTATCGTCGGCGGAAGGGGCGTCCGCTGTCGGTTCGGGCTCCGTCCCGGCGGGCTCGGCCCTTTCCGCAGGCTCGGGCAGCTCCGGGGTACTCGGGACGTCGGGCACGGTGGGTGCGGCAGCGTCCTCCCGGGCGGGGATCTCCGGCGGTTCGGGCTTGCTTTCGGATTTGGGCTCGGCAGGCTCCGGCGCGGCGGGAACGGGGCTCTCCTGTGCGGGGGCCTTGCGCTCCGGGGGCTCGTCAGGCGGGGCTTTTTTCGCTGTTTTAGCAGCCTTCGGCGTCTTGGGCTTTGCGGTTTTTGTTGTCTTTGTGTTTTTTTTGGCCCGCGGCTTCTTGGAGGGCGCGGCAGGCTTTTTCGTGGTCTGCCCGTCTGCGGCGGGCGGCTCGGCGCTGTCCGTCGGCGCCGGGGGCGTGTCGGCGGCAGACTGGTGGCTGGCTGCCTTGCAGCGCCGGGGCTTCGGCTTGGGGGCCTCCTCCGGCTGTACCGCAGTGGATTTCTTATCTTCTTCCATACTCACACTCACTCTTTTAGGGACCTTTATGGATGCCCGGCAAAACGGCAGCGGCACGGCAGGCCGGGTGTGCCGTGTGCAGCTATTTTATTCAGCCTCGCGGAATTGCAGACCACTGTTTCCGTCCAGCGCGGTCTGCGGGTCAGTGGATTTGCTGCCGATGCGCAGCTCGTAGATCAGGTTGTGGGCCGTCCCGGCGGTGCCCAGCGGGTCGCCGGCGGACACACTCTGCCCGCGCTCCACGCCGACAGTCTCCAGCCCGTACAGGTAGCTCTTTACGCCGCAGCCGTGGTCGATGACCACCGTGCCGCCGGTCAGGGTCAGCGTGCCCGCAAAGACAACGTTGCCGGCCTGCGGGGCGGTGACGGTCTCGCCGTCCGCGGCGGCATAGGTCAGGCCGGTGGCCTGGCCGCTGCGCTGGCTGTCCACCATTTGGGTGACACCGTACTCCATGACGACAGCGCCCGCGCTGGGGGCCTCAAAGCGGCCATTCCAGAGCTTGGCGGAGCTGCCCGTTGTGTACAGCGGCCATATAGCGTTGCGGAACTCCTCCCCGCCGCCGGTGTCCTCCTCGGCGGGGACGGTGACCGTATCATACATGGTGCGGGTGACGGTCAGGGTGATGTCCTTTTCCAGGCTCCCGCAGGTCAGGTGCAGCGTATGGTCGCCGCCCTCGGCGTTGTAGGTCACGGGAATATAGCCCATGTAGCCGCTGGCGGTCTTGCGGAACCAGACGGTGCCCAGATCGGTCTCCAGGCTCGGCTCGCCGTCCAGAATGCCGGACAGCTGCACAGCTACGATGCCGCCCTGCGGCGCGCGCTCGGTGCTCAGGGTGACCTTGGGGTTCATCGCCATCGTGTAGCCGGCGCGGTAGGCGTACCAGCCCACAGGGTCGCCGGGGTTGTCCGCACTGCTGTGGTGCGCGGTCACGATGATCTGATAGTCTCCGTTTTGTGTATAGGTATAGGTATTGCAGTCGGCCAGTGCGCCGGTCCAGACCGTGCCGTCGGGCGCGGTGATCTGAAGCTCGGCAGCGGTGACCCAGTCGGGCAGGACGAGCTGCGGCACGGTATCGGTGAAGGTGCCCAGCTTCTGCACGGTCAGGTTCGTCGGGCTTTCGTAGGTCTTGTTGACCTTATCGCCCAGCACCGGGATGACCCAGCTCCAGCCGTTGGGCTCGAGGGCCTGCTCACCGAAGGTGACAGCCTCCTGCGGCAGGGCATCCGTCCCGGTGCGGCTGTAAAGAAAAGCCGCCGTTCCGCCCAGGATGGCGGCAATCATAACGGCGACCATCACAAGCCAAAGCAGCAGTTTACGCATATTGTGTTTTCTCCGTGGCAGTATGGCATTGCCAAAAAGCCGGACGCCGTCAGGTCGGTGCCCAGCCGGGTTGTGGTGGCAGAAAGGCTTCCCCCGCGGGGGAAGCCTTGAGGATCATTACTCCTTCTCCTCTGCGGGGGCGGAGGAGATGTTCTCGTAGGTGGTGGAATCCTCGTCGTCGTAATCGTCATCCTCGTAGTCGTCGCTGAACAGCAGGCGCTCGTACTCGTCCAGCTCCTTTTCACGGTGGTAGAGATAGAGAGCGGCGGCGGTCAGGGCACCGGCAGCGGCAAACAGGAACGCCAGAACGGCACCGAAGGTGGTTTTCTTCATCATAGTAGTTCTCCTTTTGCAAATGCTGCGCTGCAACGCAGCTTTCGTGAAAAACGCCGCAGCGGGCGTGCATACAAAGCAATAGTGCTGACCTTATTATACCCGACGCAGAGGGCAATTACAACCCGAACATTTGTAAAATATTAAAGGTATTTTTTTGCTGTTTTTACGCGGATTGCTACAGGACAAAGGGTACATTTGAGCCAAGGGCGGCATGAGGTATATGGGAAGGCTGTAGGGGAGGGATGTATCCCTCCCGGAATGTTTGCGTGGCCGGAAACCCTCACGGAGGGGTCAAGACCCCTCCCTACGGTGTGCCGTTCACGGGTGCTTTGTAGGGAGCGGTCTTGACCGCTCCGGGGAAGTGTGCGGCTGCCATCCACTCCACGGGAAGGATAAATCCCTCCCCTACGCAAAACAAAAATGCGGTCTCCGCGCAGGAGGCCGCATTTTTATACGATTTTCAGAACAGCCTATCCACCGGGTACAGCCCATCCTCGCTCATCTTTTTCAGGGCTTCGACCAGCTCGGGCTTGTCCTCGCGGTAGGTGATGCCGTGCCATTTGTCGGCACTGGTCAGCACATGGACATCCGCCTTGCCGGCCTCCAGCGCGTTCGTCACGACGGTGGGCAGGTAATATTCGCACTTCATCGGGTTGACGGGCAGGCTGGCCTGCAGGAACGCGGCAAAACCGGCCTTGGCCTCCTGCACGTAGGCGGGGGTGAAGCCCCACAGGTTCATCGAGACAACACAGTCGGCGGGCAGGTCGGCCCAGCTCTTGCCGCCGTCCTCGCTGTAATGGATGCCGTCGGCGTAGGGCTCGATGCAGGTGCGCTCGGTCACGCTGACGAGGTTGCGGCTCTCGTCGGTCACGCAGACGCCGCGGCTGACACTGCCGTTGGCGCTGACCGTGTTGCCCAGCAGGAAGCCGACCATGGCCCAGGCGTAGCGGTCCCCGTCGGCGTGGGTGCTCAGGTAGTCATAGATGAGCTTGAAGCCCTGCGGGCCGTAGTAGTCGTCGGCGTTGATGACCGCAAACGGCGCGTCGCCGATGGCTTCCTCGGCCACGAGGATGGCATGGGCGGTGCCCCAAGGCTTGACGCGGCCCTCCGGCACGGTGAAGCCCTCGGGCAGCTTTTCCAGCTGCTGGTAGGCGTAGCGGACCTCGAACCCGGCGCGCACGGCACGGGCGCCGACGGCCTCTTTAAACGCCTGCTCGATCTCGTGCTTGATGATAAAGACGACGGTCTTGAACCCGGCGCGGCGGGCATCGTACAGGCTGTAGTCGAGGATGGCCTCGCCGGACGGGCCGACGGGGTCGATCTGTTTGAGTCCGCCGTAGCGGCTGCCCATACCGGCGGCCATGACAACGAGGATCGGTTTGGTCTGCATAATTTGCACTCTCCCAATATTTGTAGGGGAGGGATTCATCCCTCCCGGGTATTCTGCGGCTGCCGCGGCGTACCTGCGGAGCGGTCAAGACCGCTCCCTACAAAGCACCCGTAAACGTCATTCTGTAGGGAGGGGTCTTGACCCCTCCGGGACGTGTGCCGCGTCGCTAAGTCCACGGGAGGGATGAATCCCTCCCCTACGGGCGTATTTTAAGTTTACTCCATTTCTCCTGCTATTGCAAGCACCTTATAAAATTCGAAAAAACTGCGCAATTTCCGCAGATTGTGACCCGGTTTGCTATGGCAACTTAAAACAGAAAATGTTATAATGAATAAAACTACAAAACAGGAGGGCTTTTTCCCGATGGAACATACCGGAAAACGTGCGCTGGTGCTGGCTGGCGGCGGGGCCAAGGGCAGCTATCAGATCGGCGTCTGGCGCGCTCTGCAGGAGCTGGACTGGACGCCTGACATCATCACGGGCGCAAGCGTCGGCACGCTGAACGGCTGCCTGTTCACGATGGGCAAGATCCAGGAGGCCGAGGACCTGTGGCGCAGCCTGGAAATTCACGATGTTCTCGAAGTCCCCGCAACGCTCAAGCCCGAGGAGCTGCGCGCGTTCTTCCTCGACATCATCCGCAGCGGCGGACTGAACGTTGAACCGCTGGCCGAGATGATCGACCGTCTGATCGACGAGGAGGCCGTGCGCACATCGCCTATCCACTTCGGCCTTGTCATGACCGAGCTGGGCAGCCTGCGCAGCGTGCAGTGCCCCATCGAGGACATCCCCGAAGGGCAGTTAAAGGACTATATGCTGGCGTCCAGTGCCTGCTTCCCGGCCCTGCGCCCGCGGGAAATTGACGGTGTAAAGTACATTGACGGCGGCTGGCGCGACAATATGCCGCTGGATCTGGCCGCAAAAATGGGCGCAGCGGAGCTGCTCGGCGTCGATGTGGACGGCATCGGCATTGTACGCCCCAACACCACCGGCCTGCCGACGCGCATCGTGCGCAGCCACTGGAATTTGGGCCAAACGCTGGACTTTGACCCCGCCCGTGCCGCGCGCAACATCGCGCTGGGCTACTTTGACACGCTGCGGCTGTTTGGCCGCTGCGGCGGCACGGCCTACGCCATGCTGCCCGACAATGAGGAATTTCTGGCTCGCTTTGCCGAGCAATACCAAAAGCTGCTGGCCGAGGTCTGCGCCCGCGCACCGGAAATTGACCTTGTGGAGAAAAACGCGCGGCAGCGCGCAAACTACCCGGCGCCCTACGCACCGAACCCGAGTGCGCCCACCCGCGGCGCACTGGCCCCGCTGGAGCTGGCCGCCGAGCACGTCGGCGTGCCCGAGGACATGCCCTACACGCCGAAGCTGCTGGCCGCGACCTTCATGGGCAGCTTTGACAAGGACCCGGCAGACCGCTTCCCCGCCCTGCTGGACGGCAGGGACAACACCCTTGTGGCCGAGCGTGCCATCGCCGCCGCCGTGCCAGAGGAGTTCGTGACCGCCCTGGTCAGCAAGACCCTGGGCGAGCTGCCGATTTTGTAAAAAAGGCTTCCCCCTTGGGGCCCCGCCCGCGTTTGCCAAAGTATCGCGCTGTAGGGGCCGGGCATGCCCGGCTCTACCGGGCGGTAAGCCTTTAACGGGTGTCTGCGGCGAACCCGCCCCTCATCCGACCCTGCGGGAGCCCCTCCCGGAGGGGGCCGAGAAGAAAAAAGGAGGCATCCTATGCACACCTATACCGGCGTACCGGTGTCCACCGGCATTGTGGTCGGCCCGGTTGAGCAGATCGACCACGGCACCACCGGCCTGCACCGCATCGTCTGCGACCCGTTCCGGGAGCGTGCCCTCTACGACGTCGCCGTCGTGCTGGCCAAGGATGAGCTGCGCCGTTTGAGCCAGCGCGCCAAGGGGCCGGACGCGGATATTCTGCTGTTCCAGATCGCCCTGCTGGAGGACGAGTCCTTCACGAACGAGATCGGTGACTATATCGCCGCCGGTGCGGGCGGGGCTGCCGCCGTCGAGCGTGCCGAGCAGATTTTTGCGGGCCGCCTGAAAAACGTCGATGATGAGTACATCCGGGAGCGCAGCGTCGATGTCTGCGACGTCTGCCGCCGCGTGGTGGATATTCTGGACGGACGCCCGCGCCGCCGCCTGCATCTGAAGCGCCCCAGCATCCTGGTGGCGGACCGCTTCTTTCCCAGTGACCTGTTCAGTCTGGACCGCCGCATGGTGCTGGGCCTGGCCAGCGACCAGGACAGCACGGTCAGCCATGCCGCCATCATGGCCCGCAGCATGGGCATCCCGGCGGTGGTACAGCTGGGCGGCGGCACAGCGGCCATGGCCGTGGGCCACCGCGCGATCCTTGACGCCGACAACGGCACGCTTATTGTGGAGCCGGACGGTGCGCAGATCGCCCAGGCGGACTGTAAAATTGCATTGAGCCGCCTGCACGGCCAGAAGCCCGACCCCGTGGCCGCCCTGCCCTGCCTGACGAAGGACGGCACGGCCTTCCGCCTGATGCCGACCTGCAACATCAGCGACAGCGACGTGCCCCATACGCGCGGCGCGGCGGGCATCGGCCTTGTGCGCACCGAGACCGCGATTCTGTACGACCAGAGCGACGAGGAGCAGACCACCTGTCTGCGCGAGCTGCTGAAAAGCGCCGAGGGCGTGCCCGTGCTGCTGCGCACCTGCGATACCCGCGCCGACGACGACGCCCCCTGGGCCGGGGAGACGCAGGACCGCCTGCGCGGCAACCGGCTGTTCAAGCCGCAGATCCGGGCGCTGCTGCGCGCCGCCACGGACGGCGACCTGCGGGTCGTGTTCCCGATGATAAAAGATGTAGCCGACTGGGATCAATGCGTGGAGGAGGTCAACACCTGCCGTGACGAGCTGCTGGTCGAGGGCCGCGAGACCGGCCCGATGATGCTGGGCTGCGTTGTGGACATGCCGTCTGCCGCGGTCATGGCCGGGGATATGATGGAGCACGGCGCGCAGCTGATGGCTGTGGATATTGAGGACCTGACCCGCTACACGCTGGGCCTTGTGCAGAACCCCACCGCCGCCGTGAACCAGCTGACAAACCCCGCCGTGCTGCGCCTTGTCAGCGGCATTCTGGCGCAGGCGCAGGAGCACGGCGCACAGGTCTACCTCTGCGGCATCACCGTGGCCGCCGTGGATGCCATGCCGGCCTATTTAAAGCTCGGCATCCGCACCTTCAGCGCCGAGCCCGCGGCGCTATTGCCGCTGAAGAAGCTGCTGATGGAGCAGGAGCTATAAAATGGGAGCCTTCCCCCTCGGGGGAAGGTGTCTGCGGCCCCGCCCGCAGACGGATGAGGGCAGACCTTGCCACTACCACCCGGTAACGGGCTGTCAGGGCACACTCTCCCCACATCAGTCCGCTTCGCGGACAGCTTCTCCCCCAGGGGAGAAGCCCTTTCCGCAAAATATAAATGAAAATGCCCGCCGTGTTCCCACGGCGGGCATTGTTCATGCGATCAATTACTGAGCAGCAGCCTTGTTGGCGCGCTTAGCCATGCGGCTGATCTTGCGGGCAGCAGTGTTTTTATGGATAACACCCTTGCTCTTAGCAGAGTCGATGGCAGAGACAGCAACCTTAACGACGGTCTCCTTGTCAGCAGCATTGCTGTCGATGGCAGCGTTTGCCTTCTTGACCACTGTTTTCAGGTTGGACTTGACGACCTTGTTGTGCAGAGCCTCTTTCTTGGCCTGAACAACACGATCCTTCTGAGATTTAATATTAGGCATTCGTTCCACCTCCTTGGTTCCCCATAACAGTACAAGTTATCCTACCACACTTTTTGCAAAGTTGCAAGGGCTTTTTGAAAAAAACTTCATAGAAACCAAAAAAATCGCATAAAATTCTGGTACAAGGGGGTGTGTGCCATGCAAAAGCTGCGCCGGTGGGCGGCGGCTGCGCTGTGCGGGGCCGCATTTGCGGGCAGTGCGGCGGCGGTTCTGGCCGCGTGTGCGGTCTGCCCCGGGCGGGCGTGGATCGTGCGCGGGGCGCTGTTTTTGCAGGATCCCGCGGCGGCTGCGGCCATCGCCTGGCCAGCGGATGCCGCCCGGGCCGCCTACAAGCCCCAGAAGCCGGAACGCCGCCCCACGCCCGTGCCCACGGCGACGCCCTCCCCGGTCCCGACAGCTGCGGCAACGCCCACGCCGGAGCCGTCCCCCGCTTCCACACCGCTGCCCAGTGCCGCGCCGGAGCTGGACGACGCGGGCCGCATCCGCAGCGTGACACTCAGGCAGGGCAGCGGCGACGGCTATGTAGCACTGGCCGCAGGCAGCATCCGAAACAGCACCGAGCACACCGACGCTGACCTGCGCGCCGCCGTGACGACGCAAAATTTACCGTTTGCCGTTGAAAAGAACAGTGCCCTGCCGCAGGTGCTCATCATGCACACCCACGCCACCGAGAGCTACCAGACCTGGCCGGACCCCGTGTTTGACCCCGGCTACACGGCCCGCAGCAAAAGCACGGCGCTGAATATGTGTGCCGTCGGAGAGAAAATGGCGCAGGTGCTCAACGCGGCGGGCATCCGCACGCTGCACGACGAAACGCTCTACGACGCGCCCGGCTACACCGACAGCTATAAGCGCAGCCGCGCGGGCGTGCAGGCGTATCTGGAGCGCTACCCTTCTATAAAGGTCGTGCTGGATGTCCACCGCGATGCCATCGAGGACAGCGACGGCACGCGGGTCAAGCCCGTGTGCGAGATCGACGGCGAGAGCACGGCGCAGGTCATGGTCATTGCCGGGTGCGGCAACGGCAGCAGCATTGCCCTGCCTAACTGGCGGCTCAATCTGCGTTTTGCCGCCGAATGGGAGGCCGCTATGGAAAGTGCCTACCCGGGCCTGACCCGCCCCGTGCTGTGCGGGTATCGGTTTTACAATCAGGATTTGACGACAGGCAGTCTTTTAATAGAGATCGGCGGCCACGCAAACACGCTGGACGAGGCCCTCCGCGCCGGAGAGTACGCCGCCAAGGCGTTAGCCGGGGTGCTGGGAGGGTAAATCTCAAAATTTCTTGTTACAATTTTAATCAGGGGCGGGATTCATCCCTCCCGGGCAGCTTACGCCGCCGCACACTCCCACGGGCGGATATGGAATCCGCCCCTACGGTAGGGATCGGCGTCCCCGGCGCCCCGCAGACCTTCATGGCATCGCAAACGTAACATCATCGCCGCGCGGTAGGGGCCGGACATGTCCGGCCCTGCACCTTCCCATAAACGCTTGCCGGCGGGATACTTCCGGGCCGGGCATGCCCGGCC
>OFMI01002124.1_pt1 | contig 10583 bp, 7 predicted proteins | sample 1541741 | NCBI WGS metagenome assembly OFMI01 (sample SAMN04209219, study PRJEB22552) | human gut metagenome | biome: gut; material: feces | host: Homo sapiens | place: USA: Oklahoma | reverse complement strand
TTCAGAACACGCAGCATTTCTTTTTTATTCTTCATTTCCTGACATCCCACGCATTTACGCATCGGGATCTTTTTGGTCGTACTCAAATAATCACCTCTGTCTATTCTTCATACAGATCAAGATCATCTGCTACTTCTTCCTCTGATTCTTCATCAGCAGAATATTCTTCGTCTGAATACTCTTCCTCCTGATAATCATCTTCATAATTCTCAGCCATATTCATATAATCTGCCGGAAGTTCGCCAGACTCGATCGCCTGTGTTTCGTTCTTGATATCGATCTTATATCCGGTCAGTCTTGCTGCAAGACGTGCATTCTGACCTTCTTTACCGATTGCAAGTGAAAGCTGGTAATCCGGTACAATTACACTTGCTGTTCTCTCATCCGGATCAGCCATTACAGAAATAACCTTCGCCGGGCTGAGTGCATTCTCGATCAGGATTGCCGGGTTATCACTCCAGTTGATGATATCAATCTTTTCACCGCGGAGTTCATTTACAACGGCTCCGACTCTGGCACCGTTCATACCAACGCATGCTCCAACCGGATCTACATCCGGGTCGTTAGACCATACTGCGATCTTGGTACGGGAACCTGCTTCTCTTGCAATGCTCTTGATCTCTACAATACCATCACGCACCTCGGTTACTTCCGCCTCAAAAAGACGCTTAACCAGTTCCGGATGTGTTCTTGATACAAGGATCTTTGGTCCTTTTGTCGTGTTCTTCACCTCTACAACGTAAAGTTTGATACGCTCTGTCGGCTCGAATTTCTCACCTTTTACCTGCTCATTCTCAGTAAGGATCGCATCTGCTTTTCCAAGGTTTACACTGACATTCTTGCCAATATATCTCTGAACCACACCTGTCACGATATCTTTTTCTTTTTCAAAGTACTGATCATATACAACTTTTCTTTCTTCTTCGCGGATCTTCTGAAGAATCAGGTTCTTTGCATTCTGTGTTGCGATACGTCCGAAAGATTTGGACTCAACCGGGATCTGTACGATGTCACCGATCTCATAAGAAGGATCGATCATCTTCGCATCTGCAAGACTGATCTGTTCTACTTTGTCCTCTACTTCTTCTACAACGGTCTTCTCCTGGATCAGAGTGTAATCGCATGTCTCCTTATCCATAATTACTTTGATATTGTCTGCTTTTCCGAAATGATTCTTACATGCATTGATCAGTGAATTCTCAATGGCATCCATCAGAGTATCTCTGCTGATATCTTTTTCCTCTTCAAGAATTGTAAGTGCTTCTAATAATTCGGTATTCATTTCCTTCTTCCTCCTGTCACTAGAAATCGAACGCCAGACGGATCAGTGCGATGTCTGCTTTATCAAATGTCATCGTCTCGCCGTCTTCATATTCAATGGTAACTGTATCTTTATCATAATCTTTTAAGATTCCAATAAACTCTTTCTGTCTGTCGATTGCCCGGTAAGTACGAACCTCTACTTCTTCTCCCAGGCTTCTTGCAAAGTCTTTTTCTTTCTTCAGCGGTCTGCCAAGTCCCGGCGAACTCACTTCCAGAATATACGCTTCATCGATAAAATCCTTCTCATCCAGAATGTCTGAAAGTTCCCGGCTTACAACCTCACAGTCATCGACCATAATTCCTCCCGGCTTATCAATATAAGCACGCAGGTACCAGTTTCCGCCCTCTTTTACATATTCTACATCCCAGAGATCAAATCCATGCTTTTCCACGATTGGGTTCAGAATCTCTTCTGTTTTCTGTTCATATACTTCTTTTTTTGACAATCTGCAACTTCCTTTCTTAATCAGGCTCCAAAAATCTGCCCGATTTTGGTTGTATGACTGGCAAAAAGAAGAGTGAACTTTCGTCCACTCTTCTGCCAGATTTCTTATGTAACTGCATACAGTATAGCACTACTTTTCCTGAAATGCAAGGATTTTTAAAATATATGCCTGATTCTCTTTGTAAAGACGCTTTCCGTCGTTCTCTTTCAGCCATTTTACAACCTGGATATCTGCTGCCCAGTCATCTGCCCAGACTTCATCACCTTCGCCACGCGCCGCCGCTTTTTCTGCGATGTATCCCGCCGGGTCTTCCGTAAGATCTTTCAGTACTTCATATGCTTTTTCGTTCTTATCATCCAGATCCTGTATCAAAACAACGGTTTCTGTATCCGGTGTCTTTCCATCGAGTGCCTGCAGCTGTTCATTATATTTTTCCAGATTCTCCAGGCTGTCCTTCGCATCCTCCAGACATTCTGTCAGGATTTCGATCTCCGTTTTTCCAGTACCACCCTTTGCAACCGGGCGGATAGATATTTCTGAATCAGCAGTCGTCTTTTTCAGCTCTGCCCGAATCCTTTCCTCATCGTGATCCATTCTTCCGATATCATATCCAAAGTAAAAACCGCCAATTCCAATCACAACAAGAAGAACGATTGCAAAAATTCTTTTTCCGGATTTTTTCTTTTTCATCTTCCGTCCTCCTTACCCTAATATCGTACCTGCTATAATTCCAAGGATCATTCCGCCGATCCCGGTTCCCGCAAGCGCCGCAAGATATAAGAGTACCTTCACCGCTTTGGATTTCTCCTTTTTCACCTTTGGAAGTGCCGGACCAGGCTCCGGTGTTCGCCTCTCCTGCGTCTGTTCCGGTGTCTCCTGCCGCGGCATTCTTTCGATTTCTTCTTGTGTCGGATAGGCAAACGGCATCACATCTGCTTCAAGAGCTGAAAATAATTTTCCATCGATCCACTGAAAATACTGCCAGATCGCCGCATCAAACATCCGGTGGGTGTCCAGAAAATGATACCAGGATTCCACAAAGGTTTTTGTTCGGAAATATTCTCTATACGCCGGTTCCTCCAGAATATCCTTCCAATGATACAGCTTATTCCGTTCCTTTTCATTCAAATACAGACTGATACACTGCTCCATGATTTTTCGGACCTCACGGTCATCCGCGCCTTGTCGCTCAGAAGCATCCGCCATATCCTGGAACTGACGGGTCCAGTCACTGTCCCATGTCTGGGAATCTTCCTCTAACTGTACAGGTGACTCTCCTGCCTCTTCTTCCCGGAAACTTTCCTCAGAATCTTCATCAGAATGCACAGGAAGTTCTTCATACTGCGCAGAAGATTCTTCTGACTGTGCATCTTCTTTCTGAGGATTTTCCATGTAAGCCTCTTCCGGGTTTCTCTCCGGCTCTGCATAATTCCATGTTTCAGATTCCGCTGCTTTTTCCTGCTCCGCTGCTCCCATCTCCATCCGCCGCGGCTCTTCCGGCATCTGTGGCTCTTCCCCTTTTCCCGCATTGCGCTCCGCCCACGCAAGCGCCTCTTCATAGGCATCGTGGATCCTCTGGAATTCCTCCGGGTGTTCTTCCGGGTGGAACTCCCGGGACTTCGCCGCATACGCCCGCTTTATCGTTTTCTTTTCCGTTGTTGGTTCAATCCCAAGTACCGTAAAACAGTTCATCACTGCTGCCTCCTCCACTCATCATACAGATAAGCTTCTATCTTGACCGGCACCGATCTCTTCGGTGTATTCTCCACAATATCCAGAAGCTCACTTGTCCTTGTATACGCCTTCTCGATCGTCCGCAAATCCTGTGCATTTAATGCAACTGAAAAATCTGCCAGGATCTTGTCCAGATATTTTCGGATTTCTCCGGTGTTTTCTTCGTAAAGACGGTCGCCTCTTTCCAGCAGAAGCCGGTTCTTTTCCTGCTCTCTCGGATGGATCTTAATCTTCTGCAGCTCTTTTCTTCTTTCCTCAATCTGCTCTGGTGTCAGATGGATATTTTTGTTGACGATCACCTTACTGAAATGCTCCTTGGTGCTCACCACGGTCACATCCACTTCCAGAATTCCGTTAATGTCATAGGTAAATCGGACATCCACCGCTTCCCTCTGATCCTCTCTTCTTGCCAGCGGCACCGGCACACGGATCCGTCCGAGCTCCAGATTCTGGTCTGCATAGCGGTGCTCGCCCTGTAAAATCGTGATATCACAGTATTCCTGGAACTGATGTACCGTCCAGTATCGCTCCACCCGGCTGATCGGAAGTACCGAATTCCGCTCAATGATCGGAGACATGATCGCCGGTCCCTTGGTATCTCCATGAATGATCTCGGTTCCAAGTGTAAACGGACAAATGTCTGTAAGAAGTACATCCCGCACTGCCTGCTGCCGCTCCTTGATTCCGGCATACATTCCGGCGCCGACCGCAACAGCAACATCCGGATCGATCTCACACCGCGGTCTTTTGCCGCTCAAAAACTGCAGATAATTCTGCACGATCTTCATCTTACCGGATCCACCGATCATAATGATCTCGTCAATATCCTCCCATCCATAACCACTGTCGTTCATCGCCCGTTTCAGCGGAATCCCGATTCCTTCCAGTAGCTTTGCAGACACCTCCAGAAGTCCTTTCGCATCCAGTTTCATCTGGTAAATCTGTCCGCCGATCACAACCTCCATCTCGCCCTCCGGCGCATCAGTCAGTGTACGTTTCAGCTTCTCACTCTCCCGGATCAGGCTGGCTCTTTCTTCATTAGTGATCTTTCCTTCATCAATCCGATTGACACTTAGGAATTTTTCCGCAATTGCACGGTTCACATCATCCCCACCGAGATGATTGTCTCCGGCAACTGCCACAATCTCGATCACACTGTCAAATGCATCTACGATCGAGATATCCAGAGTTCCTCCGCCAAAATCAAACACCAGAAAGGTCTGATCCTCCTTAGTCTTTCCAAAGCGATAGGCAAGTGCTGCCGCCGACGGCTCATTGACCAGACGCTCCACAGTAAGTCCGGCAAGCTCTCCTGCCATCTTCGTCGCATTTCTCTGAAAATCATTAAAATACGCCGGGACACTGATGACTGCCTCTTCAACCGGCTCACCCAGGTATTTTTCCGCATCTTCTTTCAGCTGCCGCAGGACCATGGACGACAGATCTGCCGCTGTAAACCGCCTGTTTCCAAGCATAAATGTCTTCTCCGTCCCCATAAAACGCTTGAAACTTGCCACTGTACTTTCCGGATGGGAGATCAGACGCTCTTTCGCCGTTCTCCCTACCAGCATCTCACCGTTCTCATCAATTCCTACTACCGACGGTGTTAAATATTCTCCCAGATTATTTGGAATCAACGTGCATTTATCATCCTGCCACACGCTTACCAGACTGTTTGTTGTTCCAAGATCAATTCCTACCGTTGCCATACGATCGACCTACTTTCTCATTCGTGTTCCTGTTCCATCTCTTTTTGCCCGTTTCAAGCGGTTCAGTGTCACTTCTTTTTCATGGAAGATCACCTTGCTCTCCGTTCCTTCTTCAAACAGATATACCTCTTCCACACTGTCATTTTTCTGTAATTTCATACCGCGCACACCAACTGCACCCTTTTTCTTCTCCGAAACTTCTTCCGCCGGGAAACGGAGCACAAATCCATTCTCCGTCATCAGAACTACATCCTGCACATCCCGGATCGGCCGGATACTTACCAGTGCATCTTCATCCTGCAGTTTCGTTGCCGCGATTGTCCGCTTAGTTACCTGGAATTCACTTCCTGCCACCTTTTTGATCATTCCCTGCTTCGTGACAAACAGAAATTTTGAGAAAAAGAGTTCTCTGTCATCACACAGATATACGATTTCTTCTTTTGTACTGTCAAAATTACTTACATTGTCGATTGGAAATCCTTTGTCCCTGAATTTTCCATAAGGGAGATCCATCACTTTGATCTGATGCATCTTGCCATCCGATGTAAAAAGACACAACTTGCCGGTATTCATACAGCGCAGAATATACTTATTCTCCTTATCTGCCGCTTCCCGGTTACGTTCATAGACGGATCCATCCACCGTCTTTGCATAACCAAAACGGTCCATCAGAAGGACAACCTCCTGCTCCTGTACTTTATTTTCCTCAAACACAGCTTCTTCTGCATTCTCGATCTTCGTTTTACGCTTCACGGCATATTCTTTTTTCAGCGCATCCAGATCATCAATGATCACCTGCGCCATAGAATCATAATTATTCAGAATATCCTCATATTTTGCAATATTTGCAAGCGTTGTCTCATGCTCCTTCATCAGCGCCTCGATTTCCAGACCGATCAGCTTGTACAGACGCATCTCCAGAATTGCCTGTGCCTGCCGGTCGGTAAACCGGAGCATGGATGCCATCTTCTCAGATCTTTTCGACTTAAACTTGATCTTCTCCGTCGTACCTGTTGTCAGACATTCTTTTGCATCCCTGATGGACGAGCTTCCACGCAGGATCTCAATGATCAGGTCGATCACGTCACACGCCTTGATCAGACCCTCCTGGATTTCTTTTTTATCCTGCTCTTTTTTCAGCAGCGTCTTGTATTTTCTGGTTGCAAGTTCAAACTGGAAATCTACATGATGTTCGATGATACGTTTGAGTCCCAGTACTTCCGGTCTGCCATCAGCTACCGCAAGCATATTGACACCAAAGGTATCCTCCAGTCTGGTCTTTTTATAAAGCATGTTGATCAGATTGTCCACATCTGCATCACGCTTCACTTCAATTACAATACGGATTCCTTCCTTGGAAGACTGATTGGAAATGTCTACGATGTCACTGGTCTTCTTTGTCTCCACCAGATTGCAGACATCGTTCAGAAATTTACCGATTCCGGCTCCGATCATGGTGTACGGGATTTCGGAAATGACGATCTTCTTCCGTCCGCCTTTTATCTCTTCCACATCTACTTTTCCACGAATCTTGATCTTTCCGGTTCCAGTCTCATAAATTTCTGCCAGATCATCTTTATTGACGACAATCCCGCCTGTCGGAAAATCCGGTCCTTTAATGTACTTCATCAGCTGTTTTGTCGTGATGTCATTGTTCTTCATGTATGCCTTAACCGCATCCACAATCTCTCCCAGGTTATGTGTCGGAATACTGGTTGCCATACCAACTGCGATTCCTTCCGCACCGTTCAGCAGAAGGTTCGGAATTCTTACCGGAAGAACTGCCGGCTCTTTTTCTGTCTCATCAAAATTCGGTACAAAATCAATGATATCTTTGTCCAGATCGGCAAGATATGCCTCCTGTGTGATTTTCGCCAGTCTTGCTTCAGTATAACGCATGGCTGCAGCCCCGTCTCCTTCAATGGAGCCGAAGTTTCCATGACCATCTACCAGGATCATTCCTTTTTTGAATTCCTGTGCCATAACAACCAACGCTTCATAGATCGAGCTGTCTCCATGTGGATGATATTTACCCATGGTATCCCCGACAATACGCGCACATTTACGATATGGTCTGTCATAACGGATTCCCAGCTCATACATGTCATAGAGTGTTCTTCTCTGTACCGGTTTCAAACCATCCCTGACATCCGGGAGGGCTCTGGAAATGATAACACTCATGGCATAGTCAATATATGATTTTTTCATCAGCTCCGAATATTCCGTCCGGATGATCTGTGACTCTTCCATTTTCTCTTACCTCTTCTAGTTTATGTTTTCTGATGCACAGACTTTCCCCTTTTGAAAATCCATGCCTTTCCGATCTGTTTTTAAATATCCAATTCTGCCTCTGTCGCATTTTCATAAATAAATGCGCGGCGCGGCGGAACTTCTGTTCCCATCAGCATCTCTGTTACACCGGATGCCATACGTGCATCCTCGATCTCGATCCGTTTCATCATTCGAGTTTCCGGGTTGAGGGTTGTCTCCCAGAGCTGCTCTGCGTCCATTTCACCCAGACCTTTGTATCGCTGCAGGGTAAAGTCGGAATGTGTCTTTCTATATCTCTCCAGTGCCTTATCATCGTAAAGGTACTCTTCTTCTCCCTTTTTCGGCATTGCCTTATAAAGCGGCGGCATTGCCACGTAGACATGACCTTCGTATATCAGTTCCGGCATAAACCGGTAGAATAAGGTCAGCAACAGTGTGGAAATATGCGCTCCATCCACATCCGCATCCGCCATGATGATAATCTTGTCATACCGCAGCTTTGTGATATCAAAGTCATTACCGTATCCCTCTGAAAATCCACATCCGAATGCATTGATCATGGTCTTGATCTCGGCATTTGCCAGAACCTTATCGATGCTTGCTTTTTCCACGTTCAGGATTTTTCCACGGATCGGCAGGATTGCCTGATACATTCTGTCGCGGGCAGTCTTTGCGCTTCCTCCCGCAGAATCTCCCTCAACGATGAAGATTTCACATTTGGATGCATCCCTGCTCTCACAGTTGGCAAGCTTACCGTTACTGTCAAAAGAATATTTCTGCCTGGTCAGAAGATTCGTCTTTGCCTTTTCCTCGGTCTTACGGATCTTTGCTGCTTTTTCCGCACAGGAAAGAACCTTTTTCAGTGTCTCCAGATTCCGGTCAAAGAAACGCGGGATCTCATCACTGGTCACCTTTCCGGTCGCTTTTGCCGCATCCTGGTTGTCCAGCTTTGTCTTGGTCTGTCCCTCAAATCTCGGATCCGGGTGCTTGATCGATACGATCGCCGTCATTCCGTTCCGTACATCCGCACCGGTAAAGTTGGCATCCTTATCCTTTAACACACCAATTTCACGGGCATACTGGTTCATGATCGTCGTAAATGTCGTCTTGAACCCGGTCAGATGAGTTCCCCCTTCCGCATTATAAATATTGTTGCAGAAACCTAATACATTTTCATGAAATTCATTCACATACTGGAATGCAACTTCCACTTCGATACCTTCTGCTTCTCCTTTATAGTAAACCGGATCGTGGATCACTTCTTTTTTGGAATTCAGATCCTTGATAAATCCAATGATCCCATCCGGTTCATGATACTCGATCCTCTCTTCCTGTGTCTTTCTTTTATCTGTAAATATAATCGTCAGTTCCGGATTCAGGTAGGCTGTCTCATGCAGTCGGCTCTTGATCTCTTCCTCTTTAAATCTCGTCTTCTCGAAAATTGTCGGATCCGGAAGAAAATTGACACAGGTTCCGGTTTTTTTGGTCTTTCCGATCACCGGAAGAAGCCCATCCTCCAGTTCTACCACCGGAATTCCTCTCTCATAACGGTCGTGGTGGACCGCACCGTCACGGCTGATCTTTACATCCATATAAGTAGATAGTGCATTAACAACCGAAGAACCTACTCCGTGCAGACCGCCACTTGTCTTGTATGCCGAATCATCGAACTTACCTCCCGCATGTAGGGTGGTATATACGATTCTGGCCGCCGATACTCCTTTTGCATGCATACCTACCGGCACACCGCGTCCATTATCTGTTACCGTTGCAGAACCGTCCTTTTCCAGTGTCACCTCTATCTGTGAACAAAATCCTGCCAGATGCTCATCTACCGCATTATCTACAATTTCGTACACCAGGTGGTTAAGCCCCTTGGTACTGACGCTTCCAATATACATTCCCGGTCTTTTCCGGACGGCTTCAAGTCCTTCCAGAATGGTAATACTCTCCGCGTCATATGTAGTCTTTTTTGCCATTTTCTTTCTCTCCTCTTATGATCTATCCTAAAATATCCAGGTAAAATCCTGCGGCAGCAGCCTCCTTACAATTTCCCGGATTCCCTGATCTGTTTCTTCAATTCAGTAAGAAAAATTCTATCTCAATTTCAATCCTCTTGTCAAGCCAAATTGACCTTCCCTGCCATTATAACATATTTTATATCATTAAACTTCTGTAGTTTCCATTCTGTCATAAGAATACTCCCTCTATCGTCCGGTCAGCACACTATTTAAAAGGTCTGCCAGCACCTCCATAGCATTTCGCATTTCCTCTACCGTGTTGGTCTGCGCGCCCGCCTCAATAAGAAGCATCCGCGGCATCAGATCCATATTGTATTTATAGCCGCGAAGATAGTTTCTCCTTGCAAATCCCGGATATTTTGTTTCTGCCGCAATCTTCATCTGCAGGGAAAATGCAAGATTATCCTGCAAATATGGATTGGCCATTCCGGCAAGGTCTCCGTTTACCCGTGTCCGGCTCAGTCCGTTAAAAAACATGATCTGTGCCGTCGGTTTCCCATTTATCTCTGTCACCAGATGCGTAGTATCCGCCACGCCGTCTCTATGCAGATCGATCACCACTTCGATACTCGGATTTTCCGCAAGGATCTGTTCCACCTCAGGTTTGGCAAATTCATAGGCCTCGCTCCGGTCCAGTTTCCCGTTGATCAGATCATATACACCCTCATGATGCATGGTCGGAATCTTGTATTTGTTATTTAAAATCTCCGTCAGATAACGCCCGATCCCTACAATTGAGGTGGACGGATCATTGTCCGAATCTGCAAATGTCTCCTGGGAATGGGTGTGATAGATCAGGATTTTCGAACCGCCCGTACTCAGATCGATCCTCAAATCCTTTCCAAGCAGCTCCGAAGCGTTCAACTCCGAAGGATTGATATAAGTCACGCTGTCCACCGTATAAAAATTGCTCACAAGATATTCAAAATCATTTAGCCGCTCCATCGAAAGATCCATCGTCGGTACGGACGCCTGCCTTGTCTCTTCACTTTTATCTTTCCCGATAAGCTGTCCATTTTCATCCACCGAGTTTTCTTCTTCTGCCTGCTTTTTTGCAAGAATCGCATAGGTAGCCTCAT
>OFMI01002119.1_pt1 | contig 10597 bp, 10 predicted proteins | sample 1541741 | NCBI WGS metagenome assembly OFMI01 (sample SAMN04209219, study PRJEB22552) | human gut metagenome | biome: gut; material: feces | host: Homo sapiens | place: USA: Oklahoma | reverse complement strand
AAAAGAGCTGTCTCTTTAGAGACAGCTCTTTTGCTATGCTCAATTCCAATCCCCCGCTTGACAAATCCCCGAACCGTTTCCTCGGTTCACTTCATCCTACCAAATCATACACGACCCGAGAGGATTTTTGCTTATAAAAATCCCACCGCACCACACGGGAGCTTTCAGGGCCCGTATGGCACGGTGGGGTTATAACTTCTCTGCAAGGGGAAAACGCAGAAGATGGGTTATCCGTTTTTTTCGGGGACAAACATCATTACAAAACTAACGAGCAAAGACACACAGCAACACCAAATGGCCTTTGTCCCAAGCAGGCCACTCATCAGGCTGCCAAGGCCGGCGCCGATGCCGAACACAAAAATAACACCGAAATACGTCAGCGATTTCTGCAAAATCTCTTTATCCCGCGTTCTGAAATACGCGCACAGTGCCTCGGTGCCGGAGCGCATGTTGCCGATGCACATCGTGCTCGCATACGCGTGGCCGCGCACCTTGTGGAACGTCTGCACCTGCATGGCACATACAAACGAGACCATCGCGTTCGCAAGCGGTTCAAAGTATGCCGGCAAAAAGCCGACGACAAGCAAAAACACGATCTCGCAGAACAAAATGATCTGCCGCCAGTGGATTTTCTCATACGTCTTAAAACGAATGTGTATCAGTTCCGCGGCCGCTGTACCGATTAAAAATGATACCACCGGGATAAGGTACTTCACCACGTTCGGCCAGTCCTTCTGGAACAGCGCCGTGCTCAAAAAAACAATGTTGCCCGTCTGCGCGTTGGCAAAAACCTCGCCGCGACAAAAGTAGGTATATGCGTCCTGAAATCCGCCGGAGAGAATGATGAACACTGCCGCGCGGAAGCTGTCGGACATCTGTCCGTGCAGATGAAACGGCTCAGCGACCTTCATAGGCGTGCTCCTTTTCCGGCACAGTGAAAACGACCGCCGTGTACGAGAGCACAAAGCCGAGCGCATACAGGGCAAGCGCAATGTAGCTGCCGCCCACAACGCATTTTGCAATCATCCCAAGGAAAAAGCCAATCGCAAATACAGCCGCCGTAAAGCGAACGCGACCAGTATCCTCGCCGATGTGCTGCGCTGCATGTACCACCATCGCCAGCATACCTGCGTCAAAGAAAATACCCATAATGATTTCAAAAACTACCGCTTCCATTTAATACCTTCTTCGTTTGGCGCACAAAACCTTGAAACGCCGCTTTTTATCTACGCTTTTCAGCACAAAATCTGCGCGAAATCATCTTGACTTCCCACAGCATTACCATTATAATACTCTTATATTCATGTGTAAAATCTATAATCTATATATCTAAAATATCGTTATGATATAGCAAGGGGAACAGGGTCAACATGTACATCAGTTATGATTACTATCGAATTTTTTATTACGTTGCAAAGTACGGTAACCTCTCGCAGGCCGCAAAGCAGCTTTTAAATAACCAGCCGAACATGACGCGCGCCATCAAAAACCTGGAAGGCGAACTCGGGTGTCCACTGTTTCTGCGCACAAACCGCGGCATGAAATTGACGCCGGAGGGCGAGCGCTTGTACGCCCACGTGCGCATCGCGTTCGAGCATATTGAAGCCGGCGAAGCGGAAATTACCGAGAGCCGCACGCTGCAAACCGGCACCGTGTGCGTCGCCGCAAGCGAGGTCGCGCTGCGCTGCCTGCTGCTGCCCGTACTCAAAGAATTCCGCCTTCTCCACCCCGGCATCCATATCCGTATCAGCAACCACTCCACGCCGCAGGCTATCGCCGCGTTAAAAGAGGGCACAGCGGATATTGCCGTCGTCACCACCCCCACCGCACCGTCCGCCTCGCTCACCGAAACACCTGTCCGGCCCATCCACGAGTATGCCGTATGTTCACCGTTTTTCAAAACGCTCACAAACCGCCAAGTAAAGCTTGAGGAGCTCTTAGAATTCCCGCTCATCTCGCTCGGCGCCGATACCAAATCGTTCGAGTTCTATTCCGGGTTCTTCGCCGCGCATGGCCTGCCGTACCACCCGGATATCGAAGCGTTCACCGCCGACCAAATTTTGCCCATGGTCGAAGCCGACCTCGGCATCGGGTTCGTGCCGGAAGAATTCTTGGAAAAATGGTCAAATGTCTGTCGCATCGATTTGGAAGAGAAAATACCGGAAAGAAGCGTCGTCGTCATCAAACGGAAAGGCCAACCCCTGAGCGTCGCCGCCAAAGAGCTCGAAAAAATGATCCTCGCCGCCGAAAAGTGAATGATCAAAAAGGAAGCACGCCTACCAAAACCGCGTGCTTCCTTTTTTGATCATTCGGCCACAGATCGAATATCATTACAATAAAACCCCGCCGTCCATTTCATGCACCGTGTCGCACAGTGCCGCAATGTCCTCGTGGTTGTGGCTCGCAAGCAAAATCGTCTTCCCTTGTGCCTTGAGCTCCAACAGCAGTGCCCGTATATCCTGCACACCGGCGTTATCTAGTCCGTTCATCGGCTCGTCCAAAATGAGGATCTCTGGGTCTTCCATGATTGCCTGCGCAATGCCGAGGCGCTGCCGCATGCCGAGCGAGTATTTTCCCACATGCTTGCGGCTTTCGGGGTCAAGCCCCACCGTCTTCAGCACACTCAAAATTTCTTCCTTGCCGATCTTTCGCCGTATGTTCGCCAAAAAGCGCAGATTCTTGTACCCGCTGTAATTCGGCAGAAAGCCCGGCGCTTCAATAATGGCTCCAATGTCCTCCGGCATGTCCACGTCACGTCCCACACGCTTGCCGTTCACGAGGATCACACCCTCCTCCGGGTGCATCAGACCGCAGATGCACTTAAAAAGCACCGTTTTGCCGGAGCCGTTGCGCCCTACAATGCCGTGTATCTGCCCCTTTTCAAACGAGATCGATACGTTCTTCAAAACCACTTGGTCGCGAAAACGCTTCACCACGTTTTGCACTTCAATACAAGTTTCCATAGGAACTCCTTTCACACCGATTTCAGCACGTCAATGTTCCGCCTGCGCAGCGTCACCCACGAAGTGACCGACAAAACCGCAAACAAAGCCAACAGTGCCAACAAAATATACGTAAGGCTCGGGTAAATCGAGCTGCCATCGTAATCCACACGGGAAAGGTTCACCCACGAGACCGGCGAGATATTCACAAACCAGTACGCCGTCTTATACGTCACCATGTTCCACAGCACGAGCGCCGTACCGCAGATGCCGCCCGCCGTGCGAGAAATATTCAGGTTCACGAAGAACATCAGCATACCGAGCACAGTGGCGACCAAGCTCCCGTTCACCACACACCGCAACACCGCCGGGATCGGATCAAATCGCGCCGTGATAACGCGTGCAAACGGAATGCTGATGCCGTTCTGCCCCGCTGCCGATGTCTGCGAAAACGTAGAAAGCAGCTTGCCCCATTCCGCGCTCCATTCGATATGCGGCAGCAGCACAAGAACACTTATGAAATACAGCACAATTAAATACAGTACAGACGCCACCACGATATACAGCATTTGCCCGATGAACCATATCCGCCGCCCGGAACGCAGCATAATATACGGCTGCTCGTCCTCAATAAACGGCGCATCGCAGAACAACAGCACCACGCCGAGGAACAGCATCATCACCGCGCTGCCCTCATCCAGCAAAAATGGCAGTAAATACGGCGTGACTTTGTGCCCTGTCCGCGCGCACAGCTCGCCCACCGGCGAAAGCCGCGAGTGCAAATACAAGACCTCGATCAACAGCAAAATGTACAGCCGCGGGTTCACCGCCCACTTTTTAAAGTTGTGCAGCGCGATCGAAAAGCAAGCGAAAACCTTACCCATCTTCAAGCCTCCTTCTGCAAGAGCGCGTAAATAAAACGAGGAACACCGCGCCGAACGCTGCAAAGATTCCGCACGTCACAAGCGTCGTTGTCCCTGCGCCGCCGAACACCGAAAACCCCTTAGAGAGCATACCGGGGTAAAATTTGCTCGGCATACGCAGCCACATCATCAGTGTGTTCAAAACGTAATACGCCAGCATCGGCGCCGCCAGTGTCACGAATACGTTCGTGATCTTCGTCGAAAGCCACAGCGCAAATTCCGCAAACGCTCCTGCGCAGCACGCCTTAATGAAAATCACCGCCGCAAAATAAAGGTACACCCACTCGGAATACCCGATCTCGTCAAATGCGCCCAGCGCCATTTGATTTGCCATTTCCATGTTCACCGCCGGAAATCCCCAAAGCCGTAAGATCATCAGATCGAGCCACTCGGAAACCGTGACCACCAGCACCGCCGAGACAAAGCACGCAATGCCTTTCGATACGCCGTATATCCGCTTCGAGCACCGCTGCGCCGAAAAGCGAATGAATCGGTTCTCCCAGTCCGCGCAGAACAGCGCCGCCCCGGGTATTGCCGCAAACAGCAAAAACAAAAGCTGAAAATCAAGGTACTGAAAGATCCCGTAAATGTAGATCAAATCATTTTCCGACTGCATATAAGAAAGCTCCTCCATGCCGGTCAAAAACGTCGCGGCAGTCAACCCCAACGCGGCAAACACAAACGCTTTCGAGCACACCGTGCGCGCAAAATCATTTCTCAAAACATTCCATACACGCATAATAAACCTCATATATCTCCGTTGCTGTGCAGCAGCTCTGTGCCGTCCAGCGCATTTATCAGGATATATCCGTCCTGCGGCAGCATGATTTCACCCGTACCGGATTTGTCCGGCAGCAAGATCTGATGCGTGGTCTGAAAATACCAAACCGGGATCAACCGCACAATGCCGGTTTCTTCCGTCTGGACAGGCGTATACGCCATTTGAATATCGTCAATGAAATATTCGCCCTCCATGATAACCGAGTTATACTTATCGTCAACCGCCTGCAAAGCCTCGTCCAGCGTCAGCACTTTCTTTGATTCGCCGCTTTCCAGTTCTTCCAGAACATAGCTTACGTCATAATGGCGGATTCCATCCGCATCCACCACGGCGGTCATATATGTACCCGGCACATAAGCATCTCCGCTGTAACTGCCGCCATCAAACATCGCGAGCGGCATTCCGTTTACCAAAATCTCATATTGAAAAACATAATGCGGCTGTGAACTTGTATCTATTGTATAGCATACACCCTTCCCAACCGCAATGTTCAGCTTCTCCGCTATGTCCCGAATGGTTTTATCCGTTTCTTCTATCGAAGCAAAATCCAGATTTTTTCCGGTTTCATATATTGTCAAGTCTTCTATATCCTGTATGTCCCGCTCTGTCATATAGTAAAATGTATTTCCGCAAATACGCTGTAAGTAATCGCCGTCCTGCGTACTTACATACTTTCCGACAGCTTCCATGGCACCCGGGGTCACCATTTCCCAAGGCTCTTCTCCCTCTTCTGTTATGGTTTTGCCGGAACAAAAAAGTGATTTCAGCTCTTCATAATCGATGAGCTGCCCCTGTCCGCGCATTTCCGCCAACGCACTTTTCTGCATGGACTCCGGAACATACACATCTGCGTCTACTTTTACGCCGGAGGAAAGGGTTTTGGTGATGTGCTCTGCCTTTTCGGCAGTATTCTCCGCCCCGCTCTCAGTGCTGCTCAAAGCTTCCGCTGTGCTCTCCGCCGTTCCGCTTTCCGTACTCTGCACACCGCTTTCCGTCACCGGCTTCGTGCAGCCGGGCAGCAGCACCAAAAGCACAGAAAGTAAAACCACCGCAAACCGTTTCACAAAAACACCTCCTAAATCGAACCGTTATTTTTAAAAAGTTCCGTGCCGTCAAGCGCGTTAAACAAAATGTCGCCCCTGTCCGTCAGCGTCGTCGTTTGGCTCGGGTCGTCCTTTCCGGCGTATTCCATCGTGTGCTCCGTCTGAAAGCGCCACACCGGCAGCAGCCTCGCGTCGTTCGTGCCCTCTATCGGCACGGCAATGTACGCCATCTCAATTTCGTCTACGTGCCATTCGCCCTCCACGATCATGGAGTCAAACTTTTCCTCCAGTTTCTGTATCGCTTCGTCTAATGTCAGCACCGGCTGCGGCGTGCCCGCGTCCGTCACGTCCAGCGCATACGGCATCGCAAGCATATTCAGCCCCTCTGCGCCGTAAAACACCTTCACCGAGGTCCCCGTCGCCCACGCGTCCCCGCTGTAACTGCCGCCGTCAAAGCTGCCAAACGGCATGCCGTTCACCGCAAGCGGGTATTCCAGCACATACTGCTCGTCTTCCTTCGTCGGCTCCATCACAAAGTCAAAGTCCGCGTCATACGTCTCAAGCGCCGTGCGCCCGTCATACACGTCCCGCATCGTGTCATAGTCCATCGTGTAGCAGGTCGGCTCCAAAACGGAAACCCCAAGCGCGTCAATATACGTCTGCACCTTCGCTTTCACTTCGTCTATCGTCGCAAAGTCAAGGTTCTTTCCCGTCAAATACACAGCGCGGTTGTCGCCAAACGGCAAAGAGCTCGCGTATTCCGAAAAAAGGTACATCGCCGTGGTTGCCCGTCCGTTTGAGTACGCCGCCGAATCACCCACAGCCGACAACACCGCGTCTCCCACTTGCCAAAGCTCGAGCATCGTGTTAGAAGAAAAATAACCGTTATCCGCTATTTCTGTCACGGTCGATTCCACCTCTGCCCCACCGAAAAACACCTCGCTTAACCCCTCGTGCGCCACCTCGTGCCCCGTGCCCTTCATCTCCGGCAGCTCCGTTTTCTGCATCGATTCCGGCATAGTCACGTCTGCGTCCACCACAACGCCGGAGGATAACGTCTTCGTCACATGCGCCGCCGTCTTCGGCTTTTCCGGCAATGAGACTTCACTCGCCGCACTCTTCCCGCCGCTCGCGGTGCTTTCCACGGAAGAAGCCGCCGCGCTCTCCGCAGTCGGCGCTTTCCCCACTTCCGCCTTCGTGCATGCCGATAACGCCATGCAAAGCACCAAAGTCACTAAAATCAGTTTTTTCATTTCCATACACTCCTTTGGCGGCCACACCGCCCCTTTCTGCCCCAATTATACCAGACTCACCCTGCCCTGTCTCGATTTTTGCAAATCTTTTGCAGTAAACTTGCACTTTGCTTGCAACGCTTGTATCTCCCCGAAATCCGGCCCCTTCGGGCAGCAAAAAAGGCGGCCGAACCGCATCCGAAAACGCAGTTCAGCCGCCGAAATTCTATATTCTAATTATCGCTTACAATTTCTGACAGAACTCCACTTTTTCACCGTTCGGACCTTCCACGGTGAAAAACTTCACGCCGTTCGCCCAAAACGGCAGCCCGTGAATCTCGTCGTCGAGCATCGTAAGCCCCGCTTCCTTCGCCGCTGCGAACGCCGCTTCAACATCCGTCGTGTCGAGCGCAATGTGGTCGATGGCGCCGGGCTTCCCCACCGCCGCGTGGTTCTCATACGTCTCAATGACTAAATTTTTGAGCTGCAAAAACGTCACGCGCTCGTTCGCCGCCTCGTTTACGGTCTCTAAAACCGGCTGAAAACCGATGGTCTCGTAAAACGCAACGGTCTTTTCCAAATCGTTCGTCGGCACGCCGATGTGCTGCACACCGGTCAGCATTTCGGGAAATTTCATAAGTATCACCTTTCATTTTTAAAATAGTAAAGCAGCGCCGCAAAACTCCGCACGGCACTGCCTTAAACCGCTCTCGCGGAAATTCACCAATAAATTTACTTAAATATCATCGAAAGCAAGCCCGTAGACTGTAAGAACAGCACCAGCATCATCACAGGCGCTACGTAGCGGATCATCACGTAATACATACGCTTGCGGCGGAACTTATACCCTCCGCGCTCCATCTCGTCCGCCACATATTTCGGCGATTTCACCCAGCCGATCAAAATGGTGGAAAGCAGCGCGATCAACGGCATCATAACGCTGTTGCTGACGTAGTCCATAATGTCCAGAAGCTGCGCACTCGAGCCGTTCGGCAGCGTCACGTTGAAGTAGAACACGCTGTACCCGAGCGCGATCACCGCGGAAGCCGCGAGGTAAATCAGCGCCAGCACAAACGTCGTCTTCTTTCTGTCCGTGTGGAAGATTTCCATACAGTTCGCAACGATAGACTCCAAAACCGAAATGCAGGAGGTCAGCGTCGCAAAAATTGCGGAGATGAAGAACAGCACACCGACCACCGTGCCCGCCGGGCCCATCGCGTCAAACACCTTAGGCAAAGACACAAACATCAAGCTCGGGCCTACGCCCATGCCGTCCGTGCCGGAGAACACAAATACCGCCGGAATGATCATCACGCCTGCAAGCAGCGCCACGCCGGTGTCGAAAAACTCGATCTGAGAAACGGATTTGTTGAGGTTAACCTCCGGCTTCACATACGAGCCGTAGGTGATCATAATGCCCATCGAAACGCTCAGCGAGAAGAACAGCTGGCTCATTGCATCGAGCAAAATCTGCAAAAAACGCTCCACGGTCAGCCCCTCAAAGTGCGGGGTGATGTAGTAGAGGAAGCCCTGTAAACCCGTGCGCACGTTGCCGTCCGCGTCCTCGTGCTTTAACGTCAGCGAGTAAATCGCAATAATAACAACAAGAACCAGCAGCACCGGCATCATGAATTTCGATACCTTCTCAATGCCGCCCTCAACGCCCTTATACACAATGAACGCTGTCACCGCCATAAACAGCAAGCCGAACACCACAGGCGACACCGGCGACGTGATAAACGACGTAAAGTAGTCGTCCTGCGCCGCGCTCGAAGCCTGCCCTGTCAGATACACGCACGCGTACTTCGTGATCCAGCCGCCGATGACCGCGTAATACGTCATGATGAGCACCGGAACCAAAAACGTCAGCACACCAAGGAACTTCCACTTCGGGTGCATCTCCTCATATGCGCCGATGGCACTTTTCTGCGTCTTTCTGCCAATCGCAATGTCGGAAGTCAGCAGCGTAAAGCCGAATGTCAGCACCAACACCAGATAAATGATGAGGAACAGTCCGCCGCCGTCCTTTGCCGCAAGGTACGGAAAGCGCCACAAATTGCCCACGCCCACCGCGCTGCCGGCCGCCGCCAGCACAAAGCCGAGCTGTCCGGAAAAATTGCTTGTTTTTTTCTCCATAGTCCTATACACTCCTCCGTAAAATACCTGCTATACCCCAAAAGCCAAACTGCCGCACTTTTCGAATATATACGTATTAGTATACTACTTTAACTCAGAGAAGTAAAGAAAACTTTACACAATTTTCCTGTAAAATGCGAAAAACACCGAATTTCTCCGGTGTCTCCCTTTCCAGACTTTTTTGGGGTCATTTCAGAACGCATCGGGGCTGTCTTTATATTCCGCACATTCGACAGGGAATGTGCGGATATAAGAAAATCACCGAAAAAAGTCCGTAGTGGACTGATCTCGGTGATTTCCCTTGCCATTGCTACGCCTGACAGCTAAGTTCTTTTAACTTTTCGTTGTCAACCCGTGGCTTTGCAACTCGGTTATTCGCCCATTGCCGATTCAGCTGCAATGATAATTTGACTTACTGCCTTATCAACGAAAACCGAAGGGTTTTCGGCTTTTTTGCTGTGGTTGACGGTTTGCCGGCAGGCAGGCTCGCAAGTGCTTCCGCATCAAGTACAGGCGCAGCAGCGTCAGGTGCTTCTTCGGTCTTGCTTCTGTAAAAGAATGAGCAACACGCCCATGCGGACTGGAAATTGTCCACCGGGGCGTGTTTATCAGGGAGAAAATATTTTCTGTTTAGTAGAAAACGGGTTTACTTTGCGACGTGCTTACCGCGCTTTTTACTCAAAAGCACAAGTGCGGCAATGGCTGCGCCGGAAACGGTGAGGAGGGAAATACTGAAGATGACGGCAATGTAATCGCTGCCGGTTTTCGGGGTATTTGATCCGTTGTTATTGTTTGGAACCGGGGTAACGGTAGCCGCTGCGCTCGGCGCTGCCGTAGGCGCAGGCGTTGTGGTCGGCTCTGTGGTCGGTGCCGGTGTTGCTGTGGGTTCCGTTGTGGGTGCCGGGGTAACCGATGGCTCTGTCGTAGGTGCCGTGGTCGGTTCCGCCGTAGGTTTGGCAGACGGCTCCGGAGTCACGACCGGATCGGGCGTGATGGGTGTGTTTTCATTGCGCGTATAGCCGCAAACGGTGCACTCCTCGTGCTTTGTTCTGGCTTCTATGCTCCGAGTGCTGATGTCGCTTTCCGCTTCGTCATTGACCCAAACGAAAGTGTGTGCCGCTTCGTTTACATGTACGCTGCAGGTCACGTCGTCGCACGGGTTCCAGTGGGTGTTCTCGTCGAACTTCCACACAGTTGTATCCGTTACGGCATCCGTATGTTGCTCGGTGGTAAACGTATCGAGCGGCGGGATAAGCTCAATGCCGGTATTCCAGTAGAGCGCCTTGAGCGGATCGTCCGTACCGGTTTCTTCCAGTGTGCCGTCTTTTACATGGCGACTCTGGCTTGTGAGCGTAATGTCGCCGTTCAGCGCCTTGCCGGGCTTTGCATCCCGGCTTGTAAATGCCGTGCCGCCCTGGAGGAAGGTTTCGCTTGTGGAGATGGTGCCGCTGCCAGAAATTGCCGTGCCACCGTCACCGAAGAGCGGTGCACCGCCGATGGCAACAAGCTTACCATTGCCGGTGATAGTACCGTTCAAATC
>OFMI01002100.1_pt1 | contig 10679 bp, 15 predicted proteins | sample 1541741 | NCBI WGS metagenome assembly OFMI01 (sample SAMN04209219, study PRJEB22552) | human gut metagenome | biome: gut; material: feces | host: Homo sapiens | place: USA: Oklahoma | reverse complement strand
GGCGCATTCGCCAGCACACTCCCCCACATCTCGGATCTGGCGACACTGCCATGGAAGTGGGTGGACTATCTGCGCAAGCCCGACAATATGTCGAACCCGAAGGAATTAAAGTGTTCGAATTCGAACACTTTAACCCCCTCGAATCCGAGGGAATACGACGACCGCATGTGCAAGGCCGTCAACACGTTCCTCAACAAGACGCTCGCCAACCCCGCTTCCAAAGGCTCAAGGCATGACACCACGCTGCAGGCCGTCTGGACGTTGGTGAACTTCGCGCAGGAAGGCCATCGTGGAGCGCTCGACGCCATCAGCCAATTGAAGCCACGGTTCATCGCCGAGGTGGCCCCCGACCGTCAAGGCAAGGAGCGTGAGGCGGCGCGCGAATGGGCCAGCATTCTCAGTGGCGCGATGGAAAAAGTCAACGGCATCCAATCCCACACGGACCCATGCGGGCAGTCGAAAATCGAACGCATGACACCCGGCGAGTTCAACGAACCCACCCAAAACACGGTTACGAGTCAAATGGTGGAAAGCCATCCACAGCAGGTTCAAAACGTTGGAACAATGCCGGTTCAAGCCGGTTCAACACCCGTCGCATCGGTTCAAAACGGTTCAATGGAAAGTCACGAGGCAAGTAAAAACGCCTCCTCCAGCTGGCAGTTCGAAGACCTCACCCAGCTCGCTTCCGGCATTGAACTGCCGCCCACGCCCACCGTGTTCCAACGAGAGGACGGCCAAGGCCTCTTCTATAGGGGCGCGGTCAACGACCTGCACGGCGAACCCGGCTGCGGCAAAAGCATGCTCGCCCAGATCGCCACCGCCCAGGAACTCAAACAGGGACATGACGTGATCTATATCGACTATGAGGATTCCGCCAGAAACGTCGTCAAGCGTCTCCTGCTGCTCGGCGTGACCGGCGAAGCCATCGTGACGCATTTACACTACGTGCGGCCCAGCGCCAAGCCGAGCAGCCCCACCAGCCTCGACGGCTGGAAGGAAACCCTCGACTACGCGGACACGGCCACGCTCGCCATCATCGACGGCGTCACCAGCTGCCTCGCCTACGCCGGCCTCGACAGCAACTCAGGGGATGACATCGCCGCCTGGTACAACACCATGCCACGACTCATCAGCGCCTGTGGGCCAGCAGTCGTACTCATCGACCACGTCGTCAAAAGCAAGGACAACCGGGGCCGCTACGCCGGCGGCAGCATGCAGAAACTCGCACTCATCGACGGCATCAGCTACTCGGTGGACATGACCAAACCAGTCGGCAAGGGCGTGCGCGGCACCATCGTCATCAAATCAGGCAAGGACCGCATCAGCGAGATCGAGGAGCATTGCGCCGTCAGCTGGAGCAGCAACGGCAGCCACCTGCGCGAAGCCGCCCGCATCGAAATCAACAGCACGGATCCGAAACTCATGCGCGTCACCATCGCACGACCCAACATGATGCCCAGCGAAGACCGGCAGACGAAACGCGACGACTTCCGACCCACCGGACTGATGGAACGCATCAGCCGCATGCTGGAGGACTCACTCGAAGAACCGAACCAGTCCGAACTGTTCAAGGCACTGAAGGAAGACGGTTCCGGAGCGCGTACCGCCGTCATGAGCAAAGCCGTGAGTCTGCTCCTGCAGGAGGGTTTCGTCTCGAACCGCTCTGGACGCAACAATCGTTCGATATTCAAATCCGTCCGACCGTACCGGCAGATAGACGACCCGAAATCCGACGCCTATGTGGACCGTATGAGCAGGGAGGAGGCGAGTGAATTGGATGACGAAAACCACCTCGAAATCTAGTTTTTCCCGTTTTTCCCAGTTTTTCCGAGTTTTTCCCGGAAAAACTGAGCCATCGAGTCTAGTTTTTCCCCACACTCCCCGGACACACTACGTGTGTGTCCGGGTGTGGGAAAAACTACGGCTCGCCCCTCCGGAAAGACCAAAAACACCTCTCAACGACACTAGATTTTCCCAAACCAAAGGAGCCCAAAATGTCACTCACATTCAGAGAGCAAATCGAAGAGACCGCATGGGAACTCGGCAACGGCGAAGGTACAGTGCCCGAGCTGCGTCAGCGGTTCGACGACAATCCCGACACTCCGAACTTCGACCCGGCCAAGGCATTGGAGATGCTGCACATTCTCCAAATCGTCAACTACAAGCAAGTCCCTCAGCATCGAGGCAGACCAGCCCGCAGCCATTTCCTAAAACAATCCGAATACTCGGTGCTCGATTTTGACATTCCGAAGCCAATCCCCAAGGACGAGCGGGAACGCCAGACGCGGATTCAGTGGGCCAAGGACTTTCGAACCATCGCCGACTGGCTCGACGCGAACTGTTACACGACTGAAAGCGAGGAAGCATGAAAGAATCCGTCACCATCCAATACCGCTGTGAGGATGCTGACACCAATCTGGTCGAAACCATCCCAATCGTCTCCATCGGCATCGACCAGTGGAGTCAAGGCCATCCCGTCCTGTTCAACCTTGACCGGAGAGGCCATCACGGCCGCCGTATGCTCAGCGTACTCATCACCGCCTGCGAAGCGGTGCTGCATGAAATCCAGGACATCAAATGGGAGGACTGACCCATGGCCGGACCGATTGACGTGATTCAACAGGCCCTCAGCTCACTGGCCTCAGCGGGATTGGGCAGCGAGTCGCCGGCAGAGGCGTATGTGCTCGGCTACCAGGCCGGCTGGAGGGAAGCTCTCGACCTGTGCATACGAATCGAAACGGCAATCAACAACGAAACGGGTGGAAACGAATGAGCATCATCAGCGGTGAAATCGAGGCGCAGAAGCAGCGTGACCCGTCGTACGTCGACAGTGACCTGCAGTGGGCGTGGGGACGAGGATACAAGGCCGGAGCGTCACGCGGAATCACCGAAGAGGAGATTGCCGCCGCCATGGCCGAAACCCGAAAGTTCATCACGCTCCCCGGCGCGTGGATGGAGAACATCATCAGAATCGCGTTCGACGCGGCAAGAAGAAAGGCAATGGAGGAGTGAGCAGGCCACGCGCCCGTGAACGCAAACCAGCATGGCTTCGCGCGTTCATCCCGAAAACGAGTCCCCTCGTTGTCACCGTCTGCGAGGGGTGCGGCCTGTACGTCATCGAGGATCGGGAAACCGTGTGGGAGTCGTGGGATTACGGGTGTGTGGCGGGTGACGACCTGACCGTGGCGATAATCCTCGGCCGCCCGTTGACGCGCGTCACATGGCTGCCCTCCGTAGGACACCCATTGTTGCGCAGCACATGCGGCAGCGCGGGCATCAGACCGGACGGCCAGTATCTGGCCATGCACATGTGTCATCTCGCCCGGATAAGCGTCAAACCGTTCAAACCGCCGAAACGGGAACGCCCGCCAGGCAAGCCATGGGGCGGGCCGAAACTGTCGAAGCAGGAGATAGACGAATTCAAACGCATATGGAACATGCCATACAGCCAGCTCAAGCATGAGAAAACCCCAGCCAACAAGGTCGGCCAGGGCGAGAAGCAAACACTATTCTAGCCGACCAGCCGGAAGGGGCCAACGTGAACTGCCAGAACTGCAAAACGATAACCGAAGGGGGATATTCACTGTGCGAGACGTGCGAACTGCGTTTCGCCGGCACGCTCCTGCGCTTGGCGCGTGATGTCACGCCATTGCATGACAGCCTCGACGCGACATTGCATCCGGGAGGGCATTCGCCCGTGCGCATCCAGACGGCCACTCCCCCGACGCCGATACGCTTGGACGTGCTCGACCTGATCGACATGCTCGACGCCACGGCCCGCGAACTATGGCGCTGCCTCGACGGCATCGACGCACTCGACTGGCGCAAAGACAGACGCAACGAGGACTTGACGGCCACGCTCATCGCATGCGCCGGTCATGCACGCCTTGCCACGTTCGCGGATGCCGGCTTCTACATGCACATCATCAACGACATCGCCCGCAAGGTTGATACTGCGCTGGACCCGCCGGAGCAACGCCGCGAGATAGGTACCTGCGAGTTGTGCAATACGATGCTCACCGCTGGCCAAAACGACCAGTGGGTGATATGCCCGTTGTGTGGTCGCGAGCAGCGAGCGCAGACCGTCAAACTGCGTAGGCTCAAGACGTTGTGTTGGGATGATTCCAGGCGCGGGTCTGCGGCGGACATCGCCAAGGCATTCACCGACGCCGGAATAACCCTCAAGGCGTCGCGGGTACGCAAGTGGGTGGAGCGAGGCCAAGTCTCACGCACCCCGCAGGGGATCCCCTACAGTGATGTGTATCGGCAGGTCATCGCCGGCCAGCTTGACAAATGATTGTTTGTCACACACAATTGCAGTGGCAGAAGTGTCGAAAAACCCAGCTCATGTGGCTGGGTTTTCGCGTATCTATGCTTTGTTTTTGCGTGGTCTCCCCCCTCCGACACCACGTCCCGGACGTTGAGCGTTCCATTCATCGATGGTCTCAGGCAACCAGCCGCGCGTGCGGCCTATGGTCGCGTCGGGCTCAGGGAGCTTGAGGTTGAGCAAGCCGCCACTGGTGATGCCAAGGCGTTCTGCGACCTGCTTGACGCCGAGATATTCAGTCGCCATTGTCGCCGTCCTTGCCGTTGATGATTCCGGCCGCGAGACCCATGATTCCGGCCGCGAGACCGAAGCCGCCCGATACTATCGGGCTGCTGGACAGTGCGCCGACCAAGGCCACGGCACCGAATACCACGGCGACGATTCCGAAGATCAGTGATGTTCTCATGATGCGTTCTCCGATGGGATAGGATTGGCGGGAGGTTCCGGCTAATAGGTCTAGCCGGAACCTTTTTTACTTCTTGTGCTTCGGTCTTCGCTTGACTGCGATGGCTAGCGCGGCTGCGGCGATGACGTTGGCGATGATGCCGTTGATGACATCAAACCAATCCTTTGGGCTCATCGGATACCTCCTTTCTGCTGATATATCTACAGTAACACAACTACTATAGATATGCAAGGAGAGCACAACAAAACACGCCGAAAACTCCTGATATTTCAACCCCTCGCTAGCCCAACCAGCAGAGGCATCCGATTCAAGTCCGATACAGTCTCGGTTCGAATCCGAGGCGAGGGACACCTATTCTCCAATGATTGCGGGGTGACGGCATCATGGTCAGCTACAGCCGCCAAGTCCGCAAAGGCGGACGCCAATTCGAAAAAGACCGCAAGAAATTCTTCCTCGAATGCAAGAGCGAACACCGTCCATGCTGGCTCTGCGGAATGCCCATCGACTACGACGCACCACAGAACACCACAGACGACAGCTTCAACCTCGACCACTTCTATCCCGTCACCAAACGACCAGACCTGCAACACGACCCCGCAGGCTTCCGCCCATCACACACACAATGCAACAACCTGCGCGGCAACAAAGACCCAGCCACACCAATCGGCACACTCAGCAGACAATGGATCAAAACAGCATAGGAGCAACACAATCATGGACATCGACGAACCGGTCAAGACCGCATGCGGGCAAACACTGCGCGAAGCAACCGGCACCATCACACTCCACATCAGCGCCAGCCTCAGCGCGGACAACGTAAGCTATGACCTCGCCAGCGTCGACGCAGACCTACCAATCACAGTTGAAGTCGTCAACAACAACGGCACGATAATGCCGAAAGTTGATAGCGTGGGCTTCACACGAATCCTCACCGCAGGAATCAACGCATTCACCAACGCCATCAAAGCCTGACCACCGGGAGGGGCGGTAAAATCCCAAAACCGGCCGCCACCGGGACACTACCCGCATGGCCGCTCTTCCTCTCCCTCCGAAAAATATTCGATATTCGGCCGGGGTCGCGCGCGAAGGAGGTTCCATGCCGAAACAGTTTCCGCAGGAAACGGTGGCCGACGCATTGGAGCGTTCGCTGCGCAACGCCAAGCATCTGCGCGCGAAGGACGCAGCCACGGTCGCCGCCGCCCGGGCCCTTGCATGGAAAATCGACCATTGGGACGAATTGGCGGAACAGGCCATATCGGACGCCGAAGCGAAGGGAAAGGGTACCCGTCCGGCTGTGCCGCAGAACGACAATACCTCGCTGCCGACGTTCCTGAAATATTGCGCGGCTCTCGGACTGGTTCCCGAGGAGGAGAAGCCGGCGAAACCGGCGAGGGGCAAGGCCGCCAAGCCCGAGGCGACTCCGGTGGCGGATGAGCTTGAGGAGTATCTGGCGAAAATCAGCTAGGAGGCGTCATGGGCATCGGCGAAATCAACGACGATGCCCACGGCATCACCACGCCACGCATATTCACTCCCCCGCTGCGCGAACTGACGCCGGAAACATCAAACGGCTACGCGGTCATCGAGTTCGCCGAAAAGTTTCTCCACGTGCATCTTTTCCCGTGGCAGAAATGGCTGCTGATCCACGGGCTTGAGCTTCTGCCGGACGGCTCCTACCGGTTCCGCCGAGTTGTCACCGAGGTCGCGCGCCAGAACGGCAAGACCACGCTCATGAGCGTACTGTGCGCGTGGTGGCTGTTCGTCGACTCCGCTCGCCACCCGGAGTTGTCGCCGGCGTGGAAGTTTCTCGTGGTCGGTGCCGCGCAGACGTTGGATAACGCGCGCGCCCCATATCAGGCCGTATTGAACTGGTGTAATCCGAATCCGGCTTCCGAGGGCGAGGCCGCTCTTGCGGTTCCGGTTTTGCAAAAACGTGTGCAGCGCGTCAACAATTCGCACGGCGAGGAAGCGATCATCTGCCGGAACAAGGCGCAGTACATCGTGCGCGCCGACAAGAACATCCGTTCCAAGAGCGCCAGCCGCGTCGTGTTCGACGAGTTGCGAGAGCAGCACACCGACGATGGCTGGAACGCGGTCAGTCAGACCACGAAGGCCATCTGGTCCAGTCAGTTGTGGGGTATCTCGAACGCGGGCGACTATCGCAGCGTCGTGCTGCGCCGAGTCGTCGACGAGGGACGTGCCCTGGCGGATTCGTGGAACGCTTCGGTTGAAACCGGCAAGCAGTCGCCGGACGAATGGGCCGAGGAGCACGACCCATCCTATGGGTATTTCGAGTGGTCGGCTCCGGATAAATGCGAGCTGGATGACCTTGACGGTATCCGTCAGGCGAACCCCTCCATGGGTTATGGGCCGATGACTTTTCGTAGCATCTCGGCTGACATCAACGGCATGACCGAGGCCGCGTATCGCACCGAGGTCTTGTGCCAGTGGGTGACGGCGGACATCACGCCGTACATCAATCCGAAGCTGTGGAAGCGCGGCATCGACCCGAAGTCCTGTATCCCCGATGACGGGCGCGTGGTGCTTTCCGTGGATACTTCCGCCGATAGAGAGACCACGTATATCGCCGCCGCAGGCTACCGCGAGGATGGCCTGCCGCACGTCGAACTGATCGTGCGCCGTGACGGCATGCTCTGGGTGCCGAAGTACTTGAAGCTGCTTCGCGAGGCATGGCCGAACATCCATGAAATCGCCGTGCAGTCCAAGGGCTGCCCGGCGGTGGACTTCGCGGATCCGCTCGCGGAGGCCGGTTGGACGGTGCACCTCATCGAGGGCTTCCGCTTGGGAGCCGCGACCGGCCGTTTCCGCGACCGGGTGAAGGAAAACAAGCTCCGTCATCTCCCTCAGCCGGCCATCGAACAGCAGGTGGGTGTGGCCGTGACCCGCCGATTGGGTGAGGTCGAGGTGTGGGACCGGAACCAGAGCGTGATGCATATTTCCGGCCTCATCGCCGAATCACAGGCGCTGTATGCGCTCGAGACGATGAGCGGCGAGCCAGAGAAACCGAAATACGAGCCCTCGCACAACGTGCGAGTCACATTCTAGCCATCTTCCGAAGGAGCCGTGGATGGGATTTCTGAACAATCTGCTGCACGGCCCGGCCGTGCTGGCGATGAAGAACGCTGAACCGGAGACACCGACCATCATGGATTCGATGCCCGAGGCCATCAGCTGGCCCACCGACGCCGAATTCGCCGGCTATGCGAACGGCATGTACTGTCGCGAATACGCAGTCCGCGTTGTCGTGGACTTCATCAGCCGCCAACTCGCCTCCCTGCCGCTCAAGGTGTATCGGAAGAACGCGGACGGCGACGCGGAAGAGGTGCGCGACGGCGCACTGGCCAAGCTCATCCGCCATCCGAGCGATTTGCCGGGCATGAGCCGCTATAGGTTTTACGCGACTCTCATCCGTGACATGCTGCTCGAGGACAGGTGGTTGTGCACGCTCGGCAGCAATCGTGCGGGTGACGGGAATACGCTGCGCCGCATCCCCCCGGACGGATACAGTCTCACGGCGAACGGTTTCGGCGAGCTGACAGGTGTGACCATCAGCAGCGTCGCCGAGAACAAGGGCGGCACCTATCGGCTGCCGGATCCGCGAATCGTGCTCGACATCGGCTACATCGACGGCCTGAACCTCGGCGACCCGATCACCGACGTGCTGCGCCCCTTGCTCGCGGAGGCAAGGGTGATGGCGAAATACCGCAAATCGATAGCCGAAAACGGCTACCAGATACCCGCCTACGTGTACCGGCCCAAGGAAATGCCCTGGGAGTCACAGGCCGACTACGACGATTTCACCCAAGGCCTGCGCAACTACGTTGCAGGCGGCGGCATGGCCGGCACATGGCCGGTATTCAAAGACGGCATGGAGATCCGCACCGTCGACAACCTGTTCAAACCGGTGGACATGGCCGACTTGGAGGCACGCGAAAAAATCAACGAACAGGTGTGCCTCGCATTCCAAATCAGCCCAGAAAACATCGGCTTCCGCACCGGCACCAACAGCAACATCGCCGCATACAAGGAAAAGCTGTGGAACGTGGAATTGCTGCCGTATCTGGTGGCGTTCGAGGAGGCGTTGAACCTCACGCTGCCCGAGGCGGTGGGCGAACCGGACTGCTACATCAAGGCGAATTTGGACGCGAAGCTGCGCGGCACGATGGAGACCCAGTATCAGGCGCTCTCCACCGCCACCGGCCGTCCGTTCATGACCACCGACGAGGCGCGCGAACTGCTCGACCGGCCGAAACTGCCGGGCGGCGACCAGTTGATAACCCCGCTCAACGTGAGCGAGGGCGGTCAGCCCAGCCCGCAGGACGGCGGACAGACGCAGAACGCGCAGCAGGGCGCGAGTCCGAACGGCAAGCAGATGCTCGCCGAATTCAAACGCCTCTACACGTATGACGCCGGTTTCCGCGCGTCATGGGACTCGATGACGAAGGGAGAAACCTCAGATGAGTCTTGATTATCTCGGCTACGAGCTCAAGGAGCTCAAGGCCACCGACAACAGCGGCGGAGGAGTGTTCTCCGGCTACGCGAGCACGTGGGAGAAAGACCTGTACGACGATGTGATCGTCAAGGGTGCCTTCGAGCAGACCTTATCCGCTGACTTCAAGGCGGGCGGCGCGGGCATTCCGATTCACTGGCAGCACAAGGACGGCTCTCCGAACGATGTGATCGGGGAGACGTTGAGCGCCGTGGAGGACGAGCATGGCCTGCTCATCACCGCGAAGCTCGACACCGACATCGCGGAGGGCAAGCGAGCCTACGACCTGCTCAAGCGTGGCCTCATCCACCAGATGAGCATCGGTTTCATCGCCGAGAAGACCGCGTGGGTCGAAAGCGAGGGGGCGAAGAGCCCTTGGGACGGCTACCGGGAGATTCGCCAGCTCAAACTATTTGAGATCAGTCTCGTGCAGGTCGCCGCCAATCAGGGGGCCGAGGTGCTCGAGGTCAAGGCCGGCCGGGCCATAAGCAAGGCGAACGAGGACAAGATTCGCACGGCCTACGAGGCATTGGGCGAACTGCTTGATTCCATCACCGAAACCCCCGACGACGAGCCGGACGATTCCAAACCCGATGACGAGCCGGACGACGATACGCCGGACGATTCGGACAAGCCCGAGCCGGACGACGGCAAGGCGAAAAAGAGTTTTGACCCGCAGTGGGCCAAGGAAATCAGCGACTTCCTCTCGCTGGCAAACAACCAATAGAAAGGATGATCCATGGGTTACATGGAGAAGCTGGCCGCCGAGAAGAAGGCGGTCAAGGCCCTGTACGACAAGGGCATGGAGAACCTCACCGATGATGAGGCGACCGAACTGAAGAACCGCTTCGAGGAGGCCAAGCGTCTTCAGGAGCGCGTCGACCTGTTCAAGGGCGTGAACGACCTGAACGTGGACGATGTGAAGCCCGAGGCCAAGACGGCTCCCGCCGCCAAGACGCTGGGCGACTTGTACGCGCAGGAGCTGAAGAAGGCCGGCATGACCGTCATCGGCACCAAGGCGCACCCGTTCGCTTCCAGCGAGTTCAAGGCCGCGACCGACACGCACGTGGCGGGCACCGGCACGGCTGGCACCGGATACCAGCCGGTCGTCACCCAGATCGACATGAACGGCGTGTGGCCTTACGAGCGTCCGCTCGTGGTCGCCGACCTGTTCGGCTCCGTCACCCTGAGCGGCAACGCCAACACCGTGGAATACCCCGTCTATGGCGCGCTCGAGGGCGGCGCTGGAACCGTGGGCGAGGGCGGTGCCAAGCCGCAGACCCATCTGCCGGCCCCCCGCTGGGAGTCCGACAGCCTCAAGGAGGTCGCCGCCTGGTGGAAGGTCACCGACAACATGGCCGAAGACCTCTCCTACATCGTCTCCGAAATCAACAACCACGCCCGCTACAACCTGCAGCTGCTGGAAGAGACCCAGC
>OFMI01002096.1_pt1 | contig 10697 bp, 10 predicted proteins | sample 1541741 | NCBI WGS metagenome assembly OFMI01 (sample SAMN04209219, study PRJEB22552) | human gut metagenome | biome: gut; material: feces | host: Homo sapiens | place: USA: Oklahoma | reverse complement strand
TGCTCCCATTTCAGTATATTTTTTAGGATTTTTTAAAAATTCTACAATTTCTTGCATTTCACCTTTTTCTTCATCTAGTCCAGCAACATTTGAAAAGTTTATTTTTTCTTCTGAAATGTCTGGATCATATACTTTGCCTTTATCTCCCAGTCCTTGCATTTGTATAATTAATATTACTAAAAATAATAATACAATTGTAGGTAGTGCCGAAAAAATTCCTGCTCCTATTTTTGTAAATACATTTTTTGGTTTTTGAATAAGATTAACTTCATTTCCGTTTATCTTTTCATCTTGTATGAATTCTACAAAGGCTTGAGTACTAGGTATTATAGAAGTCTTTTTAGCCTCGTCTTCTTTCTCTCCTTTATATTTCAGTTTTACAGAGGTACTTCCAACGGTCATTTCTACTTCTTCTAATTTTCCCTCTTTAATATCTTGGATAAGCTGAGTATACGCTACATTGTTTTCATCATTTTCTTGTTTTTCATTTAAAAATCCAAGTAATACAATTAATGCTATTACTACAAATGCTACACCTATAATTGTAAATACTAATTTTTTTGACTTTCCGCTTTTTTTATTTTTATCGTCTTTTGACATTTTAGCTTGTATAATTATTTAAGATATTAAATAATTATGTTCTCCTTTCCTTTATATTTGCTTGTGGCTCTGGGGTATCTTCTTTTTTCTTCTTCTCTTTTTCTTTGTTTTCTTCTTCTTTGTTGTCCTCGTTTTCTTTCTCTTCCTTTTGTTTTTCCATTTCTTTTTGTTTATTTTCATTCATAATTTGAATTTGAACTTTTATTTTTTTCTTTGTTATTTCAGACTTCATTATAAGTATTGCCGCAATTAATGCTACATATGCAATTAGTGTATACATAACTTGGAAATATGGAATAATAAATCCTGTAAATGTATTTATAACTGCATAAATTAAATTTAGCATTGTTGGCAATGTTAATGCAGATATACTCATATTATATATAGCACTATATTTTAATGGCATACCAACAAATTTAGTAACTATATATCCTAAAAGAGAAATTGATATAGTGTATAAAATTCCTGTCATAAAATATGAGATAAATGTTGCTATAAATGTAATTGCAAATACATTTGCCATTACCATATAGAATCCTTCACCTGCAAATGAGCTTAGCAAAAATTCCTTATTTATACTGTTTATATCATATGAATAAGTTTTTGCTAATTGGCTATATGAAATGTTTATAATACTTGTCCCATTTTGCTGTTTAACTAAAATCTTGTCTTTTAGAGCAGCTAAAAAATATCCATCAAAATTATTAATCTCTTCTTCATTAAAGCTTTCTGCATTTGAAAGAACTACCTTTATATTTATATAATCATGATTTTCCATAATTACATCGTTTTCACTATCAACATGAAAACTTCCATCTTGAAAATAAAAATTTGGAGTATTATTTTTTACATATCCTACTGCATTATTTACTATCCCTGAAATTTTAAACATATATGTTCCAGCTAAGATTAGTGAAAAGAGCAAAACTAATTTCACTAAATAAAGCATTGCTCTTCCTACTCCTTCACTTGCTAATATATGATATTTATCAAAATCTAGTATACTCATTTTTAATCTTTTAAAAAATGATAATCGTATCTCTTTTTCCATTTCTACTGTGCTTCCTTTCATTTACCTTTAGCCTAATTTTTGGTTTAAGCCTTTTCTACTTCTACTCCATTTGGTGTATCTTTTACTATAAATCCTTTTATTTTTATCATATCTCTTAGAGTATCTGATTTTTTCCAATCTTTATTTTTTCTTGCTTCAATTCTTTCTTCTATTAAATTCTGTACATCTTTTGGAATTTCTATACTTTTCTTTTTATAATTTTTCAGGTTTAAGCCTAATACTTCGTCAAATTCTTCTAGTAACTTTGCATACTCTGGTGACTTTTTTTCTTCTCTTATTAATTCCCAAACAATTCCCATTGCAAGTGGCATATTTAAGTCGTCATTAATTGCTAGAGTAAATCTTTTTTTGTAGCTTTCTAATTTATCTTTGTCTGCAATTTCTTTTCCGTTTATATGTGAAATATATCCTTCTCTTAATCTTCCTAATGCTTTTTCAGATGCATTTACACCTTCAAATGTAAAGTTTAGTTTATTTCTATAATGTGAAGTATAGCAAAATAGTTTAAATGCTAATGGCTCTATATTTCTTTCTTGAAGTTCATCCAATGTATAAACATTTCCTAGGCTCTTTGACATCTTTCCTCCGTCAACTAGTAAAAACTCTGTATGCATCCAATAATTTGCTGGAATTTTTCCTGTTGCACCTTTGCTTTGTGCAATTTCATTTTCGTGATGTATTGGTACATGGTCAATACCACCTGTATGAATATCAAAATGCTCCCCTAAGAATTTTTTTCCAATTGCAGAACATTCCAAATGCCAACCTGGATATGATTTTCCCCATGGACTATCCCATTTCATTAAGTGGTTTTCAGGTGCTTTTATCCAAATAGCAAAATCATATGGATTCTTTTTTTCTTTGTCAACTTGTATTCTTGCTCCTGCTTCTTGACCTTCTACTTTATTGTTTGAAAGTACAGGATATTTGTCTAATTTTGAAACATCAAAGTAAATTCCGTTACTTGTTTCATATGCATATCCATTTGAAACTATTTTCTTTACCATTTCAAGCATCTCTGGTATGTTATCTGTTGCTTTGGAAATAATATCTGGAAGGTCAATGTTTAATTTTTCTATGTCTTTCATAAATGCTTTTGTATAAAAGTCTGCTATTTCATATGGATTTTTTCCTTCTTTTTTAGCCGCCTTTTCCATTTTATCTTCACCAGTATCAGCATCTGAAGTTAGATGTCCAACATCAGTTATATTCATAACATGCTTTAAATTATATCCATTATATTTAAACATTCTCCTTAAATTATCCATGAATACATATGTTCTAAAATTCCCTATATGGGCATAGCCGTAGACCGTTGGTCCACAGCTATATATTTTTATTTCATTTTTATCTATTGGAACAAACTTCTCTTTTGAATGTGTTAAAGTATTATATAATTTTATTTCCATTTAAATAAAATTTCCTTTCTAATTTAAGATTTTTTACTAATCTTTATCACTTACAGATGTATTTGTAGCTATATTATTTTTCGTTGTATTTGATGTTTCGTTACCGACTGTGTTCTTTCCAACTGTGTTACCAGATGAAGTATTAGAACTAGGCTTTCCTTTATATGTATTTACTGTTATTGTAATCGTAGCTCCCTTTGCTGCTTTGGTTGCACTTTGTTTAAGTACAATATCTTTTTTCTTGTTTTTGTCTTCATCTTCTAATACTTTTACTTTAAATCCTGCTTTTTCTAATTCTTTTTTAGCTTCCTTTTCTGTTTTTCCTATAACATTTGGAACGTCTACATCCGGTGCTTTTGTATGAATATCACATACCTCTGTTGGTGCCTCTACTTTTTCTTGTTTAGGTGACCAGTTTGCATTTTTTTCTGTATCTAATATTACGCCAAAATACTTCTTTTCCTTTTCCTCGCAAAACTCTGTTGCAAGTTTACCTGTTTCTTTACAAATTTCTATTGCTTCATGTCCGTCACATTCTCCTGGTACATGCTCTTTAGCAAATATTTCAGTATATGTATCTGTACATTTAGAGCTTGCTTTTTTACCGGTTGCCTTACATATTTTTAAGCTTACTATTCCTCCTGGTTTTTCAAAGCTTTTTGTTTCTAATCCAGAATGAACTTTTTTCATTGCATTAAACCATATTTTAGCTGCCATATTTGTTCCACCAAAACTTACTTTGTTTTGATATCCATTATCATTTCCGTACCAGCAAGCCCCTGCGTAATATGGAGTAAATCCTGCAAACCATCTATCTATTGAATTATCTGATGTACCTGTTTTTCCTGCTACATCCATACTTCCTAAAAAGTTAGCATAGCTAGAAGCTGTTCCGCTTTTTACTGGTCCTGTTAAAAGTGAGGTTGCAATATATGCATTATTTTCTGACATTACTTGTGTTTTTTCTTGTTTCGCTTCTAGTACTGTATTTCCATCTTGGCCTACAACTTTTGTATAAAATGTTGGTGTAATATATACTCCTTTATTAGCAATCATTGCAAAACCTGCTGCCATTTCTAATGGACTTACATTTGCTGAACCTAATGCCATACTTAATCCCATCATAGAAGCATCTACTTCTATTCCTATTTTTTTTAGGAACTCTTGAGACTTTTCTACTCCCATAATAGATAAAGCTTTTACTTCTGGAACATTTAATGATTTTGTTAAAACCGTTCTCATATTTGGCGTTCCATAGTATCTTTCTGAATCATTTTTAACAGTGTAATTTCCAGGAAAAGTTGTTTTTGTATCATAGAATATTGTTGATGGTGTAACTACTCCATTTTCTAGAGCTGGTGCTACAACTCCAAGTGGTTTAAATGCTGATCCACCTTGTCTTTTTGATGTAGCTCTATTTATTCCTAATGTGTCTTCATTTTCGCCAAGGCCTCCAACTTCTGCAACAACATATCCTGTTGATGGTTCTACAATTACCATTGCAGATTGTCCTGTAGTATCTGCTCCTTTTACCCCTGACCATCCTTTTATTTGATATGCTGAATTTTTGTAAATCTCTTCTAGCTTTGTTTGAATATCTCCATTTACAGTTGTATAAATTGTATATCCACTATTTATAACAATTTCTCTTGCCTCTGAATATGAAATGTCTTCTTTTGCTGATAATTCATTTGCCACCTGATTTATTGCTGCTGTTGCATGATATGAAAGTAAGTTATTTCCATTACTTACAGAACCTTTTGTAAATGTTAATCCTGCTTTTACTTTTTCATTTGCTGCATTATATTCTTCGTCATTTATTTTTCCCTGTGAATGCATTTGATCTATGACTGTTAAAGTTCTATTTTTTATTTTTTCTGAATTATCTACTCCTTCTTCAAATGGATTATATGAGTTTGGAGAGTGATTTATTCCTGCTATAAATGCTGCTTCTGCAATGTCTAACTCAGCTGCTTTTTTATTAAAGTAATAATTTGCTGCTGATTCTACTCCTCTTACTTCTAGTCCTCCTGAAGAACCTAAGTAAATTCTATTTAAATATCTTGCCAAAATTTGTTCTTTAGTAAGCATCTTTTCAACTTGAATTGCTCTAGACCACTCTCTTATCTTTCTTTCGATGCCAGCGAATCCACTTCTTGCATCGTCATTCATTGTAATCTTTACAAGTTGCTGCGTTATTGTACTGCCTCCAAAAGAAGCTCCTTTATGAGTTAAAACAGATATTCCATAATTAACTACGGCACTTGCTGTTCTTATTATATCAACTCCTCCATGCTCGTAAAAACGTTTATCTTCTATTGCAATAAACGCTTCTGGAATATGTCCCATTTCTCCTAACTCTACTTTTTTGCTTATTTCGTCTCCTGTGAGAGTTATTATTTCGTTTCCATCTAAATATGCAATTGTTAAACCTTGGTCACTTAATAGTTGTTCTTTAGTAATTGACCATTTATCACTAAAAAATATTGCACAAAATGCCGCTATTCCTGCTAGCATAAGTAGTAAAATAATAATTACTATAATTTTGAATGTAAGCCATAATTTAGGGTGCTTTCTATTTTTTTTCTTATCTTCTTTCTTTTTTTGCTTTTCTAATTTCTTTATGTCCTTTTCTTTTTTATTGTTTGGTTTTGTAGTATTTTTATTTGGTTTTGTTTTACTATTTTTCTTAGTTTCCATAACTTTTCCTTTCTAAAGAATATTTTATTCTTTAAATTTTTTAAAACTACTCAAGCAATATTATATTACAAAATACAAAATATTACAACCACTATTAATTAATTGTTTTCGTAATTAAGTAAATCTTCATAATTAGTAAGTACAATCGCTCCATCCCTTAGTAATTTGTTTGTTCCTTCTGCATTTTTGCTATAAATATTTCCGTGGAACAGCATATATATCTTTTCCTTGTTCTAAGCCAAAGTTTGCAGTTATAAGTGCTCCACTTTTCCTTTTAGCCTCCACAATTACTATACTATTTGCCAGTCCACTTATAATTCTATTTCTTTTTGGAAATTTTTCTTTTGATGGCTTTTCTCCTAGTTTATATTCTGAAACAATAGCTCCTCCATTTTTTAAAATTTCATTTGCTAATCTCGTATTTTCCTTTGGATAAATCATATCTAACCCGTGTGCAACAACTGCAATTGTCCTTCCTTTCCCGAGTATTGTTCCAATATGACATGCTGAATCTATTCCTCTAGCTAGTCCACTTACAGTAATTATATTTTGTTTTGCCAAAAAATATGCTAATTCTTTAGCTACCTTTAATCCATATGTACTTGGTTCTCTAGTTCCAACTATCGCTATTATTTTTTCTCTTAATATTTCTTTATTCCCCATAACATATAATTTTTTAGGTGGCAAATATATATTTGAAAGTGTATATGGATAACTAAGGCTTCCTAAATCTATTTCTTCGATTTTCATATTCCTCCATTTCTATGTTCTAATTTATAATATTCAATCATTGCCAAGTACATTTTTTAAGGTAATTTTTCGTTTTTAACCTTGGTAAAAAATTAAAAGGAGAAAGAACTAAAAATTCTTCCCCCTTTAAAATTTTATATTAAATTATTAACGTATTTTTATTATTCTCCTAATTGTTCTTTCCATTCTGCTTCATCAAGTACTTTTACATTTCCTTCACCTATTTCGTCTGCTGCTAGAGTTACTGGTGATGTATCATCCTCATCTGTCATAGGTTTACTACCATTTGCTATTTGTCTAGCTCTTTTTGCAGTAGCTATTACTAAATTATATCTATTTTTATTTGATTTTCTAAGTAACTCTGGTACTGTTGGTTTTACTAACATAAAATTTCCTCCTTAAACTTACATAATAACTATATTTTACTACATTTTTTGTAATAAGTCTAGGTCCTTTACACTATTTTCAAGAATTTATCGTTTATTTTTTATTGCAATAATTATGCACTTTATAAAATAATAAGCTATCATAGCAATTGTTATTCCCATCAATGTCATAAAGAAATACTCTGATTTTACTGAATACAAGTTTAATAAAATTAATGTTTCAATTGCAATCGCAACTATTTCAATTCCATGAATAGCTAAGCTACCATCATCTTTCTTATATGCTTGCTCAAATGTAATAACTGCAATTATAACTGCAAAAATGCTAAATGTCTTTAAGTCCATTATATATTCTGTTACAGGTATAGCCTTAACTCCCAAATTTATGAATATAAAATAAATAACAACTATTATTGCTAATAATATATTTCTAAAAATATTTTTTCTTACTTTACTATCTTTAGCTTTATTTTTTCTTTTATTTTTCTCTTCCTTTATTTCATCTTTTACTTTTGCTAACTTTTCTACTGATAATTCCTCTTCTGGTTTTATTAAAGATTCTGCCCCAACTTCTTGTTTTTCTTCTCCTTTAATATTTTCTTCGTCATTATCCTTTTCATTATTTTTAGTGTTCTCTAATTTTTTAGTTGTATTCGCTTTCTTTGCACCACTTTCTTTTTTCTCTGTGTCTTCCCTTTGTGTTTTAGTATTCTTATTTGGTGTATTTTTTTCTTTTATCTCTTTTTTCTTTTCTGCCACTGAAACTTTGCTTTCCTTTTTTTCAGTTTTCAAACTTGCTTTTTCTTCAATTTCTTTATTTTTCTTCTTTTCAGTTGCCATTTTAAATTCCTTCCTTTTATAAATCATATTCATACATAATCATACTAAGTACAGCAATTGGGGCTGTCTCTGTTCTTAAGATTCTACTACCCAATGTTACTGCTTTAGCTCCTGCACATAGCATTTTTTCTAATTCTTTACCTTCTATTCCGCCTTCTGGACCAATTATTATAGCAATATTTTTTGCTTCTTTATATTTTTTTAAGATTCCTTTTATTGTATTTTTTTCTTCATTTTCATATGCAACTATTACTAAATCATATTTTGCTATATTATCACATATGTAAGATATATCTACTGTATTTTCTACTTTTGGAATTATTCCCCTTTTACTCTGCTTTGCTGCTGCTTCTGAAATTTTATTCCATCTTTCGTTTTTCTTTGCCTCATCTTTTATAATTGCTATACAGTTTTTCATCTTTACTGGAAAAATTTTATTTACCCCTAATTCCACAGATTTTTGTATTACATATTCTAATTTATCTGCCTTAGTTAGTCCTTGAAAAAGGTCTACTTTTACCTCTGGTTCAATATTATTTTCTTCTTCTAAAATTTCAGCTAATATATTGTCTTTTGAAAATTTAGCTAATCTACATTTATAGCATTTGCTATTTTCTTTATTTACAAGATAAATTTCGTCTTCTACTTTCATTCTGAGAACATTACCTATATGTTTTTGGTTATCTCCTGTGATTTTTACTATATTTCCATCAAAAGCTTCATCTTCTATAAAAAACTTATGCACTAGTCTATTCCCCATTCTTTCTCTTGATTACTTAAAACTTTATTCGCTTTGTTTTTTTCTTCTGTAACCATGTTTCTTTGCATTTCTGTTTCATTTCTTATTGTTTTTACTAATCCACCATTTTGTACAAAGCCTAAATTTATTGTTACACCTGTGAGAATAATTAATACTGTAATTGTAACAACTAAAGCTAAAAGTGTTACACCACTTTCGTTTTTCTTCTGCATATCTTTACCCCCCTGCATTTTTTCATATGTTTATTTATATTAATTAATTTTTTTGCATAATAAAAATCTACATACTAATGATATCACATAGTATGTAGACTTTCAAGTTATTTTTTATAAACTTGCTTTTATTTTTATCCGAAAAATCCTCTCTTTTTTACTGGTGGTTGTTCATTCATTGTCTTTGCAAGTTCTACAAATAATTCTCTTTGTTCTTTAGATAATCTTTTTGGTGTTTGAACCTGTACAGTAAATATTAAATCTCCTCTTGAGTTTGAATTAATACGTTTAAATCCTCTATCTCTTAGAGTAAACTTCGTTCCACTCTGTGTTCCTTCTGGAATAGTAAATTCTTCTTCTCCTCCTGTAACTATTGGAACTTTTATATTAGCTCCTAATGTTGCTTGTGTAATTGTAATAGGAATTGTACATTCTACATCATCACCGTTTCGTGTAAAGATATTGCTTTTCTTTACTCTAACAGTAATATATAAGTCTCCATAAGGCCCTCCATTTCTTCCTGGCTCACCTTTTCCACTTACAACTAAAGTTTGCCCATTATTTACACCTGCTGGAATATCTACATTTAGTACAACTTGCTTTCTTATTGTACCTTTTCCTTTACAAGTTTCGCAAGGGGTAGGTATAACTTTTCCTGTACCACGGCAGTTTTCACAAGTTACTACTGTTTGGATTGTTGCAAATCCCGCTAAAGATTGATTTTTTTTAACTTTTCCTGTACCATGACAAACCGAACAAGTTTCTACTCTGGTTCCTGGTTTAGCACCATCACCTTTGCAAGTGTCGCACTTTTCATTTTTATTTATTGTTATTTCTTTTTTTAGACCTGAAAAAGCTTCTTCGAAACTAATATCTACTTCAAAACTCAAGTCATTTCCTTTAGCCGGAGCATTTGCATTTGATGCTCTCGCACTTCTTCCAAAGCCCCCACCAAAAATTGAAGAAACAAAATCATCTACAACATCGTCAAATCCAAAACCACCTGTCGAGTATGTATAATTTCCTCCTCCAAAGCCATTAAAACCACTAAAACCGCTTCCATATGCTCCTTGTGGACCATTTGCTGTGCCAAATTGGTCATACATCTTTCTTTTTTGAGGGTTGGAAAGCACCTCATATGCTTCTCCAACCTCCTTAAATTTTTCTTCAGCCTCTTTTTTATTATCTGGGTTTGCATCAGGGTGCCACTTTTTAGCCATTTTTCTATAAGCTCTTTTTATTTCATCATCTGAAGCATTTTTATCTATGCCTAAAACACTATAATAGTCTTTGTTTGCCATTTTTATACCCTTTCAATTAAAACTCCTACAAATTATTTTTTGTCTTCTTCTTCAGCTGTTGTTTCAACATTTCCGTCTGTTCCTTTATTAGCATTTTCATCTGCTTTTTTAGCATTAGCACCATTTTCAGCAGCTTTTTGGCTATATAATTTTTCTGAAATTGAGTAAAATACTTGTGTTAGACTTTCTGTTGCTTTCTTTATTTCTTCTACATCTTTTCCTTCTAATGCTTTATTCACATTAGCAATTTCTGTTTCCGCCTTAGTTTTTTCTTCACTGCTTATTTTGTCACCTAATTCATCTAAAGTTTTTTGGCAGTTATAAACTAAACTTTCTGCATTATTTCTAGCTTCAATTTCTTCTTTTCTCTTTTTATCTTCAGCACTGTGTGCTTCTGCTTCTTTTACAGCTTTATCTATTTCTTCATCTGTTAAGTTTGTTGAAGCTGTAATTGAAACTTGTTGCTGATTTCCTGTTGCCATATCTTTTGCAGATACGTGTACAATACCATTTGCATCAATATCAAATGTTACTTCTATTTGTGGAACTCCTCTTGGTGCTGCTGGTATTCCTGTTAATTGGAATCTTCCTAAAGTTTTGTTATCTGCTGCCATTTCTCTTTCACCTTGAAGAACATGAACTTCTACACTTGTCTGTCCATCTGCTG
>OFMI01002084.1_pt1 | contig 10751 bp, 6 predicted proteins | sample 1541741 | NCBI WGS metagenome assembly OFMI01 (sample SAMN04209219, study PRJEB22552) | human gut metagenome | biome: gut; material: feces | host: Homo sapiens | place: USA: Oklahoma | reverse complement strand
TACAGCAGCGAGTTCAGCGCGGAAGATGCGGCGGTAATCACCACGAAGAACACCAACGCGGACGCCCAATTCAGCCCGGCGTACTGGAACACCATGATGAACGGGGAGCCGAACGAGCCGTCCGCGTTCTGGTGGAAGTTGCGCCACGGCACGATGGCCATGATGGCCACGAGCGCGCCCACGTAGAAGATGAGGATGCGCATGATCAACTCGTTGACGGCCTTCGGCAGCACTTTGCGCGGGTTCTGGGTTTCGGACACGGTGACACCCACGAATTCGATGAGCTGGTATGCGAAGAACACCATTTGGAAACTCAGCAGGAAGTTCATCCAGCCGTTCGGCGCGAGTTGGAATCCGTCGGTGATGTTTTTCAGGCTTACGGTGGCGCCGGAGACCGTGCCATCCACGCCTTCGATATGCGTGGCCGGGTAGTGGAAGCCGAGGAACAGCATCACCACGGCGGTGACAATCAGACCCACAATCAGCGTGATTTTGATCATGGAGAACCAGAATTCCGCCTCGCCGAACACTCTCACGGCTATGAGGTTCACACAGGTGAGCGCCACGAGGAAGCACAGTTCGATAAGCCATTTCCATGATTTGAGGTCTATGCCGAACGTACCGAAGAACGTGACGAAATACGTGCTGACGGCTGTGATTTCGGTCATGCCGGTCAGAATGAGCACGATCCAGTACGTCCAGCCGGCGAATTTGCCCCATGCACGTCCAAGATAACGGGTGATGAAGTTGATGAAGGTGTGCTGGCTTGGGTCGCTGTACATCATTTCGCCGATGGCGCGCATGAGCAGGAACATGATAAGGCCCACGCCGATGTATACGAAAATGATGCTCGGTCCGGTCAGCGCGATCGACTTGCCGGAGCCTAAGAACAGGCCGGTGCCGATGGTGCCGCCGATGGCGATGAACTGGACGTGGCGGTTTTTCAGGCCGCGTTCCATGTCGTTGTCTTTGTCGAGGCTTTCGATGGATTTGATTTGCGCGGTTTCCGTCGCTTCGGACGTGCTTGTACCAGTTTTTCCGGTTTTCGTATTCCCAAAAGTCATAATGTTCACACCCTACCGCGTCAACCGCACAATCTCTGCCGTTGTTCGTACCGCGAAATGCGCTATATGTGGCAGATTCGCATCTTTTCCAAAAAAAACGCTTTGCGACGGGTGGAGTCAGCTTGCCAAGGTTTTCAGCCTGCCACGGAGCGATTCGTTTTCGCGTTCCAGCTCGTTGATACGCCGAGCCTGTTGTTTGATGATGACAAGCGCCGTCTCGCTGTCAAGGCCGCCGCTCGCGCTGAGAGGTGCAGGCGGCACGGCGATGGCAGCCGCATCGGACGGGACGGGCACGTCAGCGGATATACACCCCCCCCCCGACACGTTCGCCCCGTCCAGCGAATTCGGAGCATTTTCAGTATTTGCCTTATCGGGATTGGCGATTCCTGCGATGTCGTCGAGTTTCTCCTTGCGCGTCACCGCATGAACATACAGGTTGACGAGCTCCGTAATGATTTCGCCGTTACTCATGTTACTGCTACCGTTCACGGATTTGAGGACGGCAGCCTTCCAACGCGCCACACTTCGTTCTATACGTTTATACCCAATCAGTTCCGGCGGCAATCCCGCCTCGCGGAAGATTTTGGTCGGCGATTCCCCCGCAAGATACCGTATGACACACACCTGTTTGAAAGCGTTGGAGTACGTGATGCGGTCTTTCGACACGTTAGCCACCGCCGGCAGATCCCGCAACATTTGGAGCTCTTCCATGCTGAATGATCCTCCACCGCGCATCGTTTTACCCCCTTTGCTATACCCCGTAATGAAGCAAGTGTATATCCGACTTCTCACAAGCAGCTTTTCAAATATTGCTGACCGTATATCACTTCAACCGGTCGGTCACACATCAATGCGGGCGATTATGGAATATCCACAACCGCCCGCATTGACTTTTATTGCGCGTGAGTCAATTCACAACTCACTCACACCGAACGCATGCGCTCAGTACGTGCGGCGACGGCTCTTGACCGCCACAGCCACGCCAGCGCCACCCACCAGCAGCGCCACGACCGTGAACAGCACGGTTCCCGCAGCACCAGTCAGCGGCAGCTGAGTGACATTCTTCACGTTCAGCACGGTAGCGGTGGCATTCGCAGTGGTGTTATCGACCGGTTGGACCTGACGAAGGGCATCCTGTTCGAAAGTGACGAGACCTTCATCTGTGATCTTCACATTGAAAGTGACCCTGAAGTTCTGGGCGTAGCCGGTCGGAGCCTGAGTCTCCACAACCGTGTAGGTTCCTGCCGCAAGACCCGCGACCTTCACCAAACCATCATTCTCAGTAATGAACGTCTTGGCATCATTCTGATCGGAAACAAACGACCACGCACCGTCCTCAGCCTGCTTAAGGAACTTGCCCTCCGCATTCTTGACAACGAACTTGGCGCCGGCTAGAGGCTTGGCCTCATTCCCTTCCTTGCCAATCTTCGTGAACTGGAAACCGTAGGTCTTAAGGACAGTCTTGCCTTCACCGCTGGTACCATCCTTGGTGGTGATTGTGGCCTTGTTGTCCACACTGCCGCTCAAGCCATCCAACGCATCCTTGGTGACGGTGCCCTGGTACGACACGACGATCGTCCTACCGGCCAGCGTTGTGGCATCGGCAAAATAGATGGTCGTGGTGGTGCCGGATTGAGCATTGCCTTCCTGCGTTATCGTGTACAGATCGGGATTCACAGTAGTATGATCTCCGAACTGGACCTTGAAGTCACTCGTTTCCGCAATCCGCAAACCTTTGGACGCGGTATCGGTAATGGTAAAGGGGTACGCATCCCAGCCAGCCGCAGCATGAGGAACGTCCGCGGCCACAGTGAAGTCCACGGTGTCGCCCACCTTTACGCTCTTACCGTTCACATCCACGTCATTCATCCGGGCGAACTTGAGCGGCTCGTCGGTCGGATTCGCGTTCTTCGCGTTGAACTGGCCTTCAGTCGTGATGTTGCCCTGACCGGTCGTCGTATCGGCCGCAATCCTCAGATTGGACAGTCCATTGACGGTGGTGGCCACCACAGCCGGAGTTCCCGACGTCACAGTCGTTTCGCCAGCCTTGGTGAACGTATCCTTCACCAGATACCAGCCTTCTCCGTTCACATTGACCGCCTGGCTCGTATTTGCCTGCTCCGTAGTTACGGTCAGGCCAGTACCATCAGGTCCTGCCGGCGGAGTAATTCCAGCCAAGGTCTTGGCGAAGACACGGAGCTGATCCGCAGTGAACGTCGCCACATAGGCGGCTGGATTATCCTTGTACTCTGTCGGGATGCCGTTGTGGCTTCCATCAGCCGCGTCAGCAGCGGTGGTCACAGCTCCCTTCCATGCGTCAACCGTTTTCACTTCGACCGAGCCATCGCCAGGATTCTCGAACGTGGCAAACTTGTATGGCGTGTACGTATGGTCTTCCTGTGCGTGGTTAACTTGCAGCAATGGAGCATCATCAGCCTGTGCGGCGGCGACGCCGATGGCCATGCCGCTCAGCAACGTTGCCGCGGCGGCCAGCCCTGCGAAAAGCTTCCTCATCTTCATGAGAATCTCCTCTTCCTAATTGTTGGTTACTGTGTTCTGCAATCGCGGGAGGCGGGAACCCAACATGCCCCCGCGATCCGCAAATCCTGTGTTGTTCAGCCGAGCCGCTTCTTGCGTCTCCACTGGTCGGCCGCAGCGACGGCCAGCAATGCCAGCACGCCAATCCCGCTCGCCGCCAGTTGCCACCATCGTTCCGCGCCCATGCGGCCCGTCAATGGCAGCGACGATGCCGAAATGTATTTGTTGGTGAACAGCATTGGCCGGGTACTATCCCAATTCGAACCAGCGACACCATAATCGGTTTTCAGCTGGGTCACGGATTCGACAACGGCCCTCCATTCACCGGACGTTCCGTCTTTCATCACGGACACGACCACCCGGTATTCCGCCTGCGAGTAATACATTGCGGAAACATTACCAGCGTTCTCCGTCACAAGATATGTGTACTCGGCTTCACCTGCGTCATACGTGATGTCGCCGAAGTAAGCAACGTGATCGTCAGACGAATCGCGTTTCACCGTCACCGTGCACGCCGACTGGTTCTTGCAGGAAGCTGGCATCGGCGCGTCTGGATTGGAATCGTCTGCCTTCAGCTTGAAAGTGAACTCGTCGGAATCCTTCCAATCGCGGCCGACCAGCTCCTTCTTCACGCCAATCGCATGCGTCAGCATGGTCTGCTTCAACGTGTTGGTGATGACTACTGTGGCGTTCTGCGATGCCATGGATTCCGGCACCGTCACCACATTGCCGTCAGCGAGAGCACCATTGCCGACTTTGTGCTGGTAGGAGGCCTTCCACTGATGGTTCTCCGGTTCGGTTTCCGTCACCGTGTACGTCTTTTGGGCGCCTGCCGGAATAATCACGTCGGTGGACCATTTGCCGCTATCGTCACGCTTCAGCGTGACCGTCTTATAGGTATCGTTGCCCTGTTTGATATCCACCGTGATGCTTTCCGGCTTCTGGCCGTTACCGCTCCACTGCTTGTCGATGTGCAACGTCGAGGAGACTACCTGCACCACCGGGTGCGGATACGGGTTCTCACTACACTTATGATCCACGCCATCGGCCGAGTACGCCAGGCACGCGGAATCGTTCGCATGGAAACCCGGCTGGTTCGAGGACGTGGCGTTTCCCGGCAGATCGGTGTTCGCGTCACCCTTTACGCCGTCATATCCATCCTTACCGGCGTTCAGGTTGGCGGCATACTCGTCATACGCTTTCTGCGTGGGTTTCACGTTGTATTCCAGCGTGTATGTCACGTTGTTGACCAGAGGCTTCAGGAATGCGACCGTGAATTTCTTCGTGCTCGCGTCATACGTCAAGGTGTAATCGACATTCTTAGTCAAGGAGACCACCTTGCCGGAAGCATCCTTGGCAACGACCTTGTAGTTGCTATCCGCAAGCTCGACATAGCCGGAGAGCGTGTCCTCCATGGTCACCTTGGTGTATGCGGACGTGGTAGTCTCACTTTTTTCAATCTCGTCGAAGATGGTATTCAGCTCCGAAGCGTTCGTCGCGCTTTTATAATAGCCGGCTTCGATATTCCCTTCACCGCGCTGGTTGTATTTCGTTGCCTTTGGGAAATTGCTGGACACCGCATGCATGAACTGGTTCTCGTTGCTGGAGAGCGAGGACGGGTTGGCACTGGCGAAGATGCCGATGGAATACACCGTGGCGCCACCATCTTTCAATTCCTTGGCAGCTTCGACGGCCTTATTTGCCACTTTACCCTCGAAGCCACTAGACGATGTAGGCGAACCATCCGCGAAAAAGATAACGACCTTCTTCGCATCGGTTCGAGCACTAGCACTGCCCATCACCTTGACCGCACGATTGAATCCATTGTCGGCGCGGGTGGCGCCAGCGGCTTTGAGTTTGCTGACTTTGTTCTTCAGACCGTTCATATCCGCAGTCAGATTGCTAACGATTTGGGAGTAGTTGTAGGTGTACCCACCACTTCGGTACATGTCATCCCCGATTTTGTCCGTTTTATCGCCGGCGAACTTCACCAGTCCAACGCGAACCAGTTCGGAACCGGCCTCCGTATTAGTATTCGCGGCTTCATCAAGAAATGCTTTAACCGCTTCTTTCAGTGCGTCTAACCGCTTGGTCCGATCCGTCTTACTCATCGGATCGTCCATCGAACCGGACACATCCAGCACCAGCGTGAAGTCGATCGGCTGGGTGGTGGTGACCGTGGTGGTGCTGGAAGCGCCCTTCACATCCACGTTCACGGTGTAACTGCCATTATCGTTCTTCTTGATGCGCTTATGCTTCTCCGGAGCGCCCAACTGGGAACCGGTCTCGTTCTGCGCAACCGACTGCGCCCGATTTGCTCGCGCAATCGGTTGAGCGGACAACGTAACTGGCTGCTCATCAGGTTGTTCAGATTGTTGTTCAACCTCCTGCTCAACCCACTGCTCAGTCTCTTCTTTCGTTTCTTGTTCCGTTTCTTGTTCGACTTGCTGGTAAGCCTCTTGATCTGACGGCTGCTCTTGCTCTGACGGCTGCTCTTCTCCCACCATCAAATTTTGTTCCACCGGCTGTGAATCCTCTTGCCCAGATTCTTGCAATACCGGCTGCTCGATTTGTTGTTCCAAGGCTCCCGTGGCATCTTCCGCCGCCGCTGACGAAGCAGTGACGCACCCCACGCCGGCGAGCATTGCGACCGTCGCGACGGCCGCAATGACACGACGCGTGAACAGACCTGTGCCCCTCGCCCTGTTTCGCTCAAAGACGTGTCTCATACGCCTACCCCCTTGTACCGTTAAGCAATCGGGAAATACCTTCCTCCTTCGACCGGTATATTTGATGCGTCTTCGCTTCACATACCGTCCGACAATCGCTTCGTTGCCTAAACCTTAAGGAGAAAAACAGAGGGATACATACCCTCCCAACGAGGTAATCAAGGGGATATACTTTCCTTGAAATCGCACATATCATCGCGATTCTAGAGTATTCTTACCCCCGTAAATCGCGATGCAAAAACTATAAGCAAACGTTGTCATGTCTCTTTCAGAATTTTCCCCGACAAAAAAGCATCTGTCAAGTGCAACATTAACGCCATCAACCCCTAGTTGCGCTTTGGCCACCAAGCGGCATGCCTACGGACATGCCACGGACAGCGGAGCAGCCAAACCAACAACAAACCGACCAGCAACGTGGCAGCTGACACCACGCCCGCAATCACACGCACATCTTTTGCCGCATCATCCTCCGCGGGAATCTCTTCGGGAATGGCGGAACGTAATGCCGAAACCAACAGACGATGCGTATTCACGCCATACGGGGTGCATGTCATCAACGTCACACGGTCCTCGCCGGGCACGATCTTCAACTTCGACGTGTCATCCGGGTTGATTTCGGTGATGCGATCCACCTTGTAGCCAAGCGTATGGCCCATCACATCGATATAGAAGTAATCGCCAACCCGCATCTCATCCAAACGCGTAAACATTGAGGCTTCAACCAAACCCCGATGTCCGGTAATCACCGCATGCGTATCCTTGCCACCCACCGGCAGACTACTGCCATACAAATGCCCCGCACCGGACGCAAGCGTCTGCTCCGACGTGCCATGGTAAACCGGCAGGTTCACGGAAATCTTCGGAATGCGGATGGCCCCCATCACGCCATCGCCAGTATCCAGCAAACGCTGGTATTCCGCGTCTTTGGAGCTAGCGGAATCCTTGTTACCATCGCCGGTGGTGCCTGCGCCCGTCGAGCTGGAACCGGAACCGTCGCTGGAGCCAGACTGATTGTTGTTGTACAACTCGGCGAGCGGATCCTCAGCCTCGCCAATCACCGGCTGCCCCGACTTGGCGAGACGCTTGTTGTACGCCCTAGCCGCGGCGAATGCCTCGTCGGCCTGCGGATACGGCCAGCCCGCGACGCTCTGCTCGGAACGGGCGGACGTGCTCGCCAGCTTTTGCGCGGACTGGTATTGCAGCACTTTCGGGAAAAGACCAATGCCGATTGCGGAGAAAATCAGCACCGCCGCAAGCACACGCAGGGCAATGGATCTACCCACGTCGGCACGACGCTCGCGAATCTCTTCGGACACATCGGTCGCCTCGGCGAACGTCGGCGGAACGTAGGTGCGCGTATCTTGCGACTCGCTGCTTCTCGACCCGCCACACGTGCCCCTTCGCAAAATGCCTGCCATCAGTTTAAGCCCCCTTGAACCACCTAGTACAGGGACATTATATGGCGTTCCGGACGGACTTTGCACCCTACCTAGTGCGCTTAAGCATGAGCGATTTTCTAAAACTATACTTCTATGACACTGGCTTGGCGGCCAATCTGCTGGACATCGGAAGGGCGACAGGTCACTGTACGCAGTCGAGGTCAAATCGTCCGCCACGTACCGAACAAGCGCCTTCGAGAATCTGGAGGATCTCGCGCCGATCATGGGAGTGGACACAGACCATCGGTTCGTCGTCTATGGCGGCAGCGAATCCTTCCCCACACGGCACGGCAAAGTGCTGGACTTCGACAGTCTCGAGGCTTTGATCTCCTGATCGGACCGACCCCCGGGCCCGTCTGGCTTATAGATGGCGAGTGTTGGACGGGAATAGACAGTTCGGGGGCATGTTTTGTACCCCTGAACTGGCAAATAAGGCGCACCATCCGCCATCTATAAGCTAGATAGCATAAGTCAGGCCTCAGCGGAGGCAGGATTGGGCCCGACTTCCTTGTCCAGCTTGTTGCGCAACCTCACCACATCGCGCTCGAGCTCGTCGATACGACGAGCCTGCTGCCTGATAATAATGCCGGCCGTATCACCGTCGAACAGTCCGAGAGACAACGGATGAACGTCATTCGACGCAGCCGTTGCGGCAGGCTTCGGCTCAGTGGCCGTATTGGCGATGTCTTCAAGACTCCGCCTCGTCGCCAACGCACGCTTATACCGCGCCGCAAGCTGCGCTATGATCTCACCATCGGTCATGGTGTCGCTGCCGCTCACCGACTTGATGGCCGCATCCTTCCACCGCGCCACACTGCGCTCGATACGCTTGTAACCAACCAATTCCGGCGGCAGACCCGCTTCACGAAAGATTTTGGTTGGCGATTCCCCTGCAAGATATCGGATAGTGCACACTTGCCTGAATGTGTCGGAATAGGTGATACGATCACGAGTCACATTGGAAACAGCCGGCAATCCACGCAACAGCTGAATCTCCTCGTCACTGAATGCTCCCCCACTGCGCATCGCAATACCTCCCATTGATGCTTCGTTGCTTTCTTTTGCGGATGTGCCTGCGATTCTATGGCCCTCCTTCCGTGCAATACCCCCACTTCACTCCCCTGACTAACAGCCCCCATAACGGTTCACGTTTCCAGATTCCGTTTGTTGCAACACATCCCACTGAAACGCCTTATACCCTCGAAAAACGCAATGTCCACCCACATCGGGTGGCACGTCCAAAGCAACGTAATATGGCGCAATCCAAGCAATCCCACATGAAATACAGAGCAATACAAAAGGCCGACCCATAATGGGTCGACCTTAAATCACTCTGGATTGGCGTTCTTAACGAACGCCGTCAGAGATGGGCGATCAGGCCTCGGCGTTCTGACGAGACTTGATGGCGATGGTCACGCCAGCGCCAGCCACGAGCAGAGCCACAACGGTGAACAGCATGGTTCCCGCAGCGCCGGTGAGTGGCAGCTGAGTGATGGACTTGATGTTCTTCACGGTCTTGGCGGTGGTGTTGACCAGGCCCCACGGATCGGAAGTGGCGGTCTTAGCCAGAACAGCTACACCATTAGAGAAAGACACGGCGAAGCTCGGCTTGATGTCAAGGTAGTTGCCGTTGGCACGTGCAGTTTCCGTGACGGTGTAAGTCTTGGTTGCATCAAGACCAGTGAACACCAGTTTGCCGTTGGCATCGGTCTTCACATCAGTCGTCGCATCCGGAGTATTGGTGGAAGCAGCCTTCTTGTAGGAACCGTCGTCCTGCTTCACGAAGTACAACGCGGTGCCACCGTCCTTCACCTGGAAGGTGACGCCCTCGATACCCTTGCTGTCCGGATCAACCTTGGTGAAGTCGAATCCGACAAACCCAGTATTGGCCTTAATATCAGTGCCGTAGTTGTCAAGCTTGTTGACCACACCATCGGTGACGGAAGCCTCATCATTGACCACCGCGTCGAAGGTGACCTTGATGGTCTTGCCTGCATACTTGGACGGATCATTCACGGTCACATCGAAGGATGCATCCGTGCTACCGGTCACGTCATTAGCTGGAACACTGAAGTCAGTCGCAGCGTCTGCGTCGGAAATCTGAACATCATTGGCATAGAACTTGAAAGTACCAGCCTTGATGGTCAGACCCGTGCCCGGCTTATCGGTGAACTTGAACTCGGTCGGAGCCGGGTTCGCGATAGTACCGGTAAGGGTATAGGTCAGAATGTCGCCGATGGCAGCAAAAAGCTTATTGACTTCCTTAGTCTTTCCGGGGTTGTTGGTGTTCTTCATGTTCACGGTGGCAGCGGCAGTCGGATCGGTTAGAACCTTCTTCTCAGCGTTAACGGTGCCGGAAGCGACAATCATCGGGATTGCCTTGGTCACAGAACCAGTGGCAGACGCGGAATCAATGAACACATAGATACCTGCAGGCAGGGTCGCGGTAGCAGTGTATTTAGCATCCGCACTACCATTCGTAGCAGGAACTGGCTTGCCCAGAGTGAACGACGTCACAGCAGTTAGTTTGCCTTCACTCTCCAGAGCATTAGCAAACTTACGGGTCTTCTCAGGAGAAGCCCACGGACGAGCAGCAGAAACATCCAGAGTGCCGGCATTCAGGGCTGCGGCCAGATGGTCCACCTCAGAATCCGTAGTATCCACACCGGCAGCCTTCAACGCGGAGTCAACGGCAGTCTTATTGTTAGAATTCGTCACCACACCGTAAGCAACGTTCTCGCCGGAACCATACTGAACATAATCGCCAATCTTGTATGCTTTCAGTTTGGCGTTGGTCAACTGTTCAGCGGTTTCAGCAGTGAACGTGAACGTCGCGTCCCTCGTCACCGTTGTAGGAGTGTCATCAGCCTGTGCGCTGGCTGCGCCCAATGCCATGCCACCGAGCAGCGTCGCAGCGGCGGCGATACCGGCGAAAAGTTTCCTCATCTTCATGAGAATCCTCTCTTCCTTATTGTTTGATT
>OFMI01002077.1_pt1 | contig 10789 bp, 14 predicted proteins | sample 1541741 | NCBI WGS metagenome assembly OFMI01 (sample SAMN04209219, study PRJEB22552) | human gut metagenome | biome: gut; material: feces | host: Homo sapiens | place: USA: Oklahoma | reverse complement strand
TGACCTCGGCTGTATGGTCGGTGGAGCTGCACGGTGGCAGACTGTTCGGACGGATAGATTGCAGCCTTACGGAAGCTCTCACTGTAGAGGAAACAGAAGCACTCCGGGACTGGCTTACCGGACAGTGTTCGGACGGCCTCGGCGAAGGCTTTGAGCAGCAGCCCATTGATACCATGGACGGCGAACTGTTCGTCTCCTTCTGGAACAGCGGCGATGACTACGCCATGATGACCGAGGACGAATTTGAGGATCATCTGCAAAATACCGAAATGACGATTGGAGGGATGTAATATATGGCCTTGCTTTTTTCTGCGGTGACCGTAACCGCAGGCAATGAAGAATTTGAATTTACGGTCGGTGGGATACCGAGAGAGTACGACGACCTCGTCGGCTGGACAGCCTTTGATGACTTTATGGAGAATGTCGATGCGGAAACAGAGGTCAGCGTACACGCCGAAGCCTATTTGTACGGCGGCGAAGAAACCGTAACGGCGACACCCGAAGAAGTCGCCTATCTGATGATGCGCATGGAACGGGATGAAAATTTCCTACCCGGGCATTGCGACAATATTGAGGATGTCGACTTCTCCTTTTTACTCTCGCCGGACGAATATTACGAAATGAAATTATAACGAAAACACGGAGGTAAATGAAATGAACGAATATGACCGCCTGTACAGACAGGCACAGCGATATAAAGAGCTCTATCCCAAAGGAACGCGCATCCTACTTCTACACATGGGTGACGATCCCCGACCTGTTGAGGACGATATGCGCGGCACTGTAATGTTTGTGGATGATATGTCCACCATTCACTGTAGATTCGATAACGGCAGACAGCTCGGTATCATTCCCGGCGAGGACTCCTTCCGCAAGCTCACCGATGAAGAACTTGCTGAGGAACAGGCCGACAGCGAGGACATGGATGAGGACAACGGCCCAGTTATGAGAATGTAGGAGGTTGCCTATTGGAACACGATATTTTAATTCCACAGCCGCAGGCAGATATGCTACTCCGAGAAGCCGTCGAGCGTGAAGTGTCGGTAGAGGAACTGCTTGCGGAAATTATCAAAAAATATATAGAAAGGAACGAGCGCAATGGCGGATGAAAAGAAAGGCATCACCGTAAAAATCGACGCCAACCTCCATGCCGAAATCAAAGAATATCTCGAACGGCATGAAGGAATGACAATGGCTGAGTTTATCACCCTTGCGGTGGACGATGAACTCCACCCGAAAATACAGCAGAAAGAAGGAAATAACATGGGCAATATGAGAACGATGGCATTTCAGGTGCCGGAGGAACTGTTTCAGAGAATCAAGGACTACCTGCACCGCAACAATATGAGTCAGAAGGACTTCGTCCTCGGACTTATTGAAACCGAGCTCGACCGAGAGCAGGCCGAGCGTGAGAGCCAAATTGACACCGAAAGCCCCACAGAGGATACCTACGAGGAAACGGACGAGGAAGCCGCAGAAAACGGCTTTGCGGGCGAATGTGAGGGCGACAACAGCGCCGATGAGGAAACCGAGGATGAGGACGAATCCGAGGGCTTCGGTATGACGATGTAAGGAAAGCGAGGCGGAACGGAAAAAACAACGGTATCGGTCGGATGACCTATGCCAATCAGATTTTTGGATATGTTTGCAGGAATCGGCGGCTTTCGGTCGGGACTTGAACGGCTCGGCGGTTTTGAGTGCGTCGGCTACTGCGAGATAGACAAATACGCAAAGCAGGCGTATGACGCCATGTACCCCACGAAAGGAGAATTGTATTTTGCAGACGCAAGAACCATTGATCCATACACCCTGCCGGATATCGACCTTATTTGCGGCGGCTTTCCCTGCCAGTCCTTCAGTATCGCAGGGCTCCGCCGAGGATTCCAAGATGACACAAGAGGCACTCTCTTTTTTGAGATCGCCCGCATTGCCGCCGTTAAAAGACCACCTTTTCTGCTGCTTGAAAATGTTCCCGGTCTGCTTTCGCATGACAAAGGCCGGACTTTTGCGACAATCCTCGGTGCGCTGGATGAGCTGGGGTACGATGTCGCATGGCAAATCCTTAACAGCAAGGATTTCGGTGTCCCCCAATCCCGAAAGCGCGTGTATATTGTCGGATATCTTAGAGAAAGATGTGCCGGAGAAATACTATCTTTCACAAACGCAAATGCAGCGTCTCTTATCCAACTCCTTGGAGGCACAGAGGGCAATCGGGTCTACTCGGACGAGGGAGTCGGCATTACTCTCACAAGCGGCGCCGGAGGCTTCGGAGGAAAAACCGGACTCTACGATGTAGCCCTGCCTATCAAGGTAGATACGAAATCCGGCTTTCAGCTCGCACATCCCGGCGACAGTATCGACCTTGCCTACCCGACAATGAATACACGGCGAGGTCGGGTCGGAGAAAAGATCGCTCATACCGTAACGCCCGGCAATACGCAGGGCTATTTTTTTATCGACATGAACGCCGGAGCAAAGCTCACCGAAACGGCTCGTTGCATTACTGCCCGACAGGACAGTGGCATCAGCAAGCACAAAGGCGAACACTCCGCCGTGTTTATTGAGGATGAGCCGAGAGCCGTAGTAACGCCCGACAAGAAAACCATCCGTCAGCAAGGCCGTTGGATAAAAGAGCCGAACGAGCCGATGTTCACGCTGACGGTGCAGGACAGACACGGTATCCTCCGCTACGGCCGTGTGCGAAAGCTCACACCGAGAGAATGCTGGCGACTGCAGGGCTTTACCGACGAGCAGTTCGACAAAGCCAAGGCCACGGGACTCTCAGACGGACGGCTCTACAAAATGGCAGGCAATGCCGTAAGTGTACCTGTCGTTTCTGCTGTCGGTGCTGTTATTAAGCGAATCTACCAAGAGCAAATTCAGAAAGGATAAACAAGAATGGACTATAACAGAAAAATCATGAGGCTTGAACCGTCCGCCGAAAAAGCACTTAACGGCGGATATTATTATGCCGAATTACTGTTGCCTGCGGCGGACTATGAAATCAAGGACGCTATGCAAAGAACCCGTGCCGTCGGCAGAGAAAACACGGTTGAAGTCAGCATCCTCGAATGCGATATCCTGCCGGAGCTGCAGGACATCCGCTTGGACACTTTCAGCTTGGATGAACTGAACTTCCTTGCCAAACGACTTGTATCCCTTACCGATGAGGAGCTGCCCGTATTTTACGCCGTAACCGACGAGATTTTCAGAGCTGCGGACAACGATGGACTCGTCAGCATCAAGGACCTCATCAACTGCACCTACGGCTTGGACACCGTTCCGATCGCATCCGGCATCTCCGGTCCGGAGGCACTCGGCAGATTTGCTATCGAAAACGGTCTGCTTTCCGACATCGATGACATTCCCGAAAGCGCGATTCCGTTTTTGAATGCGGAGCAGATCGGCAGAGTGCAGCAGAAGAACGACAAAGGCGTATTTGTCGGAAATTACTATATCCCCACCGTGCATTATGAACGGCCGGAGGTGTATGACGGCGTGACCTTGCCGGAGGAGGAACCCAAAACCTCCGATTTTGCCATCCGTCTGCTTGTATCGGGTACGCCGGAGCATATCAAGGGCGACCCTGTAGATAGGGCTATATGGCTTAACCTTCCAATGGCAAGCGACATACTCGCAAATTATGCCGTAGCTTTTAATGAAGCAGACATCGGCGATTGCGTGTACTACGATTTTGAGTCGGTAATTCCGCAGATCACCTCGGATATGTTTGGCAGCATGAGCGATGTCCAAACGCTCAATAAACTTGCTGCGGAAATCAGCATCATGAGCGAAACCGAACAGGTCAAATTCAAAGCCGTTTTGGATGCCGAAAACACGGCAAGCATTCAGGACGCGCTGAATGTGGCTCATAACCTGTGGCGTTATGAATTTACCGCTATGCCCGATACTGCGGATGCCTTCTTCAAGAAGTATATTTTTGAAAACACAAGCACGGAGTTCGACAGCAAGTGGCTTGAAAACCTGCTTCCGAGAAATGAAGCGGATAAATTGCTCGGCCGCATCGGTGCAGCCGTTACGGATTACGGCGTTATTTCCGCCCGAAACGGACAGCTTTTTGAGCCTGTGCCGTATGACGAGCCGGAGGTAAAGGAACTGAAATCGCAGGCACTAACCGATGAAAAGCTGGATGTCATTGAGGTACTGGATCGCAAGGCGCTGTTTTCCAACGGCAGACTATTGCCCGAAGAAATCCCCGAAGGTTTGTATGCCTACGACCTCCGCCACAGCGATGACGGCGACCGCTTTTGCTCCATTGAGCCGAAAGTGGCCGTCAACCACGGCGGCACGGTACTTTTGAAAGAAGTGTTGGACTTCGGAGAGCAAGGATATATCTCACTTGACGAGGACACCGAGCCAAACTTCTTCGGCGAAGAAATGACGGCAGAAGAATTTGCCGAGGAAGAAACATTTGACGAATCCATGCAGATGGGAGGTATGTAATATGAGCATCAGCACCGTAACCGTCGATGACCTCCGCCGAATGAACGGCAAGGAAGGGCTTGTTTTGCAGGGCTGCGGCGGTGATCCGCAGGAGTGGCTCGACGGCATCAACGGTCTCCTCACCGATGAGGGTATTCTGAAGAACGGCAGCAAATTCGAGAATATCTCCGTATTCCAAAACGGTAGCCTTACAAATATCCTCTTTCCCTTTGAGGACGGTGTGGAGATCGACATGGGCAAGCTCGCTATGTGGAGGTTGCATTCCCATGAACAGTTCGGCGGCACCTGGCTGTCGGATTATGTGCCGAACCGCCTCGGCGGGTTTGTTGACGAAGCCGCGCCTGAACGGGAAAAGCCCGACTGCAAGCTCATCGGTGAGGACGGAAACATCTTCAACCTTATGGGGCTTGCCGCCCGAACTCTCCGCCATAACGGACTTGCGGCACAGGTAACGGAAATGACCGGCCGCATTCATGAGTGCGGCAGCTATGACGAGGCTCTCTGCATTATCGGCGAATATGTCAATATAACGGGCAGCGAGAAATATGAGGATGAGGACGAAGGGATGGGTATGCGCCTATGACCTACGATGAATGGCAAAGGAAAACTGCGGAATTGTACCGTTCCGGCGAGGTATATACTTCGCCGGATTTTCAGTGCGACCAAACAGGCGGCTTCCCGACCTCCCTTTGCGTATGTTGGGAAAAGCAAAAGGCTTGGCTTGAACTGAATGAAAGCCTCCTTATGGACAGAGATGATATGGAGCTCGGCTATTACAGAGATTTGTGTGCCGATTACGGTATCCGCTCCTGCTGTGACATTGAGGACTTCAATCATCTGCTCCGAGGTCTCGGCGAGGACGCTGTCCGAACCGCCGAGCTGTTTCCCGATGAGGACGAAAGCATAACGATGGGAGGAATGTAGAATGGAAATCGCCATGCTCATAATCGGCCTGCTCCTCGGCGGGTGCGTCAGCTTCTGTATCCTCGGATGTATGCAGATCAACCGCATCAACGACTATGAGGACGAGATACGCAGGCTACGCACCAAAGAAAAAGCCAAAACAGAATAACCATATAACACACAGCGGTATCAATCGTTTTGAGAACGAAAGATACCGCTTTTTTGTTTTCGGAACGGTTGACCGCCTCAAAGTGAGGTGATCAAAATAAAATCCCCCGTAACCTGGATAGGCAACAAAACCTCTATCCTCCATATCCTGTATGCCTTGTTTCCCATAGGCTGTGACCGCTATGTTGAGCCGTTCGGCGGCTCCGGTGCGGTACTGCTGGGAAAACCCGTGCCGGACAAATTCGAGGTGTTCAACGATTACAACCACAACCTCGTCAATCTGTTCCGCTGTATGCGTGACCGTCCGATGGAGTTCATCCGAGAGCTGGGCTTTTTAAGCCTGAATTCCCGTGACGATTTTGCCGTGCTGAAAAAGTTCTTCGAAAAAGAGGAATTCACCGAGGACTACCTAAAGGCACAGCTTGACCTCACGGAAATCATGCTGCCCGAAGTGACCGCAAAAGAAGTACGGACGCTGTATTCGGCGGCGAGGAATGACCATGACCTACGCAGGGCTGCCATGTTCCTAAAACTCATCCGTTACAGTTATTCCAGCGGATGCAAGTCCTTTGCCTGTCAGCCGTTTTCACTCAGAACGCTGTTTGCACTCGTGCAGGAGTTTGCCAAGCGGTGCGAGAATGTGGTCATTGAAAACCAGGACTTCGAAACCCTCATAAAGCACTATGACCGTCCGACCACCTTCACCTACTGCGATCCGCCGTACTTCACAAGCGAATATGTGTATGACTGCGGCTTCACTTGGGAGGATCATCTGCGGCTCTACCACGCCCTTGCGGGTATGAAAGGCAAATTTCTGCTGTCCTACAATGACTGCCCCGAAATCAGGGAGTTATATAAGGAATATAACTTTTTCGACTTCAAACGGGTGCATAGCATGGCTCAGAAGTACGAGGCCGGCAAAGAATTTCCCGAACTGCTCATTGCCAATTATGACCTCTTTGAGCGTGAACGGCAGCAGCCGCACCAGCTCACCTTGTTCGATTCCATCGACAAGCCACTCGACTACGAAAAAATATTAAAGGAGAACATTGTATGCAGAATAAAAAGATAAAAACCGAAATCATTATGCTTCCCGTGCCTGCCGAATTGTTCCTTGAAGCCGGAATGTTCGAGGGCGACCCCCTGCAGATGTACACAGACGGACATAAGATCGTCATTGAAAACATCGACGATCCGAAGGACATCGTCTGTGACGGCGATTGCGAAAACTGCCCCATTGCCGACATGGACTGTGACGGCGACTGCGAGGACTGCCCTTGCAGCGATAATTGTGACGAAAGCGAGGCGAACTGATATGACAAAGTTATACCGTGTCCTTGGCAAAAGAGGGCGCATCACTATCCCGTTTGAGATAAGACAGCGTGTGGGCTTCACCTATAATGATGTGCTGTCCTTCACGGAATCACCGGACGGCAGAACTGTCACCGTCAAGCGTGAAAAGATCTGCGATAACTGCTCCGGCACCAAGACAGCCGACAAGGAAACCGAGATGACGCTTGAGGATTTTCTCGACAGCCTCTCTGCCGAACAGCAGCGTGTAGCCCTTGTCCATTTGTCCGTCAAGTGGGCAGAACAGAAATCCCAAAATACCAATATATAATCAGGAGGAATTATTATGGCAACCAAGAAAGCAAACATCTCATCCAAACCCAAGCTGTCGGTCAGTGCTAAAATCGACCGCATGATCGAGCGTGAGAACGCCACCGTCAAGGCGTATGCAAGTGTGAACATCGGCGGCGAATTCGTCATCAAGGACATCGCCGTGGTGGACGGTCAGAAAGGGATGTTCGCCCGAATGCCCTTTCGCTCCTACAAAGGTGCAAACGGCGAAACCAAGTATTCGGACATTGCCTTCGCCCTCACCGATGATGCAAGACAGAGTCTTAACGACGCCGTCCTCGGCGCTTACCGTGAGGCTTTGGAGGAATCCGAGTACGAATTGCCCGATGAGAACGAGAGTCCGGCACAAAGAATGTAACTTTTTCTCGAAATCTTTCGATTTCGCTGGACTTTTGCGTGTTTTTCGGTATTGTGTAAGTAGAGGTGATCATAATGACGAAACGGAAAATGCACGCAGTCCTCCTTGCAGGACTGATGATACTCGCCCTTGCAAGTTGCGGTAAAACTGCTACGGAAGATATTCGGAGTAGCGCGCCGAGCGAGGAAAAGCGGATAACCGAAACGGTGACGGAATCCAAGCCCGAAACCGATACCGAAAGCAGCCTCCCTGCCGACATCGAAAACAAAACCGAAACTACGGCAGAAAAAGAAAAAGCGGAAAGTGCGACGACTTTAGAAAGCGGCACCGCAGCGGAAACCCGAAAGCCTGCGGAAAGTGCTGACAAGGCGGAAAATGTACCGCCGACGCAAGCACCAAAGCAGAGCGAAGCGCCGAAGGCAACCGAGCCGCCGGAGAGCAGACCTGCCGAATCGACTGCTCCCACTGCTCCGCCTCCGACTGAAACAAATCCGGAACCCGAATCGCCTGCCGAAACGCAGCCGCCCAACGGCTTCACCGAAGCCGATCACAACCGCATCGTATCCGAGGTTAAGGCTTATGCCGAAAGCTACAAGGCAAAGGGCTTCACCTTCGTGTGGTCGGACAGCTTGGAATTCGGCTGGGATGTGGGCTGGATGGGAACGCCTCGCATCAGCCGCGACAGTGTGGACGGCACGATCAAGACTCTCAAGCACCATGTGGATCTGATCTATAAAACCGGCACCGATCCCGCAAACGGCGTGACTGCCGACAGCGTACTCTACCGTGTGGTGCAGCTCGAGATCGACGGCGGCATCGCCTATGCCGTCATATACGGATAATACAATTAAATACTCTAACCCGAATGCCGTGAAAACCGCGGCATTCTTTTTTTACTCAAAAAATCGAACGGAGGAATTTTCATGTTCACAAAATGTAAGCGCGGGATGACGGTGCTTCTTGCCGCCGTCATGCTGCTCACCACCATGCTGCCGCTGACCGCGTCTGCGGCAAGCGGCGTGACGATGGATCTCACCGACTGTCATGTAAGCTGGGACTATACGCTGACCGACGAGGAAGGAAATACCTTCTCCGCCGCCTATGGGCTGAGGGCCGCGGACGACATCTATTTCGGCAAGGGCTTCAGCCCGTATCTCAGCAAAATGCATGACTACACCGCCAAGCGCAAGGGGCTGACCGGCTCCAAAGCCGATTGGGAATACGGTCGGGACTATGTCTACTGCTTTTGCATCGAGCGCGGTATTCCGCTGCCCGACAATACGCAGTATTCCGCGTCCGAAAACCCGAACCACGGCAATAAATATGCACTGCTGACCGAAAGCCAAAAGGATCTTCTCAGGCTTGCGCTGACCTACGGGTATCCGAACCGTGTAGGCTTGCAGACCTCAAAGGACGCCAACGCCTGCTATGCCGCCACCCAGCTCATCGTGTGGCAGATCACCATGGGCTTTCGCAGCTCGGCTACGGCGTTGAATGACAAGACCTATCCCATGAGCGGCTACAGCGGCACCATGACCGAGCAGTATACGCGCAACAAATATCTGAAAGCCTATTACGACGGCATTCTCTCGGATATGGCGACCCACTACACCCGACCGAGCTTTACGGCTTATACCGCAAGCGCGGCAAAGACCTTTGAAATGGACTACAGCGGCGGCAGATATACGGTAACGCTGACCGATACCAACCGTGTGCTGCAAAACTATGCCGTGACGGTAAGCGGCGGCGCTTCGGTATCGGTTAACGGCAATACGCTGACCGTTTCTTCCGTAAAGCCGATGAATGACGAAGTAACCGTCAAGCTCAACCGCCGCGTTCCCTCAACGGATATGTCCACCGGCTTTCTGATCTGGTCCGTACCCGGCAAGGAAAACGCCAATCAGGATATGGTCTCCGGCGTTCCCGCCGACAACGACCCCGTGCCTGCATATCTAAAAGTGCGTACCGCTGCCGGAAGCGCAAAGATCGTCAAGGTCAGCGAGGACGGAAAGGTGGACGGCATTACCTTCCGCATTCAGGGCGAGGGCGTGGATAAAACCGTAAAGACCGCAAACGGCGGCGTGATTCAGGTGGACAACCTCCGTCCCGGCGTGTATACCGTGACAGAAGCTGAATATGACAGATATGTGCCGCAGGAAACACGCCGCGTCACCGTGGTCAGCGGTCAGGTGTCCACCGTCACCTTCAACAATGTCTTAAAGCGCGGCGGACTGAAGGTCACCAAGACCGCCGAGGACGGACTGACCGAAGGCATGAAATTCCGGCTCTACGGCACATCCCTTGCGGGAATTGCCGTGGACGAGTATGCCGTCACCGACAAAAACGGCATTGCGGAATTCAAGGATGTGCTGATCGGCAGCGGCTATACCCTCGAAGAAGTGGGAACACCCGAACGCTATGTCGTACCCGACAAGCAGGCCGTCACAATCGAGTGGAACAAGGTAACGAACAAGTCCTTTGACAATGTTCTCAAGAAATTCAGCGTTACGGTTACGAAATCCGATTCTGAAAAGGGCTTGCCGCAGGGTGACGCCTCCCTCGCAGGAGCAAAGTACGGCATCTATAAAGGCAATCAGCTCATCGACACCTACACCACCGACGCCAAGGGGCAGTTCACCACCAAGTGGTATGTCTGCGGCGATGACTGGACGATTCGTGAGATCAGCCCCTCCGAGGGATATCTGCTTAACACCGAGAGTCTGCACATCGGCGCAGAGGCCAAGCTGTATACCGTTGAATATAACATTGCAAAGCCTCTCGACTCCCTCGAAGATGTAATCAAGGGAAAAATCGCCGTAATCAAGCACACCGACGACGGCAGCACCAAAATCGAAACGCCCGAAGTCGGTGCAGAATTTGAGGTGTATCTGAAAGCGGCGGGCAGCTATGAAAACGCCAAGAAAACCGAACGGGATATCCTTGTTTGCGATGAGAACGGCTTTGCCGAAACCAAAGACCTGCCTTACGGCGAATACACCATGCGTCAGACAAAGGGCTGGGAAGGCAAAGAGCTGCTTGAACCCTTCAATGTCTATATCAGCGAGGACGGCAAGATTTATCGCTTTCTCATCAACAATGCCCCTTACGAAGCACTTATTGAGATCGTCAAGAAGGACGCGGAAACCGGCAAGATCATCCCTGCGGCGGGCATCGGCTTCAAGGTGCGCAATACCGATACCGGCGAATATATCGTGCAGCACATCAACTACCCGACGCCTGTGAACATCGACACCT
>OFMI01002073.1_pt1 | contig 10833 bp, 10 predicted proteins | sample 1541741 | NCBI WGS metagenome assembly OFMI01 (sample SAMN04209219, study PRJEB22552) | human gut metagenome | biome: gut; material: feces | host: Homo sapiens | place: USA: Oklahoma | reverse complement strand
AAGCAAGCCGGATTAATCTTGTTTGCATGAAAGTAATCTCTGTTTTCTCACTCATAATGAATCCTCCTTAATTTCTTGGTCAATAATACTGGAATTTTCTACTCTTATCAATAACCCCAAGTCATCAGATTCCATTCTCCGCCTTCACTCCGTGCAAGCCACCATGACCAAGTGTATTCTTCGTTAGCTTCCCATGCACCGCCACCTTTTTCCGGCGAACGGAAACTGCTTTCAAATGCAATACATTGCGTAAAGGCTTCTTTATTATCATCCGTTCTTAAATCGTTCATCCATTCAATGTTATCTGCATTGTTGCATTCTTCATCCGGCATATAAGAAAGGCTATGCAATTCACAGCCCTCAAACGAAGCGAACTGCTTTTTTATAATCTCAATGGCAGAGTCTATTTCTTCTTTTGAATAAACGGAAGATGCTCCATAATCAATTTCCACTTTTGATGTATCGCCGTTCTTTCCACATCCGGCAAAGAGAAGAACCAGCACAATGCAAAGCATTACGGTTATAATCTTTTTCATAGTGAATACCTCCAAATACCGTTTTTTCGTTCTCTGCGACTTCCCGATAAACGGGAAGTTAACCTCCTGTTACTCATCATTTGTAAATTCCATCATCTCATCAACAGTGCAGTCTAGCTTCTTGCAGATCTTCTCAATCGTCTCCATTGATACATACTGATTTTTCCCCATCCGGGCAAGAATATTTCCACTGATTCCAGTGAGGTACTGCATCTCTATCCGCTTCATATTTTTATCTATGAGCATTTTCCACAATCTGTTATAACTTACGCCCATAAGCTATCTCCATATTTCTCATTCAAATATATTTTGATTATATCATGACCGTTGCTTCGCAACTATCATGATCCAATTCGCCGTTCGCCAATCATGCAAGCATGTTGGCTCTCTTGCACTCATTATATCACGATTTCGTTAGGTTGAATACCTGTAATTTTTGATGTCTTCTGTAAAATGGAAAAGAGGATGCCCCGGCAAAGGGCAGCCTCTCCAACCATTTATTCTGAATTAATCAAATGGAATCTCACCATCTGGTGTTTCCATGAATCCATCTTTAACTGTTTTGGATGTTTCCGACGAATCCGCTCCAGCACCGTTATCCTTTTATGACACTGCCTGGAACTGGCTGTTATACAGATGACTATAAAAGCCGCCTTCTTTCAGAAGTTCTTCATGGGTTCCCTGCTCAATGATCTTACCGTCTTTCATGACGAGGATCAGGGAAGCGTTGCGGATCGTAGACAGGCGGTGTGCAACGACAAAGCTTGTACGACCTTTCATCAGGTTATCAAATGCTTCCTGTACCTGCAGTTCGGTACGGGTATCGATACTTGAAGTCGCTTCGTCCAGGATCAGCATTGGCGGCAGACAGAGCATAACTCTTGTGATACACAGGAGCTGTTTCTGTCCCTGGCTGATGCTGTCCTCATGCAGGACGGTATCAAGTCCCTGCGGAAGTCTGCGGATGAAATCCCAGCTTTTTGCCTCTTTTGCTGCCCGGATGATTTCTTCATCCGTGGCATCCGGTTTTCCGAAGCTGATATTTTCACGGACAGTACCGGATTTGATCCAGGTATCCTGAAGCACCATACCGAAGCTCTTTCTGAGCGAATGTCGGGAAATCTCATCGATCGGTTTACCGTCGATACAGATTTTTCCGGAATCCACGTCATAGAAGCGCATCAGGAGGTTGATAAATGTTGTTTTTCCGCATCCGGTAGGACCTACGATCGCAATACGCATACCAGGTTCAACCTGAAGGTTAAAGTCTTCAATCAGAGATTTACTCTTGTCATAGCTGAAATCTACGTGGTCGATATCCACATTTCCATCCACCTTCTCAAGTACTTCAGAAGAATCGTTTACTTCTTCCGGTTCTTCTAAGAGGTCAAAGATACGTGTCGCACATGCAAGGGCGTTCTGCATTTCCGTGATTACGGATGTAATGTCGTTGAATGGCTTCATGTACTGGTTTGCGTAAGAAAGCAGTACGGAAAGACCGCCGACAGTCAGGGCTCCAAGCGGGATCAGGAATGCACCTGCAAGCGCTACGGCAGCGTAAATAATGTTGTTTACGAAACGGGTGGACGGATTGGTAAGGCTGCTGTAAAATACGGCTTTCTGGCTGTATTCTTTGAGTTCTTTATTGATCTCATCAAAACGCTTTGAAGCCTTGTTCTCATATCCGAATGCCTTGACAACCTTCTGATTTCCGATCATTTCCTCGATCAGAGCAGTCTGTTTTCCACGGGTTTCACTCTGCTTTTTAAACATGGTAAAAGAGCGTGAGGAAATAAATTTTGCCACCAGGAAGCTGAGTGGTGTCAGAAGGATGACCATCAAAGTGATCCACACGTTCTTGGAAAACATGAAGATCAAGGTTACAACAACGGTCACAACGCCGGAAAATAACTGGGTAAATCCGAGCAGTAATCCGTCAGAAAGGATATCAGTATCGGCAATGATACGGCTCACAATATCGCCGGTGCTGTGCTGATCCAGATAAGAAAGCGGAAGCTTCTGGATGTGGCGGATTGCCTGGGATCGGATATCCTGTACAATATGATAGGTCATGCGGTTATTGACAAGGTTCATGATCCAGATTGCGGCTGCAGCGATCACTACGAACAGAAGAATCTGCTTCAGATAGATCCACATCTGGGTAAAGTCTACATTGTGCGCTGCTACGATCTCATCGATCGCATTACCGAAGAGAACCGGCACATAAAGCTGAAGAACCACTGATATTCCGGCAAGGATGATGCTGAGGATCAAGAGGATCCAGTATTTTCCGATATATTTAAAAAGCTTTTTCATTACACTGTCTTTTTTCATACCTATATCTCCCCTCTTTCATATTTTGCACGGTCTTCCGGGAACTGTGAGAAATAGATCTCACGATAAACTTCGCAGGATTTCATAAGTTCATCATGTGTACCGGATCCGGCGAGTTCTCCATTATCTAATACTAAAATCTTGTCTGCCTGGCGGATGCCTGCAACCCTCTGGGATACCAGGAAGGTTGTTGTCTCTCCTTCCAGTCCTGCGAGGGCTTTCCGGAGTGCTGCGTCAGTTGCAAAATCAAGTGCGCTTAAGCTGTCGTCGAGGATCAGGATTTTCGGCTTTTTCACAAGAGCGCGGGCAATGGTAAGACGCTGACGCTGTCCACCGGAAAGGTTCTTTCCGTTCTGCTCGAGCATGAAATCAAGCTGTCCGTCTTTTCCTTCTACGACTTCTTTTGCCTGTGCAACTTTCAGTGCATCCCAGATCTCGGAGTCAGATGCATTTTCATTGCCCCATTTCATGTTATCGCGGATGCTGCCTTTGAAAAGGACGGAGCGCTGCTGTACGATTCCGACCTTGTCGTGAATTTCCTGATTGGTAAGCTCTTTTACATTGCGTCCATTCAGTTTAACGGTTCCGCAGGTTACATCATAGAAACGGGAGATCAGGCTGACCAGAGTGGATTTTCCGCATCCGGTACCACCGATGATACCGACTGTCTGCCCTTTTTTTACAGAGAAACTGATATCAGAAAGGCTTGATGCACCGGCACCTGCATAGGTGAAGGATACCTTGTCGAATTCAACTTCATTTGCAGAAGGATCTGCCTTTGCAGAAGGGGTTTCCGGATAATGCATGGTAGTCCTGATATCCAGGACACCGGCTACACGGTCTGCACATGCCATCGCCTTGTTCAGTGTAATGATCAGGGAAGCCAGCTTGATCAGCTCGACGATCATCTGTGCCATGTAGTTGTAAAGCGCGACAACCTGTCCCTGATGCATGGTTCCGAGATTGACCTGGAGTCCTGCTCTTGCGATCAGGATGACAGTTGCAATGTTGATCAACACGTAGGTAAATGGATTTAACAGGGCGGAAATTCTTCCGACAAATTCATTTAACCTGGTCAGTTCGGTGTTGCTCTTTTCAAATTCATTTACCGACTCTTCTTCGCGGCAAAATGCGCGGATCACGCGGACACCTGTCAGATTCTCACGGGTAAGTCCTGTGACGCGGTCCAGGGCAGCCTGCACTTTTTTGAAAAGCGGGATGCTGACCAGCATAATGAAAATGACGCCGACAAATAAAAGAGGGATCGCCACAACGAATACCAGCGCACATTTAAAGTTGATCGTAAATGCCATGATCATCGAACCGATTACGATAAACGGACTTCTCAGAAGAAGACGAAGTCCCATGTTGATGCCGTTCTGGACCTGGTTGATATCATCGGTCATCCGTGTGATCAGGGTGTCCGTACCGATCGTATCAAGTTCGGTAAATGAAAAGCCCTGAATGTGGTCAAATACGGCCTGTCTTAAATTGGTTGCACAGCCGACACTCGCTCTTGCAGCAAAATACTGTGCGGTAAAACTGCAGCTAAGACCGACTGCAGCCATGAGGATCAGCACCAGGAACATCTTTACGATGTAGCCGTGGTCATTGTTTGCAATACCAATATCAATGATCTTGGCGACAACTACCGGAACCAAAAGGTCAAATACGACTTCCAGCAGTTTGAATAATGGTGCAAGAATACTTTCCATCTTGTATTCTTTCAGATAAACCCAAAGTTTCTTCAAACACACTCACTCCTGTTCTTTACTTCTTAGTTTTTTCTTGACCTACTCATTATAATGCGCTACCATCAATATGAATAATATTGTTTTTATGACGGCTTAATATAAAAAAAGTATAACAATGTGAGTGGCAAAAGGTATTTTGACCTATTTGATACCAGATTGCTACGTGCTTTGCACTCTCGCAATCCTCAAAAACATTCGTAATCCGCTCATTTTTCTTTGAAAAATGGCTACTTACTCATGTTTTTGGCGGGTCAAGAGGTCAAAAATCCTCTTGCAAGCAAGCTTGCATCGGCTTTCTGACCTTTTGACCCTGGTATCATCATATAACTAAACGGAGGGAAAAAAGAAAATGGAACTCAGACAGCTGGAATATTTCCGGGAAATCGCGAATACGGGAAGCATCAATGAAGCGGCGAGAAAGCTCAATATGTCACAGCCGCCCCTCAGCTATCAGATCAGGCAGTTGGAAAATGAACTGAACGTGCAGCTGTTTGAGCGTACCCATAAAGGGGTGATCCTGACGGCGGCAGGTAAGCTTTTGTATGACCGTGCGGCGAGCCTTCTGGATTATGCCAGATCGACAGAGCTTGAGGTGTCCCAAACGGGTAAAAAAAGGGTTCTGAGAATCGGGATCACGCCGACAACGGTCGGCACAGTCATGCCGTTTATCGCAGAATTTTCAAAGAAAAATCCCGACGTGAATTTTGAGGTTCACGACGGGATCACGTATACGTTATATGATTATCTTCAGGAAGGGATCATCGATATTTCGGTTGTCCGCACGCCGCTCCGGCTGGATGATGTGGAGTCCGCAGTCCTGCATTCGGAGCCGATGATCGCTGTCTCCAATCCGGAGATGCCTTCAGAAAGGCGGAAATCGCTCATTCTTGAAGATTTAGTCCACAGACCGTTAATTCTCTACCGGCGCTATGAAAAGTTGATTATGGATGCATTTCACGCGCAGAATCTGGTTCCGGAGGTGTTCTGCCTGTGTGATGATGCCAGGGGCGCTACCCTCTGGGTGAAGGAAGGGCTTGCCACGGCGATCTTTCCACAGTCCATGGAGCCGCTTTGCGAAGGGCTGACTTGTCAGGTGCTTGATGAACCGGATCTGGTGACGAAGATCCTTCTGATCTGGCAGAAGGGGCGGAAGCCGACGGCGGTAGTGCAGGATTTTATGGATGTCTGTCTGAAATAATTTAAACCGTATCAAAAATAATAATCCTTAGTTTATTTTTGATACGGTAAGTGAATTGTAAGACGGATTCTCCATGTTCTGGCAGGTGGAAGCGATAAACATCAGTATGATCGATTTACGAATTGTTTTTCGATTATACTGCTTTTTCAAAGTCTGCCCCTATACCCATTTTCACTTCAAATGTCGTTCCGCTATGCTTATTTGTATAAACTTCAATCGTTCCGTCATGAACCCGCACAACTTCTCGCACCATCGCAAGGCCAAGCCCCACACCTCCGAGTTCCCGGCTTCTTGACTTATCTACCCGGAAGAACGGTTCGAAGATCTGCTCCCTGAATGCTTCATCAATTCCATTTCCTGTATCCGAAACCGTCAGAACAACTTCGTTCTTCTTCCTTATTGCCGATACCGTAACGGATCCATTTTCCCGATTATATTTAATCGCATTTTCCACAAGATTATATAGCATTCTGTAAATCAGAATATCACTCCCTGTCAAAAACAATTCTTCATCAGCCTTTGCTCCTGTTCCCTGTGACTTCTGTATCAGTTCAACCTTTTTTTCCTGTGCCAGCGGTTCCAGATCTGTCAGCACTTCCTCGATCAGACTATGGAGCTCAATTCTGTCATTTCGCGATACGGTCTGTAATTCGCTCATATCCAAAAGCGTTCGGACCAACTTGCTAAGACGTTCATTCTGCTCCGTTACCATCTGAATTGTCTCTTCTGCCACTGCGGTACTCTCCGGATGTTCTGTTGTATGGTATAGATCCAGTTGTGCCTGGATTAAAGCCAGTGGAGTACGTAACTCATGTGCTGCATTTCCCGTAAACCGGCGCTGCGTCTCGAATGATTCCGAAAGCCGTATAAGCATCTTATTGTAAGATATGCGAAGTCTGTCCAGCTCTGCAATCTTATTCTCTTCGATCGTATAATCTTTCAGATTCTGTGCCTGAACTTTTTCCACTGTCTCTGAAAATTTCCTGAGTGGTTTCAATGCCCGTCCACTGATAAAATAAGTTGCTGCGCCGCCAAACAGCGCTACAATAGCAGTAATCAGAAGGCTTCTGCTTCTATAATCTGATTTGGAGTTATAAACCTTCATGGAAAACTGTGACACAAAGTCATCCCACTCATTATCCGGAATATCAATGTACACCGATTCCGGCTCTGTGCCCTGATCCGTGATAGACTCCTGAAGCGTATCGAAATAATAGACTCCGTTTTTATATAAGAAAAAGGTAAGACATCCGCATAATATGGTGATCAACACGGTTGTAAGAAGTGTTAATTTCCACTGGAGTGATATTTTCTTCATGCTTTGCTATTTCCCCCTATCTTATAGCCCTCACCGATTTTGTTCACGATTGGATCATATCCGAGTCCTGCTTTCAGTTTTTTTCTCAAAGAAGACATATGCACTCGGATGGAACCGCTAAAACTATCCACAGAAGAATCCCAGACATGCTCGATCAGTTCTTCCTGACTGACCGGTCTTCCCTGATTTAAAAGGAGATATTCCAAAATCCCATTTTCTTTTCTTGTCAACGCAACCGGGTTATCGTCTGCATATGCAACCCTTTCTCTCGTATCAAATCGAAGTTTTCCGCATTCCAGACAGATATTTTTTTGTATAAATTTTCTTCTTGTCAGGCTTCTCACGCGCGCTTCCAGCTCCTGCAGGTGAAATGGTTTTTCCATATAATCATTTGCACCGGAATCCAATCCTTCAACTTTATCTGCGATTTGACTTCTCGCAGACAGGATTAATACTTTTGTCTCTTCATTTTCTTTGCGAAGTTCCCGAAGGATCTCCATCCCATCCACCCCAGGCAGGTTAAGATCAAGCACGATCAGGTCATACAGTTCCGCATAGATCATCTCCAGTGCCTGCTCTCCGTCATTACACATATCCACCTCATAACCTGCCAGATGCAGACTTTTCGCGATCATATCACATAATTTCTTTTCATCTTCAACAACTAATAATCTCAATTTACTTTTCTCCATTTTCTTAACAGGAAATTTACATCCCATATTATATAATGTAGTCACTGAACGGTCAATAAGCCGACTTTGAGCAATAACATTGAAAGGAGCAGTTACTATTTACAGTAACAAGTGGTATCTTAATGAAATCAGAAAAAGCAACACAAATTTTTTTACTTGCAGCCGGTCTTGTATTTTTCCTTGCCGGGATTTACCGTGGAGAAGCTGCAACTGTACTCAGTAAGGCAATAAAATTATGTATGGAGTGTGTCGGAATTGGATAAGAAATTAAAATCAAACAAGAACTTCCTGGTTCGTTTCCGCGGATGGTTTCAGGCAGCTGCAACACTGCTGACCAATCTTCATATTCCGAATCTGTTTAAAGGGAAAATTTATCAGGGAAAGGTAAAAACAATATGTGTACCCGGACTGAACTGCTACTCTTGCCCGGCTGCCACAGGTGCCTGTCCGATTGGAGCTTTCCAGGCTGTAGTCGGTTCATCAAAATTCAAGTTCACCTACTACATCACCGGATTCTTTATCTTGCTGGGAGTTCTGTTAGGACGATTTATCTGCGGTTTTCTCTGTCCGTTTGGATGGTTTCAGGATTTGTTGCATAAAATTCCGGGTAAGAAACTGTCTACTGCAAAACTAAAACCCCTGCGGTATCTGAAATACGCGGTTCTGGCCGTTTTTGTTATACTGCTTCCGGCATTTGTGACTAATTCGTTGGGGATGGGCGATCCATTCTTCTGCAAATACATATGTCCACAAGGCGTACTTGAAGGTGCAATTCCACTGGCACTTGTTAATTCGGGAATCCGCGCGGCACTCGGGAATTTATTTACGTTTAAGTTTACAATCCTTGTACTTGTAATCATCTTAAGTATTTTGTTTTACCGCCCATTCTGTAAGTGGATCTGCCCGCTTGGTGCCATCTACTCGCTGTTTAACAAAATATCATTACTTAAAATTAAGGTGGATCCTGAAAAATGTGTTAACTGTCAAAAATGCAGCCATGCCTGTAAAATGGATGTAAATGTAGTAGACACACCGGATCACCCGGAATGTATCCGATGTGGAGCATGTATGAAAGCCTGTCCGACAAATGCGATCTGCTATCATTACGGATTTTCAGGCAAGAAACAGGCTGACAATAAATAAGCAAAAATGAATCAAATGATATTCAAAAGGAGATTAAAAATCATGAAAAACAAAACAAGTAGAACAAACTCAATGAAATTAAAAAAAGTAATTGCGGCATCTCTTGCCGTTTTCATTCTTTTTGCATTCACAGGTTGCAAAACTTCATCCGGTTCCGCAACAACTGAAAGCTCAAAGCAGGAAGATACTTCCACAACAGATTCAAGCAGTTCGGGTGATCTGAATGAAAAGCTGAATGACCTTTACCAACAGGAAAACCAGATCTTTGCAGATCACAAAGATGTGTGGGACAAAGCATTTGGCTTTATGAGCAAGAACATTGACGATGATACCAAGAATGAAAACTATGCGGACTTTCTTGCAAATATAATAGAATCAAATAAAGATTCTTTCTCCGAAGAAGAATATGCTACTCTGAGTAAAGACATTGAAACGATCCGCGGTATTGAAGAAGAAATTGCAAAACTTGAAAAAGAAATTGCCGCAGCTGATCCTTCCAGCAGTAGTTCCTCCGGCACAGATGACTCTACAGGTGTGTTTCACGGTTTCAAAGGGAAAGACCTGGATGGTAACGATGTAGATGAAAGCCTTTTCGCCAAAAATAAAGTTACGGTTGTAAACTTCTGGTTCAGTGGATGCAAGCCTTGCGTTGAAGAACTTTCTAAACTGAATGAATTAAATGATACAATTAAGAAAATGGGCGGTGAAGTTGTTGGTATCAATACAGATACATTAGATGATAATCAGGATGGTATCAAAGAAGCGAAAGAAATCTTGAAGGCCAAGGGAGCTTCCTACAAAAACCTGACTTTCGACTCCGATTCAACAGTTGGAAAATATGCAGGAAACATTATGGCATTCCCGACAACAGTTCTCGTAGATAAAGACGGAAATATCGTTGGCGAACCTTTCATGGGCGGAATCGATGATCAATCAAACTACGAGCAATTAATGAAACAAATTCAGTCCATACTTGATCAGGAATAATTCATTTACTGAAGATGTATGCTAAATGAGGCTGTCGCATTAGTGCGGCAGCCCCTATTTTTTTTGGTGTATTCCTATTTATCAGGATTCCATGTTTAACCTTCTGCTAGCTCTGAGGTTTTCCGAATGCTTTGTTTATGATTTAGGTAACATTCAAGCGTAGCAATACAATTCTCTGTTAGTATGTCTCGAAAATGCTTTGTTTCTTTTATGTATTGTATTTAAAAACTCATAACCTGCTCTTCGTCAAGTCTTTTAAGAATTTCGCATGCCAGCTTAACAGCGTTATCAAAGTCGCTATAAGCTGAAATTCCGTAATGTGTATGTGCATAGCGAACCGGAACTCCGATAACGATAACCGGAACCGCTTTTTCAGTCAGATGTATAGCTGCACCGTTGGTTGAACCGGCACTACGAACTGCATCCTGAACCGGAATACCAAGCTTTTCTGCCAGATCCAGTGCATATCTTTGATAATGTGGATTGGTGATCATACGGGCATCAATGTGACGCAGCATCGGTCCTCGCTTGATAGCTGTCTGAACCATATACGACTCAACGCAGGTATCATCTGCCGGGCATCCCTCAAAAACAATTGCGATATCCGGTTTAATTACCTGTGCTGTTACAGTGGCACCGCGTACACCAACTTCTTCCTGTGCTGCACAAGCGCCAACAATATCCACATTCAGCTCCTGACCAGCCAGGGTATGCATAGTCTTAAGAATTGCCGCACATCCCAGACGGCAGTCAAAGCTCTTGCCAACCATCAGATCTGTGGTTTCTGAATATGTAAATGTTACATCCGGCACTACGGGTTCACCGATACGAATGCCGAACTTTTCAACCGCCTCTTCTTTAGAAACAGCGC
>OFMI01002067.1_pt1 | contig 10847 bp, 8 predicted proteins | sample 1541741 | NCBI WGS metagenome assembly OFMI01 (sample SAMN04209219, study PRJEB22552) | human gut metagenome | biome: gut; material: feces | host: Homo sapiens | place: USA: Oklahoma | reverse complement strand
ACGGTGATGCGGCGGGATTTCTGCGGGTCGGCGTAGCTCTCGGTGCCAAAGTCAAAGACGGCCTCGCTGTGGGGCAGCGGCTGCAAAAGGCTGCCCAGCAGGCGGCCCGTCGGCTCGTCCACGGCAACCAGCAGCTTGCGTTTTTCCAGCAGAGCGTCCAGCGTGGCCTGGGCCAGGCTGGTCTCCCCCTCGGCAAAGACATCGTCGCCGAACTTGGCGCGCAGCCGCGCGGCCCATTTATCGCAGTATTGCTCCGCCATGGCGCGGTTGGGGGCGCTGACCTGCACACAGATGGCAAACTCGCCGTCCCGTTCCAGCAGACGCAGGCCGGGGCAGCCATCATCCCGGATGCCCCGCAGCACGGAGGATACCTCCGCGCCCGTGGGCCCGAAAACACGCAGGATTTTCAGTTGAGTGTTGACCATGGTGGAACCTTTCTTGTGTTGTATTGTCTTTTCCTTTGGGGCTGCGCCCGCAGGCGCGTGTCGGAGCGCAACCGCCGAAGGTGTCTGCGGCCCCGCCCGCAAACGAATGAGGGGCAGCCTTGCCACAACCACCCGTAAACGGGCGGTCCCGGGAGCTTTCACCTCATCCGCCGCTGCGGCGGCACCTTCCCCTCAAGGGGAAGGCTTGGGGCTTTATATATCTAAATCTCCGTCCGCCGTCTCCGGCGTGAAACGCACGCTGTCCGGCACATCGAGGCCCAGCGCCATGCGGCGGAGCATATCCAGCGCGTACAGGGCGGCGCGGGTGCGGATGATCTGGCGGTCCTGATAGCCGCCCAGGGTCAGGCGCATTAAATACCCCGTGTCCGTGCGGGTGTCGGCACCGGCCAGATAGACCGTACCCACCGGCTTGCCGGGCAGTGCGCCGCCGGGTCCGGCCAGTCCCGTGATGCCCACGGCCAGCTCTGCACCGGATTCCCGGGCAGCGCCAAAGGCCATGGCTGCGGCCACGGGGCCGGACACGACGTTGTACTTTTCAATGACAGCCGCATCCACACCCAGCAGTTTTTGCTTGGCGGCCTCGGCGTAGGTGACAAAGCCGTAGCCGAACACCTCGCTGGAGCCGGGCACGTTCGTCAGCCGCTCGGCGATCATGCCGCCGGTGCAGCTCTCCGCCGCGGCGGCGTGCAAGCCGTGCTCCCGCAAAGCGCGCACCACCGTGTATTCCAGCGCGGGCACGTCCACATCGTAGGCGGCTGCGCCGAGAATCTCTTTAAACTCCGCAATGCGGGCATTGCAGGCGGCCTCGGCGGCCTGCTCGGTGGTCTCGCGGGCCGTCACGCGGATCTCGCACTCGCCGGTCTTGCAGTAGATGGCGGCGGTGGGGTTCGCGGCCTCAAACAGCGGCGCGACCTTGCTGGCAATGGCGCTCTCGCCGCCCAGCACCCGCAGCGTGCGGCTGTGGATCGTGCAGTTTTGCCGTTTCAGCAGAATCGGGCGGACCTGCGCGGCCCACATGGCCTTCATCTCCCGCGGGACGCCGGGCATCAGCGCGGCGCAGTGGCCGTCGGCGTCCTCAAACCACGCGCCGGGGGCCGTGCCGTGGTCGTTGATGAGCTTGTGGCCCACCGTCGGGCACATGGCCTGCTTGCGGTTGTTCGGCGTGGGGCGTCTGTTTGTCCGGGCGAAAAAGTCGATGATCTTCTGCCACTCGCCCTCGTCAAAGGCCAGCGTATCGCCGAACGCCTCGGCCACGGTCTCCTTCGTCAGATCGTCCTCGGTGGGGCCGAGACCGCCCGAAAAGACGAGCAGGTCGCTGCGGCTTTTTGCCTGCAAAACCAGCTCCTTCAGGCGGGCGGGGTTATCGCCGATGACATGCTGGTGCATCACGCTGATACCCAGCTCGGCCAGCTCGCGGCTTAAAAACTGCGCGTTGGTGTTCAGGATGTCGCCCAGCAGAAGCTCCGTGCCTACGCAGATAATTTCAGCAGTCACAGCAGCTCGTCATCTCCCATGCGGATATAGATTTTCTCGACGTTCTCGGCGGCCTCGGCTTCCAGCGCGGCCAGGCCGGTCATAGCGGCCTCGGCGGCCAAAATCTCGTCCAGCGTCGGGTTCGTCTTGGGGTGCGGCGGGGTAAAGATCGTGCAGCAGTCCTCATACGGCTCGATGGACGTCTCAAATGTACCGATCTTACGCGAAATATTGATGATCTCGATCTTGTCCATGCCGATGCAGGGGCGCAGCACGGGCAGGTCCTGCGCCTGGTCTGTGCAGGCCAGCGCGGCCATGGTCTGGCTGGCGACCTGGGCCAGGCTCTCGCCGGTGATGAGGGCCTGCAGCTCGAGCTTTTTCGCCACCTGATTGGCAATGCGCAGCATGCTGCGGCGCATCAGAACCGTGAACAGCACGTCGGGCGCGTTGTCACGGATATACTCCTGCGGCTTCGTGTAGGGCACGACGAACAGCGTGCAGTTGCCGGTGTACTCGACCAGCTCGCGGGCCAGATCGCGCACTTTCAGCTTGGCGCGCAGGCTCGTGTACGGCGGGCTGGCAAAGTGGATGTGGTGCAGCGCCAGACCGCGGCGGGCCATGCACCACGCGGCGACGGGGCTGTCGATGCCGCCGGACAGCAGGTTCAGCGCGCGCCCGCTCGTGCCGACGGGCAGACCGCCCGCGGCCTCGACCTTGGGGCCGTGGACATAGGCGGCGTAGTCGCGAATTTCCACCATGATCTCCAGCTGCGGGTTATGCACGTCGACGCGCAGATGATGGTGCTTGTCCAGCAGGTAGGCACCCAGCTCGCGGCAGATCTCGGGGCTCTTCATCGGGTAGGTCTTGTCGGCGCGCTTGGCCTCGACCTTGAAGGTGCGGATGCCGCGCAGCGTCTCGCCGAGATACGCCTCGGCAGTCTCGCATATTGCGGCAAAGTCCTTCGGGCACTCGACGGCGCGGCTCAGCTTCACGATGCCGAACACATGGGACACGCGGCGGAACGCCTCGTCCATGTCGAGGCCGTCCTCCTTCGGCTCGATGAAAACGGTGCTCTGGGCCTGATAGACCTTGAACTTGCCCAGCGGCTCCAGCCGCCAGCGGATGGTCTTGGCCAGCCGCGCCTCAAACTTGCCGCGGTTCAGGCCCTTCAGCGTCATTTCGCCCTGATAGGCGAGGATGAGTTCTTTCATAAAATGGTTCCTTTCAAAATGGATGTGCCGCAGTAGGGGCCGGGCATGCCCGGCCCGCAGCTTTACGGCAAACACGCTGTAACGGGAAGGCTGCGGGCGGGACATGTCCCGCCCCTACTGCCTGCGGCGGGGGCACCCCGCCCTACGATTTGCTCGAAAAGGGGTACGTAGGGCGGCCTGCCCTCAGGCCGCCGTCGGCAGCCGTTCAAATATGCTGCAATTCCTGTAATCCATCCCGCAGCCCCGCCAGCAGCGCGTCCACGTCCTCGGCGGTGTTATCGGCGCAGAAGCTCACGCGCAGGGCGGTGCGGACGGTCAGGTCGGCGCAGCCCATGGCCAGCAGGGTGTGGCTCGGCTCACCCTTGTCGCAGGCAGAGCCGCCCGAGACATAGACCGCGCGGGTGTTCAGGTAGTTGATAAAGGTCTGGCTGTTGATGCAGCCGGTGGAGAAATTCACGATCTCCCCCACCGCGTCGTCGGGCGAATTGAGCGTGATGCCGTCCAATTCTTCAAGCCCCGCGCGCAGCTGCCGATTCAGCGCGGCAATGTGTGCAATGCGGGGGCGCAGCTTCTGCTGGCCCTGCGCGGCGGCCACGCCGAGACCCACAATATAGGGCGTGTTCTCGGTGCCGGGGCGTAGTCCCCGCTCCTGATGGCCGCCGAGATAGGGCGGTTTGAGCGTCTGGCGCTGGCTGTCCCGGATGAACAGTGCGCCGACGCCCTTGGGCGCGTGGACCTTGTGGCCGGAGACGGAGAGCGTATCGACCTCGCGCCATTTCTGCAGGTCGATGGGCATGCGCAGCCACGCCTGCACAGCGTCCACATGGAAGTGGGTGCGGCTGTTGCGCGCCTTGATGCCCTTGCCCAGCGCCGCGATGTCCTGCACGGCGCCGGTCTCGTTGTTGACGGCCATGCAGGCGGCCAGCACCGTGTTTTTGTCGATCTCGGCCAGGAATTTCTGCGTGTCAATGCGTCCGTCCGCCCCGGGCATGACCTCGACGACGGTGAAGCCTTCGTCCTTCAATGCGCGGATGGGGCGCTGCACGCTGGGGTGTTCAAAGCCCGTGACGACGATTTTATTGCCCCAGTGCTTACGCGGGCGGGCCGCGCCGGTCACGGCCATGTTGTTGCCCTCACTGCCGCAGGCCGTGAAGTAGATTTCATCGCTGCGGCAGTGCAGCGTTTTGGCCACGCGGGCGCGGGCCGCGGCAATGGCATCCTGCGCGGCAACGGCGGGGTCATACAGGCTGCTGGGGTTAGCCCAAAGCTCAGTCAGCGCCTCGCTGACGGCCTGCGCCACCGCCGGGTCCACCCGGGACGTGGCGGCGTTATCAAGATAATGCAGCTGGGGGTCGGAAAGCATAGCACTCATTCCTCACATTATTGCACAAAATTATACAGATTAAATTATACACGTTCGCCCAGCAAAAAACAATATTCAGAAACAAAAAAAGGCTTCCCCCGTGGGGGAAGCTGGCCGCGAAGCGGACTGATGAGGGCAGAGTTCATCCTGATTGCCCATTTACGGGCTGTAACTCGGTAGGGGCCGGGTATGCCCGGCCCGCGGCTTACCGGCAAATGTGCTGTAATGGGAAGGCCTCTTTATTCTGTTGCCCCTGTAGGGGCGCATTCTATATGCGCCCGGGCAGCTTGCGGCTGCGAAAGCCCCCACGGGCGGATATGGAATCCGCCCCTACGCCTTGTTTTACCTACCCTTACTCCCCAAAATCCTCCGCGGCCTTCTGCATCATCTGGCGGATCGGCAGGTTGTACGGGCAGCGCGGCTCACAGGCACCGCACCGGATGCAGGCACCGGCCTTGGTCTGCAGCGTCGCATAGCGCTCGCGGCCCCACTGCTGCAGGCCGTAGCGGTTCAGGTACCCCTGGAACAGGAACACACTGGGGATGGAAATCCCCACCGTGCAGGGCGCACAGTAGTTGCAGCGGCGGCAGAACTGGGTGCCCAGCGCGTCGCGCACCTTCTGGCAGGCAGCCTCCTCCTCGGGCGTGAGCGGGGCGGTGTTGGCCGCGCCCGCCACGTTGGCGTTCAGCTCCTCCACCGTCGCCATGCCGGGGATGGACACCGTGACTGCCGGGTTGGACAGCACGTACCGCAGTGCCAGGCGGCCATCCTCAATGGCACCGCCCGCCAGCGGCTTCATGTCTATAAAGCCCTTGCCCGCCGCGGCGCAGCGGTCGATCAGCTCCCTGCCCTGCTGCTCCACGATGTTGTACGGGAACATGATCGTCTCGATCTCGGGGATGTCCAGCGCTGCCTCAAACACAGCGGCCAGGTGCGCCGTGATGCCGATATGCCCGACGATGCCCTTGGCCTTTGCCTCGAGCAGCGCCTCCATTGCGCCGCCGGGCGCCAGAATGGTTTTCAGGCCGTCGAGGCTCGGGTTGTGGAACTGGAACAGCTCGATGTGGTCGGTGCGCAGGTTTTTCAGGCTCGTGGCGATCTCGGCCTCCATGTCGGCTTTGGTCAGCGCGCGGCATTTGGTCGCCAGAATGAAGTCATCCCGCAGCCCGGCCTCCTCCAGCGACTGGCCGATCCATGCCTCGCTGACCGTGTAGGCGCGGGCGGTGTCGATGTAATTGATGCCCGCCTTATGCGCGGCGATCAGCAGCTCCCGCGTGCCGGGCTGGTCGATGCGCTGAATGGGAATGCCGCCAAACCCAAGGCGGGAGATTTGTAAGCCTGTGGTGCCGAAATTGACGTATTGCATGGTGTTTACCTCTTATATTACTCTCCGTTTGCTGCATGGGTCGATGCAAGCATCCGCCCCTGCACGCTCTGTGCTTATTATAGCAAATCCAACGTAAAAATCCAGTCCCCCTAAGCCCTCCCCCGCGTGGGAAGGCAACCGGCTTGCAAGCATGGTGCTATTCTTCTATAATAAACAGTACAAAAACGAAATTTTTGCGGGGTACAGCCACCTCTACGACCCGCTGACCGGACGCTGGCCGTTTCTTGCGGGGCCGGAGCGCAGCTACGGTGCGTGTGTCGATTTATTGGTGGAGGAATTTTTGCCCAACACAACTGCTGGCACCTGACGGCAGCCGCGACCACTAGATGCCCGGAAAGTTGTGTCCGCGGTGTCACAATTATCCACAAACAGACCCTATGGATGTTGAAAATTTCGGCGTTTTTCTGTGCACTTTTCCACCCTTGCCCACTTGCGGCGGGGGCTTTTTTCGTGGTATGATTCATTTTGTAATAGTTTATCGCTTTTTAACTGTGAGGAACAGGAATGTTTAATAAAAAGAACCCCATGCGGTATTTCTCCGGCAGCACCTTTGCACGGCTGCCGCTGTATAAGCTGGCCGCGGGCGGCACGGCGGTGGTGTTGACCGCCAGCATCGGCCTGGGCGCGTTTGCGGCCAGCGTCGGTCCGCTCTCCGCGCCCGAGCCCAGCCCCACGCCCATCGTGACGGCCACCCCCGAGACGGCGGCCACGCCGACCCCTTCCCCGACGCCGAGCCCCACGCCGGAGCCGGACAAGCCGCTGACGATGGAGGCCAGCGTCATCCAGCAGGACGTCGGTGTGACGCTCTACGTCGAGAACGCCCCCGAGCCCAGCCCTACGCCTGATGCGTCCGCCTCGCCGTCCCCGACGCCGTCCAAAAACGCGAAGGAGGATGACGCCGAGGACGAAAAGACCCCGCTGCTGGGCGTGGCGGCAACCATCACACTGACCGACGCCAAGGGCAATGCCACGGATTACGAGCTGGATACCGAGACCGGCACCGCGCTGGCCGAGGACGTGACCCCCGGCGACTACACGCTGGCGGTCCAGCCCATCGAGGGCTACACGCAGCCCGAGGCCCAGACCGTGACAGTCAAAGAAAAGGTCGTCTACAAGGCGGACGTCAAGGCCGTTAAAGAGAAGATCGTCCAGGCCAGCCAGGTCAACGAGAGTGCCGAGGACTCCGGCGTCAGCAACGCGGGCTCGGCCCCCATCGTCAACGAGGTCACCGACACCGTGACCTACGCCGACAGTGCTAGGACCGAGACCGGCAGCAAGACGAGCTACACAGCCAAGCTGAGCAGCAGCGGACATCTGCTGCTGGCCGACGGCACCGAGACGCCCTACCTGCCCGTTTATCAGGACGGCACGAAGGACCTGATCGGCGCAATGCGCGATACGAGCTACGCCGCCAACACGGCCGCGGCGGCCTGGCTGCCCGGCGCGGCGGATTCCGTCACGCTGCTGGGTGCGGCCAACACCCGCATGGCGTGGGTACACCGCGCGGACGAGCCTGTGACCGTGCAGGAGGACACCGGCGGGGCCGCCCCGGCTGCCGAGGAGACCCCTGTCCCGGCGGACCCCACGCCGGAACCGGCCCCCGAGATCACGCCCGAGCCGACCCCGGAGGCGACGCCCGCCCCCACCGAGGCCCCGACGGAGACACCCGCCGAAACGCAAACGCCTGCCCCGACAGAAGCCCCTACGGAAGCCCCGACAGCGACTCCGACGCAAGCACCCCCCCAGGTGCCCGACCCGACGGCGGGCTGGCCGGATAACATTGCGGTGCAGGAGCTGGCCAACTACGGCTTTGCCGTGACCAGCGCGACCACCACGATATACGAGTACACCGGTTGGCAGGATATTGACGGCACAACGTATTATTACGACCCGTCCACCCACCAGCCCGTCACGGGCCAGCAGGTCATTCAGGGCAATGTCTACACCTTTGCGGCGGACGGCGCACTGAATCGCACAGCCCGCGGCATTGATGTCTCGAAGTTCCAGGGCAACATTGACTGGAACGCCGTCAAATCGGACGGCATCACGTTTGCCATCATCCGCTGCGGCTACCGCGGCTACGGCAGCGGTGCGCTGGTCGAGGATTCTACATATCGCCAGAACATTCAGGGCGCGATCAACGCGGGCCTGCGCGTCGGCGTTTACTTCTACAGCCAGGCCATCAACGAGGCCGAGGCCGTCGAGGAGGCCAGCATGGTGCTGAGCCTTGTCAGCGGCTACAGTCTGCCGCTGGGCGTCTACTACGACACCGAGAGTGTCGGCGGCGGGCGCGCCAATGCCCTGAGCGCCGCCGAGCGCACGGCCTGCGCCGTCGCCTTCTGCGAGACGATCCGCAACGCGGGGTACAGCGCGGGCGTTTACTCCTATGCCAGCTGGTTCTATAACGCGCTGAACTTTGCGAACATCAGCAAGTACAACATCTGGATCGCCCAGTACCGCGATACGCTGAGCTTCAGCTACAAGCACAATATATGGCAGTACACAGGCTCCGGCAGCGTCAAGGGGATCTCGAAGCCGGTGGATATGAATATTGGGTAAAATAAAAGCACCTGCGTTTTCGGACGCAGGTGTTTTTGCGTTATGGAAGCCTTCTCCCTCGGGAGAAGGTGGCCGAGGCCCCGACCGAGGCCGGATGAGGGCAAAGCCCGCCATAGCGGCCAGTGAACGGGCTGCAGCGGCAAGGTCTGCCCTCATCAGTCAGCGGACGGGGCCGCTGACAGCTTCCCCCAAGGGGAAGCCTTATTTGTTTGTGTAGCAGCTCATCTTCGCGCTGCTTCCGCCCCTGACCTGCCCATTGCCGTGCACAATATATTTATACGTACACAGCTCGGCCAGCCCCATGGGGCCGCGGGCGTGGAGCTTCTGGGTGCTGATGCCCATCTCGCAGCCAAGGCCGAACTCGCCGCCGTCGGTAAAGCGGGTGCTAGCGTTCACGTAGACCGCCGCGCTGTCCACGCAGGTCGTGAACCGCTGTGCCGCCGCGGCGTCCGCCGTGACGATGGCCTCGCTGTGGTGGGTCGAATGCTTCGCAATGTGGGCGATGGCCGCATCGACGTCATCCACAACAGCCACGCTCAGCTTATAATCCAGATACTCGGTGTCAAAGTCCTGCGGCGCGGCGGGCACACCGTCGATGATGGCCGCGGCGCGCGCGTCCAGATGCAGCTCCACCGGGGTGACGCCGGCAGCGGCGCGGGCATCGACAAGGCGGGCCTTCAGCATCGGCAAAAACTGCGCTGCCACGTCCCTGTGAACCAGCAGCGCCTCCTCGGCGTTGCAGACGCTGGGGCGGCTCGTCTTGGCGTTTTCCACAATATCCACAGCCATCTCCAGATCGGCGGCCTTGTCCACGTAGACATGGCAGATGCCGGTGCCGGTCTGGATGCAGGGCACGGTTGCGTTCTCGACGCAGGCGCGGATCAGCCCGGCCCCGCCGCGGGGGATCAGCAGATCGACCAGCCCGTCCGCGGTCATCAGCTCGTTGGCGCTGGCGTGGGAGGTGTCCTCGATGAGGCTCACCGCGCACTCCGGCAGGCGCACCCTGCGCAGACCGGCGCGCAGAGCCTCCACGATGGCGTGGCAGCTGGCCCAGGCGTCGCGCCCGCAGCGCAGGATGCACGCACTGCCCGCCTTGATGGCCAGCGCGGCAGCGTCGCTCGTGACGTTGGGGCGGCTCTCATAGATGATGGCGATGACACCCATCGGCACGGCGGTTTTTTCGATCAAAAGGCCGTTCGGGCGCACAATTTTGCGCAGCACTGCGCCCACCGGGTCGGGCAGGGCCGCGACCTCGCGCATACCCTTGGCCATGTCGGTCAAGCGGCTCGGCGTCAGCGCCAGACGGTCCAGCATCACGTCGCTGACCCGCCCGCGTGCGTTCTCGACGTCCTGCTTATTGGCGTCCAGAATTTTATCCTGCGCGGCGATGAGCGCGACGGCCATTGCCTCCAGCGCGGCGTTCTTCGTGTCGGCGTCGGCCAGCGCCAGCGGCAGCTTTGCGCCCTGCGCGGCATGCAAAATTTCCTGCGTAGTCATGGGGTCAGACCTCCCTTATGCCTTGCGGCCCACGAACCGGGTGCCGACGGGCTTGCCCTCGACAATGTCGTACAACACCTCGGCGTGGGCACCGTTGGTAATGATCATGTCCACACCGGCCTCGGTGGCACGCTTGGCGGCGGTGACCTTCGTCAGCATGCCGCCGGTGCCCAGGGCCGAGCCTGCGCCGCCCGCCAGCATCTCAATTTCCGGCGTGATCTCCTCGACCACCGGGATGAGCTTTGCGTCCGGGTGGGTGTGCGGGTCGGCGGTGTACAGGCCGTCGATGTCGGACATCAGCACGACCAGATCGGCGTGGATGCACTTGGCCACCAGCGCGGCCAGCGTGTCGTTGTCGCCCAAAGAGTATTCCTCGCAGGCGACGGGGTCATTCTCGTTGATGATGGGGATGGCGTGCAGCTGCAAAAGACGCTCCAGCGTGTTTTGCAGGTTGTGCAGACGGTTTTCGTGGTCAAAATCCTCCCACGTCAGCAGCATCTGGGCCACGGTATGGTTGTATTGGCCGAACAGCCGGTCATAGGTATACATCAGCTCGCACTGGCCCACCGCGGCGGCAGCCTGCTTGGTGACAAGGTCGCCGGGCTTTTCAATTTGCAGCTTGCCTGCGCCGAGGCCCGTGGCCGCCGACGATACGACGATGAGCTGATGTCCGGCGTTCTGAATATCGCTCCACACCCTGACCAGATCCTCGGTGTGACGGATGTTGAGCAGCCCGCCGGGATGTGCCAGCGTGCTGGTGCCTACTTTAACGACGATACGCATAAAATTTCTCTTTCTATTCCTGTTTGGCAACCGCTTTGTAGGGGCGGGCATTGCTCGCCCGTCAGGCGTCTGCCGCGCGGGGTATTTTCCTGGAAAAGCACTTTTTTCCGTCAGGTCTGCGGGCGAGC
>OFMI01002064.1_pt1 | contig 10871 bp, 13 predicted proteins | sample 1541741 | NCBI WGS metagenome assembly OFMI01 (sample SAMN04209219, study PRJEB22552) | human gut metagenome | biome: gut; material: feces | host: Homo sapiens | place: USA: Oklahoma | reverse complement strand
TATTTTTCAATGAAGTTTTCAGATAATTTTTGATACATAGAAATCCAATGCCAATTAATTTGGTTTTCATTTGTAAGACCTAAAACTTCTAAGAGTTCTTCTATTGTATTTATTGTTTTCATAATTATTTGCTCCTTATATAAAATATTCACAAAAGCATTCTGAACAAACACCGTTTGGAACACGATAGCCTGTTTTTATTAACACATATGCATACTCATAAGCCTTTCGTTTTGACGAAAAGTTTTTGAAATCAAACCAGTGTCCGCCAACTGAACAAAAACTTGTTCCTACAACATAACCATCTTCACTCTTATGAATGTCATATTCACCACACGAACGAACTGCCTTATATAATTCTTCAAAAGGCATTTGGTCTAAATCTTGTAACGCAGTAGTTATATTTTGATAAATGTTGGTCAAAGACTCATTCTCGTGTAATAGTTCTCTACGCTCTTTAAAAAGATTGTCTGTATCCGTTTTTAAATGATATTCTTCAGTGCGTAACTCAGATACCTTTTCTTCAAGTTCTGATATTTTTGATTTAAGGTCTTTTAAACTTTTTAAATTTTCAAAAATCTTAAACATAATTACTTTTTCTCCTTTAAATTAAAATAATATATAAAAAAAGCCATTATCCTCACAGATAATGACTTGTAAATAAAATATAACAAAAAAGCAGCTATCTCCCAAGAAATAACTGCTTTAAATAATAACTTATATTATATATTATATCACATTTCATAAAGTATTGCAACAAAAAAAGAGTAGATACAAAAAGTATCTACCCATATATTTTTTCTTACGCAGTTGCTTTAATGTTTGTAGCGAATTCAGTAAGCTTATCGCTAACAGTTTTTAAAAGACCTGATTTGTCATCACCAAGAATTGCTTTAATAGCCCAAGCAATACCAAGAGCAATTACAACCACTGCAACAATAAGAATTACAGTTTCTGTTGATTGCTGTGCAGCGTCTTTTGAAAGAACAGCTGATTTAACTTCAGCAGCTTTTCTCATAAGTCTATTTTTCATTGGATACTCTCTCCTTTCTTAATAATAAGTCAATGTAAGTTTTTCCCTTACAAATGATATATGGCTACTTATTATAGAAATTGGGAAAATTTAGACTAAAATTTACTAAGAAATATCCTTAGATAGGCTTTGACTACATCATTTTTTGTTTTATGCATACACCTTTTGAACATTTTCATCACCCGATTTATAACTGTCAAAATTCGTATCTGTCCAGCTTCCCTTATGTACGACAATCTTATATTCCGATTCTTTATCATAAGCGTCGCTGAACGCACCGCTTCTATTGAAGTAACACTTTGAGGAAGAATAACGCTTGTGATAGATTTACAATCTGCAAAAGCATAGTCGCCTATACTTTCAAGCCCTTCCTGATACTCCCATTTTACTCATATAATATTCAGTGACAGCATTTGACATTGATACACTCATATCTTTTTCGTGTTCTATGACGCTGAAATTTTCAAGCGTATTTATAATTTTTCTATTATTATTTGTGAATTTATTCACTTGTATAGACATATTTTTATTCCTTTCTTATTTGATTGTTATATCGTTAGTAATAGTTTCATTTGTTTTGTTTTTATTCATTTCTTTTTCAGAAACTGAAGAAGGTACATTATTAGCATCTGTAAAATTTACATTTTCCTGTTGAACATCATTATGTACTCCTTGAATATTTACTTGGGTAATTTGCTCATCATTGTATGATTTTTGTGTATTTTGATTCAAATCAACCCCATACAAAGGATTTTGTTGTTCATCAGTTGGTTTTGTAAAAGTTACATCTGAAAAAGCCAATATTGCAAAAAATACAGGCGACAACAAAGTTAGTCCTACACCAAAAGCCCAACTTTTATCAAAAGTCCTTGCCAAATCTATATTGAACTTTATAGTTGCAACAAACACAGCAAGTGGACCTATAATTGGAATAAAAGCAAGTAAAGGAATAAAAGAATACCATCCGCAACCCCAAATTCTTTTGTAAAGCGTGAAGGAATTATAAATCGGCACTAAAGAAATCCATCCTTGTTCTCCCATTTTTTCAAATACTTTCCACATGCAAATCAGTGTGAATACTGAAACTGCTAATGATAATAGTGGCAAAACAAATGCAGTTCCTTTCTGTTGAATTTCCATTAATTTATAATAAGTTGAATAATCCATATTTTTCTCCTTTCTTTTTGATTATTTTTTATTTACAAGTTATTTGAATAACCCATCAATACTATAATGACTACTTTTTCATAAAAAAGGAAAGCAAAAAATAACTATGCCGGTACATCTAAGCCTAATTGTTTTGTCATAATAGGTATAACACTCTCTTGTTGCATGATTATTTGTTTTTCTTTGTTCACATAATAATCTTTGATTTTTAGTAAAGTATTATTGTTTCCTGTATTGTTTTTATTTGCTTTTGTCTTTTTACTCCTACGGAGATTATCTAATACTTTGCAAAACGAACTTTTTTTGGAACAAAAATTCACATCTTTATTACGAAAAGATTTTTTTAAAAACTTTTTATATAAAGATATATCACAACCCAGAGACCAAAATATAAAGCCACCAAGTTTTTTTATTTCAACTCTAACCCGTTTAACTAATGATTCGCTGACATCTAATTTCTGAGCGATTTCCGGTATTTTATATCCATCAACAACCAATTTTGCAACATTGACTCTGTTAATGAAAGTTTTTTGTTTTCTGTTGCCGGGTCTTTTTTTGGAAAACATAATTTTTTGCTCATCTTCGGTTAGGTTAAGCATTTCAATTATTTTCTTGTTAGTAAATTTATATATACGGTTAGATTTGAATAAAGCTCTTACTTCTGAAGTTTTTAAAGGCTCAGCAAATAAACCGTTGAATGAAAACAATTCTTTTTCAACGGTTGAATCTGAAAATCCCAGTTGCTGTAAGCTGTTTTTTAAAATAAAGAGAGCATTTTCTCTGCAATGATTAAATGTTTTGCCATTTTGAGCAAGATAAAAAAGCCCCTTTACTCTTTTGTTACAAAGTCTGGAGGTTTGATAATTAAATTTAACTTTTTCTGCATTTTCTTCGGTATTGTCAGGAGCATTAAATTCACTTTCAAAACAACTTGTCAACTCTCTATATACATATCTCGGTTGAGCAGTTGAAAAACAGACACACATATTTCCGGTTTTTTTATTAATACTTCCGGGAACCCTATCTACTCTTTGTGTGTCAATAACTTTTTTATCAACATGATATGTATGAACTTTTTCCTGTTCATCTACAAAAGAAAGATTATCATTTTCTATATCAAGAATCTCTTCAAGCTTCTCAATAATGGAATATTGAAGTTTTTTTACAGAAGAACCCATTTGAGCCGGCAGTCTTTCAAAAGAATAATATAAATGCACTCCTCCGCCACCTGTGAAAGAATAAAGATTTGGTTTAGGTAAACGCTGGGTATCCCAATACCAAGTTAACTTATCTATTAATCTTTGTTCTCTGCCACAAAGAGATTTATCTCCGTCAATGTCAATCATCACGCAGTCAATGCCCCATAAATTATTTTTACTGCGTCTCGCCTTTTCGGTTTTGCGACCTTTGAATGTATTTATAGAGCAAAATATACTTTGAGTGCCATTATAACCAAAAAATCTTGGAATTTGATATATACAACCTTTTTTTGATGCATTTACTTGTGCGAAAACTTTTGTTTCCGGGAAAAAAATAAATCTACCGGACTTTTGTTCGTCTTCGTGTAATACTTCAAAATATTTTTTTACTTGTTCGTTGTAAACATTGTATTGTAAATTGTTTTTACTTGTCATAATAGCACTCCTTTCGTTTATATTTTTTTCTAAAGTAAAATACCTCCTGCTCAATTCATACTGTATTTTGTTCGCTTTTTTACATTTTTTTTTGCGTAAAAACATGAAAAAAGAAGTACATTTGTACTTCTTTTTTGTTAATATTATTTTTTTAGTTGCCAAATTCAACAATATAATTAAGTAACATTGCCGCCTCATCATAGAATACAATTTCATCATTTCTAAGATAACTTCCGGCGTGAGCATGTATACAATTACAGCCCTTTGAAGCGAGAATATTTTGTGTATATTTTCCCGGTCCTGTGACATTTAACGGGTTTCCATATGCACAAGCATATAGTCCCATAAACGCAGTATCAGAATTGCCTCTTGCCCAATAAGTATTATGATAAGATGTATAATTCCAACTTTTCATTGAACTTGGAGCAAAATATATTCCGTTTCCTAACATTTTTCCCGTTATAACCGCATTTGGTTTGAGCAACAGTCCTGTATTGACAATACTCAGCCAATTTTCATTTCGACTGCCATGCCAGAACTGTTTTACCTTTGTAATATTGTTTTGCTTCAAATAATCATCAAAACGCTTCTTTTGCTCGTTGCAAATCACTCTGTAAATATTTTTCACTTTACATTTTAGACTATCATTAAGATGACTAAGAACTTCTTCTTTCTGTGAGGCTGTTGCTTCGTAAACATCTATATCCGTAAATGCATTTACTTTACAGGTGTTCGACAAGCGACTGCTTGACTCCAAAACACCATGCATTGCCATATATAAGTTATCTTCTCTGCTTACAATTGTTTCAAAATCGGAAACACCCTTTGCTAACAAACAGGAAACTTCTGTTGTTTTTCGTGGAGATACTGCAAATAATTTCAATAATATATTATTAAAATTAGTAACATCTGATGTCTCATTGTATAATTCAATCAACAATTCTTTTGTCGTTTCTACCATCATTTTCGTTACATTAGTAGAAATGCAGGAATATTCCAAAGCTTTTTTAGAATAAGACAATAGTTTCTTATATAATCTCGTTGAAGGAGTGTTTATATCTTCGTCTATTAGTTGTTCTGAGGGGCTATTGTCGTCTTTTGTGTTGTCTGTAAGGTAAATGTCTGACATATCCTTATAACCTTTATTTAGCTTTTCTATAAGCTTGATATAATACATCCTTTTAGGATATATATGTGTTCGTTCACCATACATTTCATGAGACGAAGCTCCTACTCTGCCATATGTAGCCATAATATTTCCATCATGTAAATCTTCTAACTTATAGAATTTGTAATTGTTGTGTTCAGGGTTTACACACACCAAATATACTGATGGATAATCAGGTTCTGACGGCATTGTTATGTCGTTATATTCTTCTCTTACAAAAAACGCCCCTGAGCGTTTGATTGCTTGATATTTAGCTTTTCCATATTCACAAGATGCTGCTATATAATCAGGAGCATCTAAATCCCTAATGCATCCTGCTATTACTGTATATATATCTTGTTCGGAAATATCAATGTCTTTTGTGTAATTCTTTGTTTCTAAATGCAAATTCATCAAGAATTCTCCTTCGTAAAAAAATAGATAAAAAAAAGAGAATTGTCACAAAATAACAATTCTCAAAAAGTAACTTGAAATATATTAACTTTTAATAATATTATTATAACATTTTTAGCAATGAAATGCAACACTTGAAACACAGATTACATTTTATGTTCATATATCCACCTAAGAATTCCGGTGAAATCAACAGAACCATTGGCAACTGATAGTCCCAATTCAATAATTTCTTCGTTACTTACTTCTATCTTCACACCGTTTAGTTCAAGAAAAGATAGCATAATATAGATACCAATTCGTTTGTTTCCGTCAACAAATGCATGATTTGAAATAAGCGAAAAAGCAAGCCTTGCAGCTTTTTCTTCTTTGCTTGGATATAACTCTATACCGTCAAAAGTCGAATAGACATTTTCTATTGCCGATTCTAATAATGCTTCATCACGCACACCTACATCGCCACCGGTGGCTTCTGTCATTAGTTGATGTAACAATAGAACTTTTTCCTTACTAAATCGTATCATTTGGCAAGCTCCTTAAAAGCAGGTAGATATTTTTGAAGAATTCTTTTTGCAACAATGTCAATTTTTTCGTCATCAGTTAAATCGAGCATAACTTCATTTGAATCCATATCTACAATGAGATACTTTGGTTTGTTGTTTTTAAACACAACAGCTTCGCCCATTTTATCTACTGTTCTTGCAACAGATGAAAAATTTTGATTTGCTTGTGTCATTGAAAAAATTGTATCTGTGTTAATATACATAATTACATCTCCTTTGAAAATAGGATGTTTACATCCTAACTATATTATATAATATTTAGGTAATTTGTCAATAATATACTAAAAAAATTCCACTCATAGAGTGGAATTATATTATAATAATACTGCAAAAATTTTAGGAATTTTACACTTTGTCAATGTTAATCTGTTTAAGATTTCATCATTGTCATTCTTTTGTTGTTTTTCTCTTTTTTCTATTTTTTCTTTTTCACTCGTAATTACATACCATGAGTGTTTTTTCGTGATTTTTACATCATTTTTATCTTTAATAACATAAGTTGTGTATTTTCCCTTTCTGTTGTGACCTGTATTTAATCGTATTTCTTTGTTTTTAATTTCAAGTTCATATTTTCCTAATTTGCATTTTACAATAGTTTCCGCTATCATACTTATTATTGTTATAAATAACAAAGATATTGCAATTATCTGCAAGGTCCAATTAACTTCTTTTGTTCCGATAACACTTAAAATAAGACTTGTAACAACAAGAATAAGTTGTGTTATGTATACAGGCAAGAAGATATTTTTATCTGCTGTTTTTGAATTGTATTTATAAATCAATTTAATAACCCTTCTTTCTTAATTATTTTTATTTGTATGTATATATATAATTTGCTTTTCGTTGATTTTTTGCATACCCAATTCCTTTAGGTAATCTAAATATTCATATGATTCGAGCTGTGCCTCCATTACTTTATTATCATTTTCAAGAGCTAACACGCTTTGGTATAAACTTTGATATTCTCTATCTTGCATAAATCTTTTAACCGAGATAGAAACCGATAACATTAACATTGTAAAGATAAAAACGCCAACTAAAAAAACTGATATTTCTTTAATAAAAGTATCTTTGTTTTGTTTTTTGATTTTAGACTTATTTCGTGTTTTTTCAAAATTCACTGTTAATTTATCTATGTCAATTTTTTCAGATGTTTGCTCTTTTTTTATAAATTTACTTCTTACTTAAATCATCTCCGTTCTGCCAACCATACGAAACGGCTGAATAATATGAAATAAATTCTTCAATAGGAGTAATCATTTTTTTACAGTCTTGTTGGTGAATTACATTTCCTTCTCCATCGTAAAAACCGACATGTCCAAATTCTCCAACATCACAATATATGGTTGCACACATAGGAATATTATCTAAATTCTTCGGTAGCTTACTAACAGACCACATTTTCATTGCTTGCTTTGCAGAATAGCATGGATATGCAGCTTTATCAAAACATTCTTCATACGCAGTCCGAACAAACATCTGGCACACATTGGGCTCAGTGAAACCGACCTTATTTTGTATAGTATTAAGTAATTGAATTTGTCTTTCTGTAGGTTTTATTTTATATACTTTTACTTTTAAAACGGCTTTGATATCCGGGTTGTCTTTTGCACTGAAAGTAACATCAGTATAGCCTGCGTTGATGGCTATTATTTTGCCATCTTGAATATTGAGTATATTGTTATCCGAAAAAGATACATTTAATTCTTCGATAGCTCCACGAGGGTAAATAGTAGGTTTTTCAGATATATAATCCCCAACACCTACATATATTTCATCATTTTGTAAATATAAACCTTCCGTTTTATTAACAACTTTTATTTCCGTTTTGCTTGTTAGACCACTGCCGTCTGTTGAATTACATATGATTTCAGCTTTCCCCGCTGAGTTTGCTGTTATTTCTTTTGTAATTTCATTCATTTGAAGAACATCGTTGTCTATATTGTTTACTGTTAGGCTTATATTTTCAGATGTTGGAGGTGTAGGAGATGAACTAACGGAACATTTAACATCTTCACCTACGAAATATAACTGTTTATCCGGGATAACAGATAATGCCTGAAGCCTGTCTTTAATTTTTATAACAGTTTTTGTGTTATTGAAAAAACTTTTTATTTCTAAATATGTATTGCCAACTATTTTAGGTGTTATACTAAGTTTTATTAACTTAGCTTTATGCATAACTGTTGCTTTTACAAACAATTGTTCTTTGTTATATACAGCGTTTACACCAATCAAATCAAAATTATGTTCGGCTTTAACATATATATCAGTGGTTTCGTTGCTGTATATGATATTTTCGCTCTCTAAAAAGCGTAAATTATCACCGGCAAAAGCGGTTATAGTTCCGAATAATGATACAACACTCAAAATAGACAACAATAAAATAAATAGTATAATATACTTCTTATGTCGAATAATTCACACTCCTTTCTTTCATATTATTCATACTGTAAATTACAGTCGATTTTACATATTGGAAAAAAAAGGCAGAAATTTTTCTGCCTTTTTCACAATTATTGCCGATATCGGAATATAGTTTCGCATTTTGCGAAGATAATGCTAAACAAATTTTTCAGATATATCTGAAAAATGTTTGGCTTATTTACAAGTGTAAAACTCTGTCTTTTATTTCTTGAGTTCTGCCTTGATTCCAATATTGTGTGCCGATATACAATATGTACCCTCAGTTACCTGATATTTATACTGCTTGAAAACAGTGGGTTTGGACTATCCCTTATGTTCTCTCCATTTATTTGGTTGAGCAACACTGATAATTATAGTCTCTGCACCTTCTCAAATAATTTATGCGATATGTGAAATGTATTTGTTAATGCGTTTGTTAACATATTGTTCAATTTCTATTTTTCTTGTTGGTAATATGAATGGTTCTGTTTTTGGATAGCGAAATTCTTTAAATAAATTTTTTTCTGCATACCATCGTGCATACAGTGCCTCATCTTTGTCAATATAAACTCCTAAATTTATCATTTTTTGGTTTATTTTTATATGTGCATAATATTTATTATTGACAACAGAAACACCTTGATAATTTATATTCATTTGATTTTGAGATTTTGTTACAATTCTCAGATTACATTTTCTATTATCCAAGCGATTACCATTTATATGGTCAACAAAGTGATTAGTATTAAGTATTCTTCTGTGTAGAAAAACCGTGCTTGCTTTTCTATTTGAATTGTTAATAACATATCCACTGCTATTTATTCTCCATTTTGTGAACTGGACCTTTGGTAAATCTTCTTTGTCAATTATTGCTTGAGCCACAACATTATACAATTTATCATATAAATCAATATAGGCAACTTTACCTGCGACACTTATATTATTCTTATCATAAATTGTTCTGGGGCTGTTCTCTAAAACTTTCCCGTATTTTTTTATTTGATTATAGTGTTTGTGGCACAATACATTACCATTTATTTTACGAAGATTTTTACCTGTTCTTCCGCATACATCACATTTTCTAAAATTATTTAAGCTTGACTCACGATTGTCTTTGTTAAAAACAAAGAGTTTCCCTGAATTTCTATCATTTGATATTGTGGCTAAATCGTAACATCCACCACAAGTTCTTCTTGCGACATTCATAGTGTCTTGGTCAGTATTTCCGCATTTTGGACACTGCCAAATAAGTTTACCGTTTTCATCGGTAACAATTTTTATTTCACCGTCATATCCACATTTTTGACAGTAATCTGATTTTGTATTAAGCTCTGCATACATAATATTTTCGTAAATATATTTTATAATTTCCAAAACAGCAGGAATATTGTCCTGCATATTCGGTACTTCTACATAACTTATGCACAAAGTTTTATTTCATTTTGTTGTAATTTGTTACATATGTAATTTTTTATTTTTGCTTTTCTTAAATCATCAATATCATCAAACATTTTTTGTAGTTCTTCGTCTCGATTAGTATTTCTACATTCTTTAAAAAGTATTGTTTCTGCAATATATCGTGCATAAACGGCATCTTTTAAGTTGTTATATCGACCAAGATGGTATCTTTTACCGTTTTTAACAATTTCGGGACCCCATTTTCGTCTGTTTTTATCATAATACACTCCATTATATCCGGAAGAACTATTATTTCGAGATTTGTTGCAAACATTATCTGTCTGTGTACACATTCTCAGATTTTGTTTTCGATTATCTAAAGAATTTCCGCTGATGTGGTCCACAACAACATCTCTGCTATTGATATCTAAAATAAATCGACTTATTTCTCTTTTTGGATTCTTTTGAGTACAATTTCCGGTAACAATACGGTTATTGCTATCAATTCGCCACTTATGATAACGAACTTTTTGTAAATCCTCTGCATCTATAATAAATGAATTAACTTTTTCTGATTTAATATTATAAACATCGAATTCAACAGTTGATTTATCTAAAAATCTAAATTCATTCAAGTCTTTTTCTGTTCTTGGGTTATTATCAAGAAACTTATGATATTTATGATATTGGTGCATATGTTTTGAACATAAATTCATACCATACACTTTATTTTTTTTGGTCATTTTTCGACCACATATGTCACATTTATACATTTTTATTTTTACCTTTCCACTATATCTTCCAACTTGGAGGTATCCACTCCAAAATTGGCTATGCACTTCAATGTGTTATCAACTCACATTTACCGGGCTACACTCATCACCCATAGTCTGTACACCTTCCATAACAATGGCTTGGCACGGTATTATCAATTGACTTCCACCGTTAGCAAGTTTTACAACTCACCCTGCTGATAAGGCAGTTCACACAGTTTAAGGTGGCTGCTAAGGTTATGTTTTTGTACCAACCACCCGGAGATAGTTCTTGGAACTTTGCTTCAAATTTCAACTTTGTAAATGCGTCTATTTCTTCGCTTACATGGACATGAT
>OFMI01002062.1_pt1 | contig 10880 bp, 8 predicted proteins | sample 1541741 | NCBI WGS metagenome assembly OFMI01 (sample SAMN04209219, study PRJEB22552) | human gut metagenome | biome: gut; material: feces | host: Homo sapiens | place: USA: Oklahoma | reverse complement strand
GCGGCTTACCCGCAAACGCCCGGATGAGCGGGCGGATATGGAATCCGCCCCTACGGCGTGGGGGTCGATGCTCGTCATCGCCCCGGAAGCGCCTGGGCTGCCGGAAGCTAACGGGTCGCGATGTGCGGTCCCTGCAACGCTGCAAGACAAGCAAAAACGCTCCGGGCGGTATGGAACATTTTCCATACCGCCCGGAGCGTCATTTATTATTGTAGGGTTCAGCGCAGCACCAGCTGTCCGTTCCCATCCGCATCCACGGTCAGGGTGTCCCCTGCCGTGTGGGCGCCGCCGATGATCTCCTTCGCGATCATCGTTTCCACATGGGACTGGATGTACCGCTTCAAGGGGCGGGCGCCGTAGATCGGGTCATAGCCGCCGTCGATGATGGCGTTCTTGGCCGCGTCGGTGACAACCAGTTTCAGCTGTTTTTCCTCCAGACGCTTGCGCAGGTCGGCCAGCATCAGGTCAACGATGGAGCCGATTTCGGTCTTGGTCAGGCTCTTGTAGTAGACAATGTCGTCCAGACGGTTCAGGAACTCGGGGCGGAACTGGCGCTTGAGCAGCTGGTCAATGGCGTTTCTGGCCTCGTCGGACAGCTCGTTGCTGCCGTTGGCACGGCTCTTTTCCAGATCCTCCAGAATCAGGTCGGAACCCAGGTTCGACGTCAGGATGATGACGGTGTTCTTGAAGTCCACCGTGCGGCCCTGGCTGTCGGTAATGCGGCCATCGTCCAGCACCTGCAGCAGGATGTTGAACACGTCCGGGTGGGCCTTTTCGACCTCATCGAACAGCACAACGCTGTAGGGGTGGCGGCGCACGGCCTCGGTCAGCTGGCCGCCCTCCTCATAGCCGACGTATCCCGGAGGCGCACCGATCAGACGCGAGACGCTGAATTTCTCCATATACTCGGTCATGTCGATACGGACCATGTTCTTCTCGTCGTCAAACAGGGCCTGCGCCAGCGCCTTGGCCAGCTCGGTCTTGCCGACGCCCGTGGGGCCGAGGAACAGGAAGCTGCCGATGGGGCGGTTCGGGTTCGCGATGCCGGCGCGGGAGCGCAGGATAGCGTCCGAGACCTTCTGCACGGCCTCGTCCTGGCCGATGACCCGCTGATGCAGCGTGTCCGGCAGGCGGAGCAGCTTCTCGCGTTCGCCTTCGACGAGCTTGGAGACCGGGATGCCGGTCCAGCGGGCGACGATGTTCGCAATTTCTTCTTCCGTTACGCGGTCACGAAGCAGGCTGGATTCTTTCTTTGCTTCGGCCAGCTTTTCTTCTTCCTCCAACTGCTTTTGCAGGGTGGGCAGCTTGCCGTATTGCAGCTCACCGGCCTTGGCGTAGTCGCCGGTGCGGGTCGCCTTTTCGATCTCGGCCTTGGTGGATTCCACCTCGGCGCGCAGGCTCTGCACCTTGTTCACGGCGTTCTTCTCGTTCTCCCACTGCGCCTTCTTGCTGTTGAAGCTGTCGCGCAGCTCGGCCATCTCCTTTTCCAGCGTGGCCAAACGCTGCTTGGACAGCTCGTCGGTCTCTTTCTTTAAAGAGGCCTCCTCGATTTGCAGCTGGGTGATGCGGTGGTTCATCTCGTCCAACTCGGCGGGCATCGAATCCAGCTCGGTCTTGACCATAGCGCAAGCCTCATCGACGAGGTCGATGGCCTTATCGGGCAGGAAGCGATCCGTGATGTAGCGGTCCGACAGCGTCGCGGCGGCGATCAGGGCGGCGTCCTGGATCTTGACGCCGTGGTAGACCTCGTAGCGCTCCTTCAGGCCGCGCAGGATCGAGATGGTGTCCTCGACAGTCGGTTCATTGACCATGACCGGCTGGAAACGACGCTCCAGCGCGGGGTCCTTCTCGATATACTCGCGGTACTCGTCCAGCGTGGTCGCGCCGATGCAGTGCAGCTCGCCGCGGGCCAGCATGGGCTTGAGCAGGTTGCCGGCATCCATCGCGCCGTCGGTCTTGCCCGCGCCGACGATGGTGTGCAGCTCATCGATGAAGAGGATGATCTTGCCCTCGGACTTCTTGACCTCGTTGAGGACGCTCTTCAAGCGTTCCTCAAACTCGCCGCGGTATTTTGCACCTGCGACCAGCGCACCCATGTCCAGGCTGAACACGGTATGATCCTTCAGGTTTTCGGGCACATCTCCGCTTTCGATCCGCTGCGCCAGCCCCTCGGCGATGGCGGTCTTACCGACACCGGCCTCACCGATCAGCACGGGGTTGTTCTTGCGTTTGCGGGACAGAATACGGATGACATTGCGAATTTCCGTATCGCGTCCAATCACAGGGTCAAGCTTATGCGCCTTTGCCATCTCGACAAGGTCCTGACCGTACTTTTTCAGAGCGTTGTAGGTGTCCTCCGGGTTATCACTCGTGACCCTCTGATTGCCACGCACCGTACTCAGCTGCTTCATAAATTTTTCGGTTGTGATGCCGAAAGTCTTGAAGATTTCACTGGCAGCCTTGCCTGGCCGCTGCGAAATTCCGAGGAATACATGCTCTACGCTGATGTATTCATCCTTCATCTGCTTGGCCTGCTGCTCGGCGGCGTTGAGGGCGCGGTCCAGATCGTTGGAGATGTAAATTTTCTCCGGGTCACGGCCCGAGCCGGTCACGCGGGGCAGCGCCTCGACCTTCTGCAAGGCCGCCTGGGAAAAGGCATTGGCGTCAATGCCAAGGGTCTGCAGCAGCTGCGGGATAAGCCCGTCCTGCTGCTGGGCAAGGGCGGCCAGCAGATGCTCCTGCTCCACCGCGTTGTTGGAATATTCCACCGCGATGCGCTGTGCAGCCTGCAAAGCCTCACGGGTTTTCTGTGTCATTTGTTCGATGTTCATAGTGCGTACCTCCTTTAGTGCAGATAGCGCATTGTTCTGGCAGTCTCGCACGTAAAGCGCTTGGATTTTGCAGCTCAAGAATCCGCTTTCGCAAATTCTGTGTGTTTGTTTTTCTTTAGCACTCTATCTGTTAGACTGCTAATATTGTAGCACATTCGCATACCATGTCAATAGGAAAATTGCAAACAAATTGTGAATTTGCAGGAAAAATCATTGGTAAAAGTTGGAGAAACAGTCGGAGGAGAACGGATAGTTAGATATTTTTCAAAATATCTATTGACAGCGGCAGGTGCATAGGAGTATAGTAAAGGCATAGACCGTTAGACGTTTATCTAATTGTTTATCAGGAAAGGAGTTGTTCTGTTTGGGAGATGCTTTCAAGGCGCTGGCCGACCCGACGCGGCGGCGCATTTTAGAACTGCTGGCACAGGGCGATCTGACCGCCGGGGAGATCGCCGCACATTTTGATATGACAAAGCCGTCCGTCAGTCACCATCTGAACATTTTAAGAAGTGCGGCGCTTATTACCGATGAGCGCCGCGGCCAGAACATTGTGTACAGTGTGAATCTGACCGTATTTCAGGAATTGATGAAGTGGTTTTATGACTGCGGACTTGTAAAGGGAGACGATAGCAATGAAAAAGAATAAGCTGTTCTGGATTTTAACCGTGGTCTGCGTGCTGAATTTTGCCGCGCACCTGTACTTCTACCCCTCCCTGCCGGACATTGTGCCCACCCACTGGGGAGCCAGCGGGCAGGTCAACGGCTGGGGGCCGAAATCCACGGTTTTGATTTTGGCCGCGCTGCCGTTTGCGATGTTGATTTTGTTTGAGGTCATCCGCAAAATCGACCCCAAACACCAGAATTTTGAGAAGTTCGGCAAGGTATGGAACCTGTGCGTAGTGCTGTTCACCGTGATGATGGCCGCATTCAGCTGGCTGAGTGAGCTGGCTGTTTTCGGTAAGCTGCCGGACAGCAGCAACCTCGTCAGCATCCTGGTCTGCGGCGGCATCGGCGTATTGTTCATCATCATGGGCAATTTTATGCCGCAGATCAAGCAGAATTATACCTTCGGCTGCCGCACGCCCTGGGCGCTGAACGACGAGCACAACTGGCAGCGCACCCAGCGCATGGGCGGGTACACCTTTGTCGTTATGGGCATTGTCCTGTTGGTGCTTTCCTTCCTGGGCGGCCTGCTGGGCGACATTGCTACGCTGATTGTGCTGATGGCCGCCGTTCTTGGCGGGAGCGCGTGGATTTATTTGTATTCGTATCTGGTGTATGTGGGGAAGATGAAGTAAGAGCCTAAAGCCTTCCCCTTTGGGGGAAGGTGGTCCCGCAGGGCCGGATGAGGAGCGGGTGTGCCATTGCTATCCGTTAGCGAGTTTTGACGGCAGGTCGCCCCTCATCAGTCAGCGGGCGTGGCCGCTGACAGCTTCCCCCGAGGGAGAAGCCATATAGGCAAGCAGCCCGTGCTTCGATTGGGAAGCACGGGCTGTTGTTATGTCTTATTCAATCCCTTTTCAATAAACTCAGGGTCCTTATTTATACAGTTCGACCAGATTCAGCAAAATTTCGACGCCCTGATCCATCTTCTCGGCGGTGATGCACTCGCAGGGGCCGTGGAAGTTGAAGCCGCCGGTGCCGAGGTTCGGGCAGGGCAAGCCCATATAGCTCAGGGTCGCGCCGTCGGTGCCGCCGCGGACCGGGGTCTCGATGGGTTCAAGGCCCGCCGCGCGGATGGCCTTGCGGGCGTTCTCGACCAGATGGAAGTGGGGCTGAATTTTCTCCAACATATTATAATAGCTGTCCTTGATGTCCAGCTCCACCGTGCCCGCGCCGTAGCGGTCATTCAGGCAGGCGGCAATATGCTGCATCTGGGCCTTGCGGGCGGCAAACTTGGCGGCATCATGGTCGCGCACGATGTAGCCCAGGTGCGCGGTGGTCACGTCACCCTGCATACTCGTCAGGTGGAAGAAGCCCTCACGGCCCTCGGTGTGCTCGGGGCGGGAGAAGGCGGGCAGCGCGGCGTGGAACTCCATGGCCACGTTCTGCGCATTGATCATCGAGTTCTTGGCGCTGCCGGGGTGGACGCTGAAGCCGTGCACGGTCACGACGGCAGCGGCGGCATTGAAGTTCTCATAGCTGATCTCGCCGACGTCCTCGCCGTCAACGGTGTAGGCGTAGGCCGCGCCGAAGCCCTCGACGTCAAACAGGCTCGCGCCCTCGCCGATCTCCTCATCGGGGGTGAAGCCGATGCAGAGCTTGCCGTGGGGGCGATTTTCGGCAATGATGCGCTCCAGCGCGGTCATGATCTCGGCCACACCGGCCTTATCGTCCGCGCCCAGCAGCGTCGAACCGTCGGTGGTGATGAGAGTCTGGCCCTTCATCTCGCGCAGGAACGGGAACACCTTGGGGTCCAGCACCGTGCCGGTGGCGGGCAGCGTGACAGCCTCGCCGTCGTAGTTTTCGTGGATCTGTGGCCGGACGTTCTCACCGCTGGCGTCGTCCGCCGTGTCCATGTGGGCGATAAGGCCCAGCGGCGCGGCGCTCTCCTGCCCCGGGGTGGCGGGCAGCGTGGCGTAGACATAGCAGTGCTCGTCCACATGGGCATCGGTCAGGCCCAGCTCCTTCAGCTCCTCAACGAGGATCTTCGCCAGGTCAAACTGGCGCAGCGTGCTGGGGTGGGTGCCGCTGTTGGGGTCAGAGGTCGTGTGGATCTTTACATATTTTAAAAGACGTTCGTAGGCGCGCATGGGCGTGTCCTCCTTGTAAAAAGCATTTTGCTGTGATTTCTTCGCTATTATACCACAAAAAGCAGCAATTTCCAACCCTGTGCCCTTTTCAAGCAGCGATTTTTGTGCTAAAATGAATAAGATTATAAAGGATCACTGTGCCTTTTGCGCAGCCTATTATAAGGAGGATATTATGGCAGACAGCATTTTTAAGGACAAGACCCTTCTCATCACCGGCGGCACGGGCAGCTTCGGGCATACAGTGCTCAAGCATTTCCTGTCCACCGACATCGGCGAGATCCGCATCTTCTCCCGCGATGAGAAGAAGCAGGACGATATGCGCCACGAGCTGCAGGCCAACCACCCGCAGTATGCCGGCAAGGTCAAGTTCTACATCGGCGATGTGCGCAGCCCGCAGTCCATCCGGGACGCCATGCCCGGCGTCAACTACATCTTCCACGCGGCAGCGCTGAAACAGGTGCCCTCCTGCGAGTTCTTCCCGATGCAGGCCGTGCAGACGAACATCATCGGCACGGACAATGTCCTGCACGCCGCCATTGACGCGGGCGTGGAGCGCGTCGTCTGCCTGTCCACCGACAAGGCCGCCTATCCCATCAACGCCATGGGCATCTCCAAGGCGATGATGGAGCACGTCATCTATGCCAACGCCCGCGTGGCCGCCGAGCGCGGCGGCACGACGATCTGCTGCACCCGCTACGGCAACGTCATGTGCAGCCGCGGCAGCGTCATTCCGCTGTTCATTGACCAGATCCGCGCCGGCAACCCCATCACGATCACCGACCCCAATATGACCCGTTTCCTGATGAACCTGGACGAGGCCGTTGACCTGGTCATGTTCGCGTTTGAGCATGCAAACCCGGGCGATTTGTTCATCCAGAAGTCCGACGCCTCCACCATCGGCGACCTGGCCAAGGCCGTGCAGCAGCTGTTCGGCGACACCGGCACGAACATCATCGGCACCCGCCACGGCGAGAAGCTGTTCGAGACCCTGATGACCCGCGAGGAGCGCCTGCGCAGTGAGGACATGGGCGGTTACTACCGCGTCGCCGCCGACAACCGCGACCTGAACTACGACAAGTTCGTCGTCAAGGGTGAGGTCCACACGATGGCCGACGACTCCTACACGAGCCACAACACGCACCGTCTGGACGTGGAGGACACGGTCAGGAAGATCCTGACCACCGACTATGTCCAAAACGCGCTGAAAGAGATGGAGGCCGAGAAGGCATGAAGATCCTTGTGACCGGTGCCAAGGGCTTTGTGGGGCGCAATCTCTGCGAGAACCTGAAGGCTGTCCGCGACGGCAAGAATCGTACCCGCCCCGCCTTGCAGATCGAGGACGTGTTTGAGTATGACCTCGACACGCCCCCCGCAGCGCTGGACCACTTTTGTGCGGAAGCCGATTTTGTGTTCAATTTAGCGGGTGTCAACCGTCCCAAAAATAACGACGAGTTCATGCAGGGCAACTTCGGCTTCGCCTCTACCCTGCTGAACACGCTCAAATCTCACGCCAACCGCTGCCCGGTCATGCTGTCCAGCTCGATCCAAGCGACGCTGATCGGCCGCTACGGCGAGAGCGACTACGGAAAGAGCAAGCTGGCCGGTGAGGAGCTGTTCTTCACCTACGGGCAGGAGACCGGCGCGCCGGTGCTGGTCTACCGCTTCCCGAATCTGTTCGGCAAGTGGTGCCGCCCCAACTACAACAGCGCCGTGGCGACCTTCTGCAATAACACCGCCAACGACCTGCCCATCACGGTCAATGACCGCGCCACCGAGCTGGAGCTATTGTACATTGACGACCTGGTGGAGGAAATGCTCGACGCGCTGGAGGGCAAGCCTCACCGCTGCGATTACGACGGTCTGACGCCGGTTTTCCATGACAGTGGGCGCTACTGTGCCGCGCCGGTGACCCACAAAGTCACACTGGGCGAAATTGCGGACCTGCTGGAAAGGTTCAAGGCTCAGCCCGCAACGCTCGTACTGCCGGAGATTCCGGCGGGCAGCTTTGCAAAAAAGCTGTACTCGACGTATCTGTCCTATCTGCCCAAAGAGAAGGTCATCTTTGACCTGAAAAAGAATGAGGACGCCCGCGGCAGCTTTACCGAGCTGCTCAAAACCGAGAGCTGCGGCCAGTTCAGCGTCAACGTCTCGAAGCCCGGCATCACAAAGGGTCAGCACTGGCACAACACGAAGTGGGAGTTTTTCATCGTGGTTTCGGGCCACGGTCTGATTCAGGAGCGCCGCGTCGGCAGCGACGAGGTGCTGGAATTTGAGGTGACCGGCGACAAGCCCCAGGCCATCCACATGCTGCCGGGGTACACCCACAACATCATCAATTTGAGCGAGACCGAGAACCTCGTCACCCTGATGTGGGCGAACGAGCAGTTCGACCCGGCCCACCCGGATACATTCTTTGAAAAGGTGTAAAACGGGCGCATTGTAGGGGCGAGCAGTGCTCGCCCGTGCCCGTGTGCGGCAGCGGCAAAGTTCCCGGGCGGATATGGAATCCGCCCCTGCGATGTAGAGGGCGATGCTCGTCATCGACCCGGAAGTTTGCCCCGGTCGTAACGTTTCTGCGGGCGAACGATGTTCGCCCCTACATCCCCTGCACATAGTAGCTACTAAGGAGGAAAGTATGTCTGACTACAGCAGCATTCCCTTTAAAAACAACGGCAAGCTGAAATTGCTCATCATCGTCGGCACCCGCCCGGAGATCATCCGTCTGGCCGCCGTCATCAACAAGACTCGCAAATATTTTGATGTTATCCTGGCCCACACCGGCCAGAACTACGACTACAACCTGAACGGCGTGTTCTTCCACGACCTCCAGCTGGCCGACCCCGAGGTCTATATGAACGCCGTCGGCGCGGATCTGGGCGAGACGATGGGCAACATCATCTCGGAGAGCTACAAGCTCATGGCCGCCATCCGGCCCGACGCCGTGCTGGTGCTGGGCGACACAAACAGCTGCCTGTCCGTCATCGGTGCGAAGCGGCTGCACATCCCCATCTTCCACATGGAGGCCGGCAACCGCTGCAAGGACGAGTGCCTGCCCGAGGAGACGAACCGCCGCATCGTGGACATCATCTCCGATGTGAACATGGCCTACTCCGAGCATGCCCGCCGTTATCTGGCCGACACCGGCCTGCCGAAGGAGCGCACCTACGTGACCGGTTCCCCGATGGCCGAGGTGCTGCACCAGAATCTGGAAAAAATCGAGGCGTCCGACATCCACCAGCGTCTGGGTCTCGAGAAGGGCAAGTACATTCTGCTGTCTGCCCACCGCGAGGAGAATATCGACACTGAGAAGAACTTTACCTCGCTGTTCACCGCCATCAACAAGATGGCGGAAAAGTACGATATGCCGATCCTCTACTCCTGCCATCCGCGCAGCCGCAAGCGTCTGGAGCAGAGCGGCTTTAAACTCGACAAGCGCGTCATTCAGCATGAGCCTCTGGGCTTCCATGACTACAACTGCCTGCAGATGAACGCCTTCTGCGTCGTGTCCGACTCCGGCACGCTGCCCGAGGAAAGCAGCTTCTTCACGAGCGTCGGCCATCCGTTCCCGGCGGTCTGCATCCGCACCTCCACCGAGCGCCCCGAGGCGCTGGACAAGGCCTGCTTCATTCTGGCGGGCATCGACGGCGACCACCTGCTGCAGGCCGTGGACGTGGCTGTGGAGATGAACCGGAACGGCGACCTCGGCCTGCCCGTGCCCAACTACGTGGACGAGAATGTCTCCGACAAGGTCGTCAAGATCATCCAGAGCTACACCGGTGTTGTCAACAAGATGGTGTGGCGCAAATACTAAGCGACAGGAACACGATATATTATGCGCATACTGGTAGTGACCCAGCATTTCTGGCCGGAAAATTTCCGCATCAACGATATTGTCGAAGGCTTCGTGCAGGACGGTCTCTCCGTGGACGTGCTCTGCGGTCTGCCCAACTACCCGAAGGGCGAATGGTTCGACGGTTACAGCGCCGACGGCCCGTTTGAGGAAGTCTACAAGGGTGCGCGGGTGTTCCGTGCGCGGGAGATCCCCCGCAAGGGCAACACCGGCAAGACGATTTTTCTGAACTACGTCAGCTGGCCGCTCTACGCGGCGGGGGCGTTAAAGCGTCTGCCCGGCGGGTACGATGCGGTGTTCTGCTTCAACACCAGCCCCGTGCTGATGTGCTGGCCTGCCATCCGGTATGCAAAAAAGCACCATATACCGTTTACGAATTACGTTCTTGACCTCTGGCCGGAGAATCTGTACAGCGTGCTGTCGGTCAAAAACAGGTTTATGCGCTGGGTCGCGCAGTCGGTCAGCGACAGCCTGTACAGGCGCTGTGACCGGCTGATCGCCATGAGCGGGCCGCTGCAAGAGCGGCTGTGCGCCCGCACCGGCAAGAGCACGGCGGACGTGGCGGTCATTCCGCAGTACTGCGAGGATTTCTATGCCGTGCTGCAGCATGACGCGGCGCTGGAGGCGCAGTTTGCAGGGCGGTTCAACGTAGTGTTCACCGGTACGTTCACCCCGGCACAGAGCCTGGACATGGTGATTCGTGCCGTGCTGGACGCCCGCGCCGCCGGGGCGGAGCACCTGCATCTTCTTCTGGTCGGCGACGGCATGAGCCGCGAGGCTTTGCAGAAACAGGCTGCCGACCTGCACGCCGGGGACGCCGTGACGTTTTACGGCAGTGTGCCCGCCGCTGATGTGCCCCGGTTTACGGCGCTGGCCGACGCGCTGCTGATCTCGCTTTCCGACTCACCCGATCTGGGACTGACCGTTCCCGGCAAGCTGGCCAGCTACATGGCCGCGGCCAAGCCGGTGCTGGCCTCGATGAACGGCGCGGGCTATGCGGCAGTCCTGGAGAGCGGCGGCGGGCTTGTCAGCCCGGCCTGCGACCAAAAGGCGCTGGCGGACAATATGCTGGCGCTGTACCGCATGACCGACGCCGAGCGGGCCGCACTGGGCGCGAAGGCAAAGGCGTATTACACCGCCCACTACCGCCGTGCCGAGCTGCTGAAGCGGCTGGAGGAGTTTACGGTCAAAGGCGTTTGAGCGGAACCGCGTTGTAGGGGCGAGCATTGCTCGCCCGCAGCCGTGTGCAGCAGCGGCAGGTTCCCCGGGCGGATATGGAATCCGCCCCTACGTTTCCTTTTGCAAATCACTCTGCGGTTTTCTCCCTGCCTCCCTCTGGGGGGGAGGTGGCCCCGCAGGGCCGGAGGGAGAGAACCTTGCTACGGCCCGAAATGTTTCGGATAACCGCAAGGTTCTCTCCCCCACCGCCTGCGGGCGGAGCCC
>OFMI01002053.1_pt1 | contig 10933 bp, 6 predicted proteins | sample 1541741 | NCBI WGS metagenome assembly OFMI01 (sample SAMN04209219, study PRJEB22552) | human gut metagenome | biome: gut; material: feces | host: Homo sapiens | place: USA: Oklahoma | reverse complement strand
CCCTCGTTGGCGGTCAGCCAGTCGACATCCTTCTTGACGGTGGCGGCGGTGGAGCTGAGCTTTTCGGCGATGCGCTGGTTGGACCAGCCCTTGTTTGCCAGCTTCTTCACCTCGGCACGGCGTCCGGCGCGCTTGGCCTCGGCGGCATTGGTCGCAGCCGAAGCAGCGCCCTTCTTGGCTCCCTTGGCTCCCGACTTCGCGGCACCGGCACGCCCAGCACCGCGACGGCCACGGGTGGAGGGACCAGCCGCACGCTTTTCGGCGAGCAGTCGGAAGGCGTCATCAGGGGTGATGGATTCAGGCGTGTACTGACGCGGCACCGTGCGGTTGGTCTCGCCATCGGTGATGTACGCGCCGAAACGGCCGTCCTTGATGGTCACGTTCTTGCCGGTGTTCGGGTCCTTGCCCAAATCACGCAGCGGCGGCTTGGCGGCACCACGGCCACGCCCGCGGCCGTACTTGGGCTGCGAGAACAGTTCTTTGGCCTTGTCGATATCGACCGTGAAGATCTCGTCTTCCGAGGCCAGCGAGCGGGTCTCCGACTTGCCGTCGGCACCCGTCTTGGTCAGGTAGGGGCCGTAGCGACCGTTGTTGGCGGCCACCGTGCATTCGGATACCTCGCCGGTTTCGGCGTTGGTTTCCTCGTATGTGCCCACTTCGCGCGGCAGGCTCAGCAGCTTTAGCGCGTCTTCCAGCGACAGCGATTCAGGGCTCATCGTCTTGAACAACGAGGCCATCTTCGGGCGCGACGCGGCGGCGGCCGCGGCCTTCTTCGAACCCTTCTTGGCCGCAGAAGCACCAGCAGTATCGCCAGCAGCGCCAGCCGAAGCCTCAGCCGGCGGCACCAACGCCACATACGGGCCGAAACGCCCATTGCGCACCTCGACGGTACCGCCGGATACCGGATCAACGCCCAGCTCGCGCGGTCCACCGGAGTGGTTGTCGATCAAATCGCGGGCCACGGCCACCGTCAGCTCATCCGGCGCGATGGTGTCCGGCAGAGACGCGCGCTTCGGGTTGCCTTCGGCGTCCAGATGCTCCATGTCTTCCAGATACGGGCCGTAACGGCCGACGCGCACGTGCAGGCCGTCGCCGATGTCGATGGTGTTGATGGCGCGCGCGTCGATCTCGCCGAGCTGCGCGACCTGCTGTTGCAGGCCTTCGTGCGCCTCGTCGGCGTTGCGGGCGGCGCCCTCGCCGGAACCGAAGTAGAAGTGGGTGAGCCAGTCGCGGCCGGATTCCTCGCCGTGGGCGATGCGGTCAAGGCCGTTTTCCATCTCGGCGGTGAACTGGTAGTCGACCAGCTTGGGGAAGTTCGTCTCGAGCAACTTGGTCACGGAGAAGGCGAGCCAGCTGGGGATCAGCGCACGGCCACGCTCGTATACGTAACCGCGATCCATGATTGTGGAGATAATGCTCGCGTAAGTGGACGGGCGACCGATCTCCTTGGCTTCCAGCGTCTTGACCAGCGTGGCCTCGGTGTAGCGGGCCGGCGGCTGGGTTTCATGGCCGTCCGGTTCGATGTCGCTTGCCTCGACCTGCTGGCCGACGCTCATCGGCGGCAGGGAGGTGTTGAATTCGGAGGCGTCACCCCTGACGGCCTTGGCGTCCGTCTTGCCGGCGGCAGCAGCCTGGTCCGAGCCAGCCCCAGCGCCGGGAGCGGCGGCTTTGGGCTTGCGCCCCTCCCCCGTGGCCTTCATAAAGCCGGGGAATTCGATGACGGTGCCGGACGCCTGGAACACGGCCTCGCCCTCGGTGGGGCCGGCCGGCGCAGACAGGCGCACGGTGGCGGTGGAACCGGTGGCGTCAGCCATCTGGCAGGCAAGCGTGCGCTGCCAGATCAGCGTGTATAGGCGCAGCTGGTCGCCGGGAAGTTTGGAAGCCAGCTCGTCCGGGTCGTGGAAGCGCGAGCCCGCCGGGCGAATACACTCGTGGGCTTCCTGCGCGCCAGCGGTTTTGGTGGCGTACTGCTTGGGCTCGGCGGAGAGGAACTTGTCGCCGAAATGGTAGGAGACGGCGTTGCGGGCGGCGGTGATGCCCTCCTGCGACAGCGTCACCGAATCGGTTCGCATATAGGTGATGTAGCCGTTCTCGTACAGGCTTTGGGCCGCGCGCATCACGGCGCGAGCACCCATGCCGAGGCGATTGCCGGCGGTCTGCTGCAGGGTCGAGGTGGTGAACGGCGGCTGCGGGCGGCGGCGGTACGGCTTGGTTTCCATCGACATCACAGTGAAATCGGCGGTCTTCAGCGCCGAAGCCACGGCGGTGGCACCAGCCTCATCAAGCTGGCGAACGTTCGCCGCGAACCCGTCCGGGGTCAGCTGGCCGTCGGCACCGAAATCCTTGGAGCCGGCGAGTCGCTTGCCGCCGAGCGCGATCATGCGGGCGGAGAATTCGGCACGCTCCCCCAGCGCGTCAGGCGCGGACAGCGTGGCGACGATATCCCAGTACGGCGCGCGCTTGAACGCCATGCGTTCGCGCTCGCGTTCCACGATCAGGCGGGTGGCCACGGACTGCACGCGGCCGGCGGACAGGCCTGGGCCCACCTTGCGCCACAGCACCGGCGACAGCTCATAGCCGTACAGACGGTCGAGGATGCGGCGGGCCTGCTGGGCGTTGAACAGATCCTCATCGATGGCACGGGGATTGGCCATGCCCTTCTGCACGCCCTTTTTGGTGATCTCGTCAAAGGTCACGCGGTTGGGCTCGTGGGGGTCCAGCCCCAGGATATTGGCCAGATGCCAGCTGATGGCCTCTCCCTCACGGTCCGGGTCGGTTGCCAGCAGAACGCCGTCGGCCTGCTTGGCTTTTGCCTTGAGCTCCTTGATGAGCTTGGATTTGTCCTTGATATTGATGTACTGGGGGGCGTAGTCATGTTCCACGTCGATGCCCAGCTGGGACTTAGGCAGGTCCCGGATGTGGCCCATGCTGGCCGTGACCTCATAATCCTTGCCCAGATATTTGCCAATGGTCTTCGCCTTTGCCGGCGACTCCACGATTACCAGTTTTGCCATGGTTCTCTTCTCCTATATTATAAACTCCCAGCCTGACGGTGGTAGTAAAACCCAACGAAATGCCAAGGGCTCCCTTATTAGGGGAGCTGGCGAGCGTCAGCGAGACTGAGAGGTTTCATTCAACTTAAATTGCGCAGTTCAGCGCAGAATATACCGCTTGCCGGGCAGGCAGGTCACACGGCCCGCCAACTCCAGCTTCATCAGGGTGCCCAGCAGCAGGCCGGTGGGTAGGCCGCTTGCCGCGCCCAGCTCCTCCACGCCCTTTGCCTTGGGGCCGATACAGGCCAGCACCCTGCGCTCGGTCTCGCTCATGGGGTCAGGCGCAGAACGCACCGCCGCCGGAGCCGCCGCACCCCGCAGGCCCAGCACCCCGAACAGGTCGCCGGGTTTGCAGACGGCTTTGGCCCGGCCCTCCCGCAGCAGGGCGTTGGTGCCCGCCGAGTTGGGCGAGTAGATGCTGCCCGGCACCACGAACACCGGCTTGCCATACCGCTCGGCATGGTTGACTGTGGACATGGTGCCGCTCTTTTCCTGCGCTTCCACCACCACCAGCGCCGAGGACAGCGCCGCAATGAGCCGGTTGCGCTGCAAAAAGCCATTGGGGCCAACGGGGCCGCTCTCGGGCGGGTACTCGCTGATTACGCAGCCCTTTTGCTCGATCTTTTTCCGCAGCTCCCGGTTGGAGGCCGGGTAGGTGCGGTCAATGGGCACGCCCAGCACCCCGATGGTGGGGCAGTTTTCCTTCACTGCGGCCCGGTGCCCGGCGCTGTCCAGCCCATCGGCCAGACCGCTGACGATGATGGCCCCGTTTTTGGCCAGCCCGCTGCCCAGGTCTGCCGCCGCCTGCAGGCCGTACTCGGTGGGCCTGCGGCTGCCCACCATCCCCACAGCCCCCGGCTCATTGAGCCAGAGGGGGTCGCCGGTACAGTAGAGCACCAGCGGCATATCGGGAATGCGGGAAAACGCCAGCGGGTAATCCGGGTCGTCATAGGGCAGGATGCGGATATTCCGCGCCGCGCACCGCCGCGCAAAGGCCCGGTAATGCGCCGGGGTGTTGTCGGGCAGGTTGGCCCGGGCAAAGGCCGGGCTGCCCACCGCTTTGCGGAACGCATCGGAATCCCGGTTCTCCCAGGCCTCCTGCGCCCCGCCGAACACATCCAGCACCCGGCCTGCATGGCTGCTGCCCGCCCCCAGCGTGTTTGCCAGCCAGAGCCAGCAGAGCAGCGGGTCGGGGGCCGGTTCGGGCGGGAAAAGACTGGTCTGGCCGAAGCCGGGCCCGGTCACAGGCTCTCCTCCCGGAAATGCCACAGCAGGATGCTGCCCGCAATGCCGGCGTTCAGGCTTTCCACCCGGTCGGTCATGGGGATGCGCACGGTGCCGCTGCAGGCAGCAATGGTCTCTTCCGTCAGGCCCTGGCCCTCACTGCCGATGACTACGCAGACACCGCCCGGGTAACCGGGCCGGGCCGCGCTCAGGGGCTGGCTCTGGTAGAGTGCCGCCGCAAGGCAGGTGATGTTCTTTGCCCGCAGGGCGGCAATGGCGGCAGGCATTGCCCCCACCTCCATCACCGGCACCCGCACGGCGGCCCCCATGGAGGCCCGCAGGGTCTTGGGGGCAAACACGCTGGCACAGCCATCGCTCAGCAGCACGCCGTCAAAGCCGAACGCGGCGGCAGAGCGCAGCAGCGTGCCCACGTTGCCGGGGTCCTGCACCCGCTCAAGCGCCAGATACCGCCCGCCGGTCTTTGCCTCGTCCAGCGTGTGCACCGGGGTGCGGAAGATGCCGAACACGCCCTGATGGGTGCCCACATCGGCCAGCTTATCGGCCACATGGTCCTCCACCAGATAGTGTTCCCCGGGCAGCCCGGCCAGCTCCGGGCACTTTTCCAGCGCTGCCTCGGTGCAGAACAGGGTCTCCAGCGCCGCGCCGCGGCAGAGCTCCGGGCAGAGCTTGCGGCCCTCGGCCAGAAATTTCCCCTCACTGCGCCGGAACGCCCCGCTGGAAGCAAGGCGGCAGGCATATTTGATCTTTGCGTTTTCCCGGCTGGTGATCTTTTCCATGCGGTCCTCCAGAAGATACTAAAATATACAAAAAGGACGCCCGCGTATTTACTACGCGCGGGCGTCTTTCAGGTCTTTATCAGGCGTTTTTCACGGTCTCGACCAGAGCAGCAAAGCTCTGAGGATCGTTGATGGCCATCTCGCTCAGCATCTTGCGGTTCAGCTCGATGCCTGCCTTCTTCAGGCCAGCCATGAAGGTGGAGTAGTTCATGCCCAGAGGACGAACTGCGTTGTTGATGCGGCAGATCCACAGGTTGCGGAACTGGCGCTTCTTCATGCGGCGGCCAGCCAGAGCGTAGTTGCCGCTCTTCATGACCTGCTGCTTGGCCATCTTAAAGTGCTTGCTCTTGCAGCCATAGAAGCCCTTAGCCAGCTTCAGCATCTTCTTACGACGTTTGTGAGTCATGGTTGCGCCCTTGATACGTGCCATTTTTTATATCTCCTTTAGTTATCTCTTAGAATGTCTTTGCCTGCGGCTCGCACTTAGGCGTAGGGCAGCATGCTCTTGATGGTAGCGGCGTTGGTCTTGTCAACGTAGTTGGGCTGACGGTAGCCACGGGTCAGCTTGGTGGTCTTCTTGGTCAGGATGTGGCTGCGGAATGCGTGACCGCGCTTGATCTTGCCGTTCTTGGTCAGCTTAAAGCGCTTCTTAGCGCCGGAATGCGTCTTCAGTTTCATCTTAGCCATTTTAGTTTCCTCCTAAAATTAGTCCTTATTGGGTTTCGGGATCAGCAGAATGGACATCGTGCGGCCCTCGAGCACCGGCGGCTTATCCATGCTTGCCTGGGGCAGAGCCTCGGCAAAGCGTTTCAGCACGTCAGCACCCAGAGCACTGTGCGCCATCTCACGGCCGCGGAAGCGGATCGAAGCCTTCACCTTGTGACCAGCGGCCAGGAACTTGGCGGTCTGGTTCAACTTGGTGTTGAAGTCGTTGGTGTCAATATTGAGCGAAAGGCGGGTCTCCTTGACCTCGACCACTTTCTGGTTCTTCTTGGCTTCCTTCTCCTTCTTCTGCTGTTCAAAACGGTATTTGCCGTAATCCAGCACCTTGCACACAGGCGGGGTAGCCTGCGGTGCGATCTTGACCAGATCGAGCCCGGCTTCTTCTGCAGCGCGCATGGCCACCTGAATGGACACAACGCCCTTCTGCTCGCCATCGGCACCGATCAGGCGAACTTCACGATCACGGATCTGACCGTTGATCTCCAGTTCCTTCGACTTTCCAGCGGTAGCGATAATGAATGCACCTCCAAACAATAATCCATAGTGTTGCAATATTTGGCATAGAAAACGCGGCCGCCCATTTGCAGGACAGCCGCGCGAAATTTCACACAAAAGCGCAGTTCGTTCAAAGAATCGAACCGTGTTTGGGTATAGCCCGGGGATTCCGACCCCACAAGGCGAGCGCGGCACAGGCCGTAGCTGCTTTCTTTACCAGAACAGTTTACCACACCCACAAAGCCCTGTCAAGCACTTTTACGCGATTTTGCAATAAAATATTCGTACAGAGCATTACTTGACCTCGATCAGCTTCCCCAGTTCCAGCGAGTAGATGCCCTTATAGGTCACCGGCTTCGGGGCAAAGCGCTTGCTGATGGCAAGGGCATAGAGGTCAAGCTGGGCGCGATAGGCGGCAAGGAAGTCCGCTTCGGATTTTCGGCGGTCCGTCTTGTAATCCAGCAGCTCCAGGTGGTCCGGGAACACCAGCACCAGGTCAGCGATGCCCTGCACCAGCACCTTTGCCTGTGCCACGGCAGCGCTGTCGGCGGGGGCAGTGCCCTGGGCGGTCAGCACCTCGGCGGCAGGCAGGGCCGTGATGAAGTCCAGCTCCCGCAGCACCTCGTCCGCAGCGCAGATGCGCGCAAAGGCTTCGCTCTCCACAAAGCGGCGGATGCGCCCTGCATCCAGCTTCTCCGCAATTTCGGACGCGGTGAGCTTTGCTTCCACCTGCCGGTCACGCTCGGCGGGGATCGCCGTTTCCAGCGTGCCTGCCTGTTTTGCCGCTGCAAGAGCCGCAAAATCGGCGTGCTCCAGGAAGGCGTGAAGGGCCGTGCCCATCTCGGCGGCGGTCAGGCCGTCCTTTGCCAGAAAGCCCGGTCGCTCCAGCGTGGTCTGCTCTGCCTTGTGGACGATGCCGGTCACACTGACCTTGGCGGGCACTCCGGCCAGCTCTGCCGCCGGGTACTGCCAGGCAAAGCCCTGCCGCAGTGCCTCGGTCAAAGCCGGGTCTGCCTGGATCAGCGGCCTTTCCTCAGGTTCCGGGTCGGTCGGCTCCACGCCCTCGGGCAGCGCCTGCTGCACCGTCAGGGCAATGGTGCTTCCGGTATCTGCAAAGGGCAGTTCCAGATCCTCGGCCAGCCGGCGCAGAGGGCCGCCGTTGGGGTGGACGAGCAGGGCCGCGCGGAGCCAGTCGGCAAAGCTGTTTGCCTGCCGGCAGAGCGTCTGCCCCGCCCCGGCTTCGAGGAAGGCCGCCGCTCTGGTAAAGGGGTTGGAGGTCTTTCCGATGCCCAGCGGCACGGTCAGGATGAGCTTATCCTGCGCGCGGGTCAGCGCCACATAGAGCAGGCGCATCTGCTCACTGCGCATCTCGGCGGCGTGGACATTGGAGAGCGCCGTGTAAGCCGCCGTCTTGTACGCGCCCTCGCCCTCCTCGGGGCGCAGGCGCAGGCCCGCCCCATACATCCGATGCAGGAGCACCGGCTGACGGGTATCGGCGGCATTGAAGCGACGGGCCGTGTCGGCCACGAACACCACCGGGAACTGCAGGCCCTTGGAGCGGTGGATGGTCATCACGGTCACACAGCCGGGGCGGGAGCCGCCGGGCACGGTATCCTGCCCCGTGGAGCCTGCCAGCGCCGCAGCGTCAATGGCCCGCACCAGCGCCGAGATGCCGCCGGAGCCGGCCCCGGCACAGAAGGAAGCAAACCGCCGGGCATCCTCCCGGCGGCGGGCACCGTTTTCCATCACGCCCAGTGCGGCAAGGTAGCCGGTGGAAGCAAAGATCTCCTCCAGCAGCTGTTCTGCCGGGGCACTGCGGGCCATCCGTCGCAGCTCGGTCAGCCGGGCATAGAACGCCCGGACTTTTCCGGTAAAAGAGGTGTCTTCCCCGCTGTTCACGGTGAGCAGCAGCGCGCCGTAGAGGCTGATGCGCTGGGGGGCGTTTTCCCCCTGCTGCTTCTGGATCTCTTCGGCTCTGGCCCGCAGGCGGACAAGGTCGTCATCGGTGAAACCGAACAGCGGGCCCAGCATGGCGGCGGCAAGATAGATATCCTGCGCCGGGTTGTCAATGACCTTCAGCAGGGCGATGAGGGGCCGGATGTGGGGAGCATCCAGCAGGTTTTCGCGGGCATCCGCATACACCGGGATGCCCCGGGCGGTCAGTGCTTCCACATAGGCCGGAAAATCAATGCGCGCCGCCAGCAGGATGCAGCAGTCTTCGTACTGCACCGGGCGGGTGGCACTGCCATCCCGCACCGGCTCACCGCTCTGCACCATCTCCTCGATGCGCCGGGCGATCCAGCCCGCGTCCGTTTCGGCGGTGTCATCGGGCAGGAAATGCGCCTCCACGCTGCCCGTGTATTCCCCGGGTGCCCCGCAGATCAGCCGCTGGCCGTCGCCGTAGGCCGTGTCGCCGAGTTCCGGGGACATGAGCCGCTCGAACAGGAAGTTGATCCCTTCCACCACCTGCGGAGCCGAGCGGAAGTTGGCATCCAGCGCCAGCATGGCATCGGTGCCGGGGGCACCTTCTGCCGGGCGGGGCCGCGCTGCGCCGCCGGGCAGGGCGGGCCAGCTGTCCAGTTTTTCCCGGAAGATGCTGGGGTCTGCCTGCCGGAAGCGGTAGATGCTCTGCTTCAGATCTCCCACCAGAAAGAGGTCGTCCCCCGCCGGGGATGCAAGGCACCGGTACAAGGCATCCTGCAGGGCGTTGGTGTCCTGATATTCATCCACCATCACGGCGGCGTAGTTCTGCCGGATGACCCCGCACAGCGCGGTGGGGGTGCCGTCCGGGTCACGGAGCAGACGGAGGGCCTGATGCTCAAAGTCGCTGAACTCCAGCAGCTTCCGGTCCCGCTTTTTGGCCGAGAACCGGGCATCAAAATCCCGCACCGCCTCAAACAGCGCCCGCAGGCGGGGCTCTGCAGCCCTGCGGTCTGCCTCAGCCTCCTCCTCACTGCAGGGGATCAGCTCAAGGATCTGCGCAAACAGGGCCGCGCCCTCATCGGCGCGGGTGCGGATGACTTTTTTATGTTCGCCGTTCAGCCGCTTTTTCATCCCTTTCAGGCCGGGCAGCTCCTCCATGTCCAGCACATAGGGGGTCAGCAGATCGTAAAGCGGGGTCCACTCCCCCGCCACAGCCAGCTGTTCCACCCTGCCCAGCAGGGCGGCAGTCTTGTCCAGCCGTTCCTGTGCATCGGTATATTTTTCCAGCACGGCATTCTTTGCCTTTTCCCGGGCAGAGGGCGTTTTCTTCTCTTCGGCATCGGCCAGCTCCTGCTTCCGGTCGCCCGGGCAGTCAGCCAGCGCAGCGCGGAACAACTCCCCTGCCGCCCGGGCACTGCGGGCGGCTTCGGCCAGCAGCAGATCATGCCAACAGGTGGCAGCAAAGCCATTTTCCTCCTGCCACGGAGCCAGAAATTCGTCCAGCTTTTTGTCGTAATCGGGCAGGGCGCGCAGGAAATCGTAGACATGCAGGATCGTCTCCCCCGCCGCACGGTCGGTGCGGCCCTTGCCGTAGAGGTCGGCAAAGGCGCAGAAATCCGGGTCGCGGTAGGCATTTTCCAGCGTCTCGCTCAGGGCAGAGGCCCGCAGGAGCTCCACACTGCCGGGGTCTGCGGGGGAAAAGTCCGGCGGGATATCCAGCGCCTGAAAATGCTTGCGCAGCAGGTCCAGACAGAAGGCATCGATGGTGCAGATGGGCGCGCGCTGCAGCAGCATCCGCTGGCGGCGCAGCGCGCCATTGCCGGGTTCCGCCTGGCTGCGCTTCAGAAGTGCCTGCCCGATGCGGGCCCGCAGCTCTGCCGCCGCCGCATTGGTAAAGGTCACCACCAGCAGCCTGTCGATATCCACGGGATGCTCTGCGTCGCTCACCATCTGGATGATCCGCTCCACCAATACCGCCGTCTTTCCGCTGCCGGCCGCAGCAGACACCAGAATACTGCTGTCCCTGGCATCAATTGTCGCCTGCTGATCCGGTGTAAATGTCACTGCCATCGTCTTCTCCTTCCGTCTCCAAAGCCTCTTTCATCCGTTCCAGGGCTTCCTGTTCTTCCAGCTTTTCCAGCTCCCGCTTCCGGTAACCGGGAATTTTCTTATCAAAGCCGCATACCTTGCTGTAAGGACAGTAGGTACAGGCATCCTTCGCCGTCTGGCCGCCAGACTGGACATAGGGGTTGAGGGCAATGTTTCCGTTCAGGATGCCGCTGCCGATTTCCCTGATTTTCAGGTTGACATAATCCGATATGACCCGAAAATCATTCTCTTCAAGGATGCTGGAACGGGCGCTGAAGGATCCGTCCTTCTTCCTCTCCACGGGAATGACATCGGATTTGGTTCCGAACGCCCCGTCCAGGCTGGCCACGATATTTTCATCGGCATTCACCACACCGGTCATCCGCAGGCCCGCCAGGATTTTTTCCTGGATCTGCTCCGGCGTATCCGTTTCTTCGCCTTCCACCAGTGGATCGTGCACCCGGTAATACAGCATGGCCGCCGGTACCACCTTCCGGTCAGGAAAGTCTTTTTCCTCCATTTCAACCGCCGCGTTCATATAGACCACCAGCTGCAGCTGCAGCCCGTAATACAGCGCCGCCAGGCTGAAATCCCGGTTCCCGGATTTGTAGTCTATGACCTTCACGTAAA
>OFMI01002051.1_pt1 | contig 10954 bp, 8 predicted proteins | sample 1541741 | NCBI WGS metagenome assembly OFMI01 (sample SAMN04209219, study PRJEB22552) | human gut metagenome | biome: gut; material: feces | host: Homo sapiens | place: USA: Oklahoma | reverse complement strand
GTCATAGGGCGCGGATTTTTTGACGATCACGGGATTGAACATGACCATGTATGTACCAATGTTGTCGAACGCGATGATGCGCTTGTTGACGCCAATCATATTCGCCGCCATGCCCACGCAGCCACTCTTGTGCGCGGCCAGCGTGTCCAATAAATCCTGCACGATTGCCAAATCGTCAGCCGTGGCAGGTTCTGACTTTTGAGATAAAAAGAATTCGTCTTTGCAGATTTCACGGATCATAGCTAAGCCTCCGCTGCGTTTTTTCTTATTGTAGCAGAGAAATGGGTAAGGCTCAACTGCATTTATGGTGGATTCGATGAAGATACTTAATTAATATTTGCGCATTCGGTACGAATAGCATAGAATTTTTGCGTGCGAAACAGCACGATTCATGTGCCTTATGAGATGCAGAATTTGCGCGGCAATAAACAAAGATAAGGGCGAATTCGATAAGTGGTCTTCGAAATAAAAATCGTTCGTATTTATCATTTCCTTGCATTTTCCATCCTGCTTTGATACAATAAGATACAACGCTGCGAAGCGCTGTTGTTAGACTTGGCAGCTTTGCACAAAGGTGTTCTGCCAAGCAGCAGAGCACTTTTTTCATCTGGAGGAATCGAACTATGGCTGTGAGCTACAAGAAGCTTTGGAAACTGCTGATTGACAAGGATATGAAAAAGAAAGATCTGTGCGCGAAAGCGGGCATTAGCCCGGCGTCCGTCACAAAAATGGGGCGAAATGGTCATGTTACGACGGAAATACTTTTGAAAATTTGCACGGCACTGGACTGCGGCGTGGAAGATATTATGGAAATTGTGCCGGATTCGCGTGAAAACGCATGATAAAGTCCGCATTATAGGATAGGCAATATGATATGATAACAGTGAGCTTGGGGTTGAGCTTGGGAGACAGGCTCGGATGGAGAAGCGAATGGAACGATCTCTGATTTATAACGGAACGATCACAGCGGAACAGTTCCTCTTCTATGAAATCCGCATTGCATCGAAATATTACCTCGATGGGACATCCGTGGAGGACGCTATCGAAGAAATCAAAAAGAACAATCTGTTTCAGTATCCGACCGAGCGGCTTGTTGACCGCATGGTGCGAAGCTGCTATAAGCGCCTGGATGCCTTGGATGATGAGCAGCTCCGGCAGGAATTATCATCGGCTCCGGTTGAGATTGCAAAGCAGATCAACCTCTATGCCATGATGCGATACAACCGCATTGTCTGGGACTTCATGGTCGGCGTGATCGGAGAAAAGTTCCGGAGTCAGGACTTCGAGTTTTCGCGGAAAGACCTGAATGTATTCTTTTCCCACTTGCAGGAACAGAACGATGACATTGCCGGATGGAGTGAGTCCACGGTCAATAAGATCAAGCAAGTGCTGACGAAGATTTTAGTTGAGGTTGAGATCCTTGACACCTTCAAATCGACGCGGCTCAATCCGCTGTTCCTCTGCGAAGAGCTGGAAGAAGGCATCCGCAGAAATAACGATCTCGAAGCACTTGCAGCTTTTAACTGCTTTAGATAGGAGGCTCTGGCATGAGCGACATCAAGCAAGAGTTGGATAGAATCCGGGACAGAATATCCGACCCCAGTTTTCTTGCCAATAAAGGATTAAGCAACGAAGTCGGAATTCATGTGTTCTGCTATGATCCGGCAGATGAGTTGATCGTCAGAGACTTCGTTTCCCGGCTGAAAGCGGAGAGCGGAACGCCGTACCACATCAAGGAATGCGACCTCTATGAGATTTTTCTCAAGCTCTTGGAGGACAAGCGCGTTCTGAAATCCGTGGACGGGCTGGAAGAAAAGCGCGGAAAGGAATACCTTCTCAAGCAGCTTCAAAAGATCGCAACGCCGGAGGCACTTCTGGAATACATGAAGTATGAGCCGCATGAGTACGGTGATGTTCTCTTCCTGACCGGCGTGGGAAAAATCTTCCCGTTTATGCGCTCTCATAAAATGCTGGACAGTATGCAGCATCTCTTTGAGGACATCCCTATTGTGATGTTTTATCCGGGATCGTTCAACGGGCAAGACCTCGGATTGTTTGGGAAGTTTTTAGACGGACACTACTACCGGGCATTCAACCTTTTGTAATTGGAGGAAGGCAGCATGAAAATACAAAGTATGTTCCAAAAGGACATCGACCGTCCTATCAACGGCGTTGTTAAGGTCATGCAGGATGACCAGCAGAGCTTAAAGGATGAACTGAGTGAATACATCATCACGAAGGAACTACGGCGTCATTTTGCCACATTCTTTGATAACTACGTCAAGGCGATTGATACCCCGACCGATAAGATCGGCGTCTGGATTTCCGGCTTCTTTGGCAGTGGTAAATCTCACTTTCTGAAAATGCTCTCCTACCTTCTCTCCAACAAAGAGGTGGACGGCAAACACGCCTTTGATTACTTTGCGGACAAGTTTGATGATCCGATGATGTATGCGACGGTGCAGAAATGTGTCCGCATTCCCACGGAGTCCATCCTGTTCAACATCGACATCGAGGGACCGATCAACAAGGACAAGACCGCCGTGCTGCGCGTCTTTGCGAAGGTGTTCTACAACCACTGCGGCTTCTACGGTGAAGACCTCAAGGTGGCGAAGCTGGAACGCTTCATTGACAAGCAGGGCAAGACGGAGGCTTTCCGCGCTGCTTTCAAGGAAGTCAACGGGGACGAGTGGGTCAACGCCCGCGATTCCGCCGCCTTCTTCGAGGATGATGTGGTTGAGGTTTTGCAATCTGTTCTCGGCATGAGCGAGACAGCAGCTCGCAACTGGTTTAACGGCGAAGAGAACGCCGACATGAGCATCAAGCAGCTTGTCTCGGAAATCAAGGAATATGTGGACAGCAAGGAAGGAAACTTCCGTCTCCTGTTCTGCGTGGATGAAGTCGGTCAGTACATCGGTGACGATGGCGATCTGATGATGAATCTGCAATCGCTGGTGGAAGAGATTGGTGACAAATGCCGGGGCAAGGTTTGGGTCATGGTCACGAGCCAGGAAGCGATTGATTCCGTTGTGAAAATCACCGGCAACGACTTCTCCAAGATTCAGGGACGCTTCAACACTCGTCTGAGCCTGTCTTCCTCTTCCGTCGATGAGGTTATCAAAAAGCGTGTTCTGGCGAAGACAGAGGACGCAGATCACCTTCTGCAAATGGAGTATGAGAAAGAGGCTTCCGGCTTAAAGAGCCTGTTTGCCTTTGATAATCCGATCCTCGACATCAAGGGCTTTACCAGCGCGGCGGAGTTCAGCGCGACCTTCCCCTTTGTGCCGTATCAGTTCATCATCATCCAGAAGGTTCTCGCAGAGATCCGCAAGCACGGCAACTCCGGCAAGCACCTTTCGGGCGGCGAACGCTCCATGCTGTCCGGCTTCCAAGAGGCGGCGCAGAAGGTAGAGAACAAGGATGAAAACGCCCTTGTGCCGTTCTATCAGTTCTATGACACGGTACATACCTTCTTGGAGAGCGCCATCCGCCGGGTCATCGACCGCTGCCAGAATGCGGCGGATGCCAACGACGGCTTGGAACAGCAGGACGTGAATGTCCTCAAGCTGCTCTACCTCGTCCGCTACATTGAAGATGTCAAGGCGAACATTGAGAACATCGCCATCCTGATGATCGACGATATTCACACGGACAAGATTGCCCTCCGCGCATCCATCACGGCTTCTCTGGAACGCCTTCTGTCTCAGAACTACATCTCCCGCAATGGCGATACCTATGCCTTCCTGACAGATGAGGAACAGGATATTGCCATCGACATCAAGAATACGCCCGTTGACAGCGCACAGATCGTCCAGAGCATTTCTCAGACAGTCTACGGCGAAATCTATCCGGCAAAGAAATATAAATACGGCAAGTATGACTTTGCCTACGATCAGTACGTTGACGAGACGCTGAACGGCGCGTCCACTGGCGGAATGCGGCTTCGCATCGTCACCGTGGCAAGCGACCTCTACGGCGTTGGAGACCAGCGGCTTATCATGGACTCGCAGGTCAACAACGAGGCAATCGTCATTCTCTCGGCGGACACGCCCTATTTTGATGAGCTGGAACAGGCGATGAAGATCCGCAAGTATGTCAAGCAGCGGAATGTGTCGCAGATGCCGGAGAGCATCCAGCGGATTATCCGCGACCGCAATGACGAGGCGCGAAAGCTGGAAAGTCATGCCCGCAGCCTGATTGAAAAAGCCATCGTCGAGGGCAAGTTCTATGTCCACGGTGAAATCCTCGACCTGAAATACGGCTCTGCGAAGGACAAACTGGATGAGGCAATGAAGAGCCTTGTTGAGAGCGTCTATTCCAAGCTCAACATGGTCAATCAGTTTGTGGACAGCGACGCTGATATTCTCGCCATCCTCAACGGCGCGTATGAAGAAGTCGGCTTCACCGGACTGGGCGCGAACAACGAAGACGCCCTCAATGAGATCAGTCAGTGGTTGGAGCTGCAAAACCAGAAGATGCTCAAGACCTCGATGGGCGATGTGCAGCGCCGATATCAGGCGATCCCCTACGGCTGGAAGGAGATCGACATCGCAGCCCTAATCGCCCGCCTGATTGTCCAGCAGAAGATCCAGATCAACTATGGCGGCGCGGTGGTTGGCAAGGAAGAGCGCCGTTTGGTGGACTTCCTGCGAAAGAAGACCGAGATTGACAAAGCCATCGTCGCGCGGCGTATTGCCCCCTCCGAAGAGCTGATCCGCAAGAGCGTCAACTTCCTGCGGGACTATCTGGGCGCGATGGACATTCCCTCCGATGAGGACGGGCTGATCCACTTCGTTCTGAACACTTTTGAAACCAAGCAGAGCCACTATCAGAAGCTCCTTGACGAGTTCTACTCCAAAGAGCATTACCCCGAAAAGGAAACCGTCACTGCTGCCCGCGACCTGATGAACGACGTTCTGAGCCAGCGCAAGGACAATGTTGCATTGCTCAAACGGATGGTGCAGCGGCAGGATGATCTTCTCGATTCCGCCGAGGATATGGAAGGCGTGGAGATGTTCTTCAAGGCGCAGCGGACGGTGTTCGACGATGCCAAGAAGCGGCTTGCCAGCATTCTCAAGGAAAGAGACTACTTTGCGGCGGACGCAGACACGTTGAACGTCATCAGCACGATGTCCACGATTCTTGCCATGCCAAAGCCCTATTCCCGTATTGGGGAGCTGCCGGAGCTTGTTCAGAAGGTCAAGACCGCCTACGACGGCTTGCTGGATATGAAGCGCGAGGAAGTTGCTGAAAACATCCGCCAGTGTATGCAGGATGTTCACCAGCTTGCCAGCGAAGCGCGGGACGCCGGGGCGCTGCTCCGTCAGGCGGACGATCATTTTGTGAACAAGCGCGAGGCGGCGAAAACTGCGATCTCTCTCACCGAGCTGGACGCCATGATTACGCAGCTTCTCAATTACAAGGACACGATCTGCCGCCGCATGGAGGTCATGTCTGCCTCCCGTCAGCAGGAAGCGCAGACGCCCGCGCCCGCAGCGACCGCAAAGCCCGGAACACCCGCGCCGAAGCCTCCGAAGATCATGACCGTGCGCCGGTATGACCTCTGCTCAGTCAAGCGTCTGCAAAGCAAGGAAGACATTGATAAGTACGTCGAGGCGATCCGCGAAAAGCTCATGAAGACGCTCGAAAGCTGCGACGGCGTGCAGATCAACTAAAGGAGTATCAGAAGATGAACAAGAACGCAATTCAGAAGTTTGCGATCTGGGCGCGGAACGAGCTGATTGCTCAGGTTTCCCAGCGTGCCTATCAATATGGAATTGACGAGTCCGGCTTCGGTGACGCTTCTGCGGACACGCTCAACGGTCGGCTGCTGACAGCGGAGGAAAAGTCCCAGCGGCAGGAACTCATCAAGCAAATCAAGGAAAAGGGCTATAAACAGGTCATGGAAGAGGTTGCCTACACTTGGTTCAACCGCTTTATTGCCCTGCGCTTTATGGAGCTCAATAACTATCTGCCCTCCCATATCCGCGTGTTCTCGGATGCTTCCGGCGCATTCAAGCCGGAGATCCTGAACGACGTGCTGCACCTTGATCTGCCGGGACTGGACAGCGGCAAGGTGGCGGAGTATATCGAGAGCAACGACACCGAAGCCCTCTACCGCTATCTGCTGCTGACGCAGTGCAACGCGCTGAATAGTGCGCTGCCCAATATGTTCGAGCGAATGGGCGGCTACACGGAAATGCTGCTGCCCAACAACATTCTCCGTCAGGACAGCGTTCTTGGTCACATGGTTTCCGACATCCCCGAAGAGGACTGGCAGGATGCTGTCCAGATCATTGGCTGGCTGTATCAGTATTACAACACGGAATTGAACGCAGTTGTTTACGATGGAAATATGTCTAAAAGCAGGATTCCAAAGGAACTTCTTCCTGCCGCAACGACAATTTACACGCCGGACTGGGCAATTCGCTATATGGTGGAAAACTCTCTCGGCAGACTTTGGCTGGAAGGTCATCCCAACGCCGAACTGCGCGACGGCTGGAAATACTATCTGGACGAAGCCGAGCAGGAGCGGTCAGTGGAAGCGCAGCTTGCCAAGCTCCGGGAGGAATACACGACCATCAAGCCGGAAGAGATCAAGGTCATCGACCCCTGCATGGGCAGCGGTCATATCCTTGTCTATGCGTTCGATGTGCTGATGCAGATTTATACCTCTGCCGGTTGGGATCAGCGCGAGGCGGCGCAGAGCATCCTCAAGAATAACCTCTTTGGGTTAGACATTGATGATCGTGCGGCACAGCTTGCCTATTTTGCGGTCATGATGAAGGCGCGGCAGTATGACCGGCGCTTGCTCACACGCGGGATTCAGCCGAATATCTGCTCCATCCGCGAGAGCAACGGCATTCAGACAATGACCATCGAGTATTTCCACAAGAATGACCCGAAGCTGAAAGCTGACATTGAGAGCATCGTCATCGAGATGCGGGACGCCAAAGAGTACGGCTCCATCCTGAACATCACACCCGTAGACTTCGCCGGACTGTATGCCCGGTTTGACGAGATCCGCAATGACATCAACATGATGCAGATGTCGGCGCTGGATGAATTGCTGCCGCTGGTCAAGTGCGCCGAAGTGTTGGCGCAGAAGTACGATGTGGTGGTGACAAATCCGCCGTATCTCGGCAGTTCCAGATTCAGCACAAAACTCAATGATTTTGTGATTGCAAATTACCCGGATGTAAAGGCTGATCTCTCAATGGTGATGTACAAACACGCGTTGCGAGATATGTGCAAAAAGAACGGTTTTGTGTCTTTTATAACAACGACATCTTGGATGTTCTTGTCCAGCTTTGAGAAATTGCGTAGTTTCGTTCTTGCGGGCTATGATTTTGAATCACTTGTTGATTTCGGCACAGAACTCTTTGAGGGGAAGGTCGGTCACAATCCGATTGTTGCATGGGTTAATCGGAAATCGCACACTGACCATGCCATGACTGGCATTCGCCTTGTAGACTATTGCTATTCGCGGAGAGATGAAAAGGAAACGGAGTTCTTCAATAAGAGAAATTATCATTATCCGAAACAGTCCAACTTCTCAAAAATCCCCGGTTCTCCGGTGGCGTATTGGGTGAGCGAGAGGTTTAATAAAGTATTTGAGGAGAAACATATATCAGATGTAGCCAAAGTAGTTACTGGAATGACCACTGCTGATAATGAACGTTTTTTGCGCTTGTGGTTTGAAATTAGTCTTAGCACGTTTTCTATCAAACAAAAGTCTAATTCCAAGTGGTTTCCTTATCAAAAGGGCGGAGATTTTTGCAAATGGTACGGGGATAATGAATACGTTGTGAATTGGGAGAACAATGGACTTGCAATTAAAAATAATATTGATCCCAAAACAAAAAAAGTTCGGTCAGGGAGCTATAACGAAAGCTACATTACAAAAAAGGGACTAACATGGACTTATATAACTTCTGGACCATTAGGCGTTCGGTTTGTTCCGGATGGGTTTTTGTTTGATAACAAAGGGTCGATGGTTTTCTTTGAAGATGAAGAGTCTATCTATACGAACTTAGGATTTTTATGCGGTACGATCGCAAGAGTTGTTTCTCAAATTCTTAATCCTACGATTTCATTTCAGCCTGGAAACATGGCTACAATGCCAAGTCCGCAAATACCGGAGAAAAAAGAACTGATAACGTCAAGAGTTAAGGAAAACATCCAGCATGCAAAAATTGATTGGGATTCCTATGAAACCTCGTGGGATTTCAAGCGGAATCCGCTGGTATGATGATGTATAGTATGTCTAAACAAATAACTTGGTATGAAGAACTCTCTTGGATAGGTGAATATCGCTTTCCTCTTCAAAGAAGAAAGCAGAGCTACACATCCCTAATGACTGAATGGGTTCATGACTATTGTACTCATATTGATGCTTGTGAGTCTCTGGACGATGAAACGAAAAGAAGAATAAAGACATTTGCTAATAGCCTTGTGGAATGCCATACGCGGTATTTGAACAGTCAATTTGCGGATGCTTATACACTTTTCAATCAGTCTATGAATGATGTACAGGGTTCTCTCCTATCCGTCGATTTTGGGATGCAAAACGGCTTTACAAATGAGGGAGTAGGACATTATTTCAGGATCAGGAAAGGCGATAAGACTCGTAGCTACCTCGAAATACTGCATATCCCACTATCCTCACGACGGTATGCAACTACGGGAAGATTTAGTGCGCCAGGTATGCCGTGTAGCTATTTGGCAAGCACAGTAGAAATATGCTGGTATGAGTGTGAAATGCCCCGAATATTTCAACTGGCAGAATACAAAGTGAAGGGTGCTACTGAGGACAAGAAAAAACTTTTGAGGCTTGATATAAACCCGCTATTTGTGAAGCATGACCTTCCTCTATTATATAGGCGCAACGATATAAGCGATGACCAGATGAAGTGTTTTGCAGAGCAGCTCTTCTTCATACTTCCGCTTCTTGCAATGTGTTCGGTGACTGCACGAAAGAACGATGGGGATTTCACAGAAGAATATGTTATCCCCCAAATGCTTATGGCGTGGCTAAGAAGCAACTCAACATTCATCGGAGTACGTTATTATTCAGATTCCAGTAACGCTTTAGCCAGGAATAACAGAGGACACAATGTTGCTATCCCAGTTAGGGATGAGAATAATGCTGGGTATAGTTCTGAGATTTGCTCTCTATTTGAGTTTTCTGAAGATGCAAAATCAAAGACAGTAGATATGGCGAATGTTCTCCAAAGAAAATTTAGCAAAGAGATCGCTAAGCTGGAACTGTTTTTAGAAGAAGTAACTTATGAAAAGCAACACTTTAACTCTCTTGACCCAACATTGTCTTCTGCAACAGTTGCAGTGTATTCCGACTATTGTTCAATTTGTGAATCTCTACTTTCGCTATTGAGCGATTATTCTGACAACAAAGAGCAAAGTTGCTACGCCATTGTTCTAACTCTTGCAGAGATGTTCAACTGGGGAAATCTACTGAAAGAACACGTCAGCAATCAAAGTGGAATGTTTGATGAACGGGCAAACGAATACGCTACTCGTTTTAACGACGAGATACTTGGCTTAATGGATTCGATTTGCTCCTTTTTCAGGCTTAGTATAACTTGGGGGATATAGCATTCCAAAAACGCAAAACACAGCAAGTATAAGAAGGAGACACGCTATGCCATATTTAGAAACTGTCCAAGAGATTCTGGATGATGGCACATCGCTTAGCACAAACTTGGTACTATCTTGGAACGAACTTAGAACCAACTTGCGTGTAACTTGCGGGAAACTTGCGACTAACTTGCGACCTGACACGCAAGATCAGTATTCAAGTTGTAGGAGGAATTATTGATATGGGAAAAATGATTTCCGAGAAATATGCTGCCACTCCGCAGCACAAAAGCAATCTCCGCAACATCCGCGGAACCTTTGCCGCCGAGGGCATGACGATCAGCAAATCCACCCGCAGCAATCTTGACCGCATTGCCAGCGGCCAGACCAGCTACCAGCAGGTCTTGACCGAGCTACGGGCGAAGTACGAAAAGAGAGGATAACGCCATGTTCTCCAAATATGACGTCTACACCACAGTACAGTCTATGTACTGTTATCCGGACAGCGATGTTCTGAAAAATAAGCTGAATATCCGCGACAAGGCAGAGCTGAAACAGGCGGAGGAAGAGTTCACCGCCGTTAAGCAGCTTGTTTTGCTGCAAGAGCCGATGAAGGGACGCTTTACGAAAACGCATCTCCTGCGGATTCACCGTTTTCTCTTTGAAGACGTTTATCCCTTCGCCGGTCATATCCGCAGAGAACAAATCAGCAAGGGTGATACAATGTTCTATCCGCCGGAGATGATCGACCGGCAGTTAGGACGCGTCTTTGATGAGATCCACGCAAAGAAGCTGCTGTCAGAACAAGATTCGGAAAAGCAGATTCAGAACCTCTCTCATGTGATGACGGAGTTGAACATCATTCACCCGTTCCGTGAGGGCAACGGACGCAGTATCCGTGAGCTGATCCGCTGCATGGGATTGGAATACGGTCTGCGCCTGAACTGGGGCAACACCGACCGTGATACACTGATCGACGCCGCGATTGCCTCAGTGGATGATGATATGGCGTTCTGCGATGTCCTGACGCAATGTTTGGAAACGGAGGAATAAGCAATGGGAAGACTGATTTCCGAGAAATATGCTGCTTGGCAAGCCGAGTGCGAAGAGCGCTTCCAGCAGCTCAAAAAGAACGAAGAAGAACTCAACCGCATTTTCATTGACATTTACGGGTTGCAGGACGAATTGACGCCGGATGTAGCGGACAAGGATGTGACCGTGCATCGCGTGTTTGACAGCAAAGATGATGTGCCGGAGTCTATGAAGGGCAGCAACTATGTCCGCACCATGCGCGACGAGATCGTCTCCCTCATTTCCTATACCGTGGGCTGTATGTTCGGGCGGTATTCTCTGGACG
>OFMI01002050.1_pt1 | contig 10955 bp, 7 predicted proteins | sample 1541741 | NCBI WGS metagenome assembly OFMI01 (sample SAMN04209219, study PRJEB22552) | human gut metagenome | biome: gut; material: feces | host: Homo sapiens | place: USA: Oklahoma | reverse complement strand
CCCGCGGCCTACTCATAAGCAGGTGTCCCCCACAAAGTTGCGGGCCGCATATATGCGGCCCCTACAAGCAGTCAAGATCCAACACCTTCGTCAACTTGCACAAGTTTTTGCCGTTTTGCAATTTTTGCAAGGTTTCGGAATCATTCTTGCAGTTTTTTGCAGCGCAAAATTCCATACCGCGGAACAGATTTCCATATACAGAATTGTGCCGCGCATGGCCGTTCCGCACTGCGGAATCGGGAATCTGCGATAGCCGCGCCGCTATTTAGGCAACTGCCGCAATGGTCAAACCCGCTCCGGCATGATACACTGAGGATGACAAAATTCGTTTGCTCCGCGGTACCTCTACCCTCTGCCGGGAGCACCCACCCACAAGCTGCAGGCTCCGCCTGCAAGGAGGAAAACCATGGCAAAAAACGCAATCGTTGGTCAGTCCGGCGGCCCCACCTCGGTCATCAACGCAAGCCTGGCCGGCGTGTATGAGAGCTGCAAACGCCGCGGCGCAGGCAAGGTCTACGGCATGCTGCACGGCGTAGCCGGTCTGCTGGAGCGCCGCACCTGCGTGCTGGACGACAAGCTGAAAACCGCACTGGACATCGAGCTTTTGAAGCGCACCCCGTCCAGCTATCTGGGTTCCTGCCGCTATAAGCTGCCCGACTGGCACACCGCCGAGGGCGAGAGAGTCTACATCCGGCTGTTCGAGATTTTGAAGGAGCTGGACATCGGCTACTTCTTCTACATCGGCGGCAATGACTCGATGGACACCATCGGCAAGCTGGCCGACTACGGCGCACACATCGGCAGCGACATCCGCTTTATGGGCGTGCCCAAGACCATCGACAATGACCTGATGGTGACTGACCACACGCCGGGCTACGGCAGCGCGGCCAAGTACATCGGCGTCGTGATGAAGGAGATCATCCGCGATGCGACGGTCTACGGCACGAAGTACGTGACCATCGTCGAGATCATGGGCCGCAATGCGGGCTGGCTGACCGCCGCCGCGGCGCTGGCGAAAGCCGAGGACTGCGAGGGCGTGGACATGATCTGCCTGCCCGAGGTTCCGTTCAATGTGGATCACTTCGTCGAGAAGGTCGAGCGGATGCAGAAGGAGAAGCCGTCCATTGTCATCGCCGTGTCCGAGGGCGTCAAGCTCGAGGATGGCCGCTATGTCTGCGAGCTGGCCGACGATGTCCACGCGGTGGATGCGTTCGGCCACAAGGCTCTGACCGGCACGGCACGCTTCCTGGCAAACACCGTTGCACGCCGTCTGGACACCAAGACCCGCTGCATCGAGCTTTCGACGCTGCAGCGCTGCGCGGGCCATCTGACGAGCCGCACCGACATCACCGAGGCGTATCAGGTCGGCGGCGCCGCTGCCAAGGCCGCGTTTGAGGGCCACACCGGCGAGATGGTCGCGCTGGACCGCATCTCCAATGCGCCGTACCAGTGCGGCACGAGCCTGCACCCGATCAGCGAGGTCGCAAACCTCGAGAAGAAGGTCCCGCTGGAGTGGGTCAACGCCGACCACACCGCCATGACCGACGAGTTCCTGGCCTACGCCCTGCCCCTCGTCCAGGCCGAGCTGACCCCCATCTACGTCGAGGGTCTGCCGCACCATATTTATCTGCCCGAGGCTTGATGGGGCGCGGTGTTCCTTTCTTATAAGAAAGGAACCGAAAGAATTTTAGAACAATAAAACAAAAGCGCTGCGGTAACAGGAGTCATCTTCCGTTACCGCAGCGTTTTTTGCCTCCCTTGTCAAAGGGAGGTGGCCGAGCCCCGGCGAGGCCGGAGGGATTCCCGCGGCCTCACGGAGGGCACCACTTATACGCGGAGGGATTCCTGCACTTCCCTATCAATGGCAGTACAAACCCCTTCAAAATTCTTCATCACATCGTTGTTGGCAAACCGCAGCACCCGCAAATCATATTTTTGCAGGAACTCCGTGCGCGTCTGGTCGTCAGCAATGCCCTTCTCCTCGTAATGCTGCGACCCATCCAGTTCTACCACCAGCTTGGCTGCGGCACAGTAAAAGTCCACCACATAGCTGCCGATGACCTTTTGCCGCAAAAAGCGGATCGGGTACTCCCGCAGGAAATCGTACCAGAGATGACGTTCCTCCCTAGTCATATCCTTGCGGAGCTTTCGCGCTATCGGGGTCAGCGCTTTGTTGTGCTTGCCATTCATACAGGCAGTTACTCCTCCTGGTTTCTCACCGGGCAAACGGGCTGGAATCCCTCCGCCTCGCTGCGCTCGGCACCTCCCTTTGACAAGGGAGGCTTTTTTTAATAGAACCCAAAGCTCGGCAGGACATTCAGGGCGTCAGCCCACCAGGCGGGAATGGGCAGGCCGGAGAGCGCCGGATAATAGAGCACAAACAGGACGAGCGCCACCACGCAGAGGCCCGCGGCGATCTTTTTCGCCCAGTCTACGTGCTTCATCCGCGCCAGCACCAGTGCCAGCGCCGCCAGACAGAACATCGAGCTGGGGAAATAATGGTACAGGAAGGTGCAGCGCGTCACCAGCATCCACGGGATGAGCTGCGTGCCGTACAAAATCAGCACGCCCGCGCCCTGGCGGCTGCCGCGCCCGCTGACCTGATGCCACAAAAGCCCGACCAGCGCCGCCAGCCCTACCAGCCAGATGACCGGCCCGGCCATGCCCGCAATGCTGGCCTTCATGCCGTAGGGCAGGTAACCGTTGCGGTAGTACCACACCGGGCGCAGGCCCAGAAGCCAAGTGTACCAGCGGCTCTCAAACGGGTGGGTCGCCTTCAGCGTCGCGTGATAGCTGAACATCGACACCTGGCACTGCCACCAATCGCTGAGGCTGAACGCCGGATCGCGCCACCAGTACGGCAAATAGGACCCAATGTAGAGGCAGAGCGGCAGCAGCACATAAAACAGCACGCCGCCCACCGCCGCGGTGCGGAACTCCGCCCGGAAGCCGGGCCTTTTCTGCTGCCAGCGCGCATAGAGCACGCCCAGATACAGCACGGCCAGCCCTGCCCCGGCGTAGATGCCGGTCCACTTGGCTGCGCAGCCCAGCCCGAACGCAACGCCGCCCAGCGCCATCGGCAGCAGCGCGCGGTTCACGCCGACGGTCAGCACCCGCTGGCAGTACCACACCATACAGTAGGCTCCCAGCAGGATAAAAAACGTACCATAAACGTCAATCGTTGCCAGACGGCTTTGGGAAAAGCGCATAAAATCCAGCGCCAGCAGCACGCCTGCGGTGGCTGCCGCCCACGGTTTGCGGGTCAGGCGGCGCACAAAGCACCACGCCAGCGGCACCAGCAGCACACCGAACAGCGTACCCGCGAACCGCCAGCCGAACGCCGTCATGCCGAACAGCGCAATGCCGACCATGATCAGGTCCTTGCCCAGCGGCGGATGGGTCGTCTCGTAGACGGGCATTTTGTGCAGCTGCTCATAGCCGGTGCGGCCATGGTAGATCTCGTCAAAATACATGCTGTTCAGCTGGCTGATCGTGTCGGGCACGGCGGTCTGCTCGTCAAACAGCGCGCCGCTGCCCGTGACCGGCACCAGCCGGCCGTTGGCATCGCGGAACGCCAGCTCAAACAGCTGGGCGTTCTCAACCATGACCGTCAGCTGGGTGCCCGCCGCCAGCTGCACGTTGTTCGCTGTCCAGCTGAAGCAGGTGCCGTAGTTCAGCTCCTTTTCAAAGACCGTGCTGCCGTTGGCATCGGTCACCGTCATGCTGCCGCCAAACGAGATACCCGGGTAGACCCACAGCGATACCGCGCTGCCGTCCAGCGTCACACTCTCGGAGAGCGCCGTGCCTGTCGCGTCCAGCGGGTCCTGCGGCGCGGTGCGGCTGCCGAGATAGCTAAAGCTCAGCACCGCCGTGGCCGCCGTCAGCGCCAACAGCGCACCCACCTCGCGGCAGGTCCATTTCGGCTGCGGTGCGGGCACGGGCGGGGCAGTTTCCGGCTTTGTCTCTGGTAGGGCCAGCGTGTGGCCATGGCGGGCAATGTCCCACACTGCAAAGATCAGCAGCACAAAGCAGACCGTCTCCCCAAGGCCGGTCAGGACGGCCACTGTCGAGCTGGTCGCGCTCGTCAGCCATTCATCGTTGGTGCCGGTCAGCGAGTAGACCGCGGCCAGATTGATGAACCCGGTCAGCGACAGGCCCACGCCCGCCGCATACAGGCGGATGTCGTTCCAGTGCGCGGCGGCCAGCAGCGTCAGCAGCACGCCGGGCACCATGTAGCGCTCGTGCATACAGTGCGCAAGCGTAAAAATGCCGATGCCGTAGTACGCCGCCAACAGCAGCGGCGAGAACCACCCGCCCCGCACGCTGCGCACCGCAAAATACGCCAGCCCCGCCGTGACCAGCAGAATGTTGAGGCACCCAAGCTGCTGCCAGCTGATGCCAAACAATGCCGGTTCAGCCTGCCCCTTCCAGTTGCCGCCCAGCGCCGCCAGCCAGTTAAAGGCGTTGATCGTCGCGTAGGGGTAGCCGGACATTGTGCCGGCGTATTTGTTGAACAGCTTCGGGATCAACTGCACAACGCCAAAAAAAGGCAGGGCTGTCAGCAGCGGCGGCAGCAGTGCCAGCGCCGCGCCGCCAAAGCAGCGGCCAAAGGCGCGCAGGCGGTCCTTTTCCAACGTAATTGCCGCCAGATAGCACACCGCCAGCACCGGGCCGAACAGCAGCGCCTGCGGCTTGATGGCCAGCGCCACGCCGTACAGCACGGCGGCGGGCAGGTAGCGCCGCTGCTCCAGCAGCACAAAGCAGAGCACAAGCGGCAGCGCAAACGCGCCGTCGATCTGCTTCCAGACACCGGTGTCGAACAGCATCAGCGGGTTGAACGCCGTAAACGCCGTCAGCACCAGCGCGGTATGCTCCTTCACGCCCCGGCTGCTGCGCTTTGCCGTTCTGTAGACGAGCCACGCCAGCCCGCAGTCGCAGAGCGACGGCACGAGCGCCAGCAGAAAATACGTCCACTTGGACTCGTAGGCGATGTGCAGCGCCGCGCGGATGGCCCCCACCAGCCCCAGCACCCAGAGGTAGCCGGGCGGGTAGTCGGCAAAGTAGCCGTCGCTGTAAAAAGCGGCGGGACCCTCGGCGGCCAGCTTGTCGCCCCAGGCCACAAAGCAGCTCATGTCATAGGGGTAGCCGTCCGTCACAAGGGCCAGCACCAGGCGCAGCAGCAGGGCACCGCCCAACAGCACCCAAAGGCTCTTATTTGATTTTGTTCGTTGCTTCGTCATGTTACACACAAAATCAGGGGCAAGCCCGCGCACCCGCGCCCTGCGGCGCAGATGCGCAGGCCGCCCCTGCATCTGTTTTTTGAAAAAAGCTTACAGCTTCGCGAGCTTCGGGCCCTGCGCCGTGTCGGTGACACTCCAGCCCATCTCGGTCAGCTGGGCACGGATGGCGTCCGCGCGGCCCCAGTCCTTGGCCTTCTTGGCGGCAGCGCGCTCCTCGACCAGTGCGGTAACCTCTGCGGGGATGCTGTCGGTCTTTTTGCGGTTGTACAGCAGGCCCAGCACGCCGGTCAGCTCATCAAACGTCTTGGCGGCAGTCTCCAGCGTCGCTTTGTCGGAGGCATCGGACAGTGTGTTGATGTCCTTGACCAGATCGAAAATCGCAGCCAGAGCATCCGGCGTATTCAGGTCGTCGTCCATGGCGGCCTTGAACTTTTTGCGCGCATCCTCGCACTTTTCCACCAGCGCCGTGTCGGTGCCGTGGGCATGCTCGATAGCAAAATCGAGGTTGTCGCGGCAGGTGTACATCCGCTCGAGGCTGTTCCTGCAGCTCTCGATCAGCTCAACGGTGTAATTCAGCGGCATGCGGTAGCCAGCTGTCAGCATAAAGTAGCGGATCGGCTCGTAGCCATACTTGTCGGCGATTTCGCGCACCGTGAAGAAGTTGTTTGCGCTCTTGGACATCTTCTCGTTGTTGATGTTCAGGAAGCCGTTGTGCATCCAGTAGCGGCTGAAGGTGCAGCCGTTGGCGCACTCGCTCTGGGCGATCTCGTTCTCGTGGTGGGGGAAGATCAGGTCCTGACCGCCGGCGTGCAGGTCGATGGTCTTGCCCAGGTGCTTGCGGGCCATGGCGCTGCACTCAATGTGCCAGCCGGGACGGCCGTGGCCCCAGGGGCTCTCCCAGTAGGGCTCACCGGGCTTGGCGGCCTTCCAGACTGCGAAATCGGCGGGGTCCTCCTTCAGGTCGTCGTCCATACGGCTGCGCAGCTCACGGTTGCCGCTCTCGAGGTCGTCGAGGTTCAGGTGGCTCAGCTTGCCGTAGCCGGGGTCGGACTTGACGCGGAAGTAGACATCCCCGTTGCGGGCCACATAGGCGTGGCCGGAGTCCACGAGGTCCTTGACGATGTGGATGATCTCGCCGATATGCTCGGTAGCGCGGGGGCGCACGGTGGGGGCCTTGACGTTCAGACCGTCGGAATCCCTGATGTACTCGGCCTCAAACTTGCGGGCGACCTCCTGCATCGAGGTGCCCTCCTCCTGGCCCTTTTTGATGAGCTTGTCATCAATATCGGTGATGTTGGAGACATAGTAGACCTTGTTGCCGCAGTATTCCAGATAGCGGCGCAGCGTATCAAAGACGATCATCGGGCGCGCATTGCCGATGTGGATATAGTTGTAAACCGTCGGGCCGCAGACATAGATGCGGTACTCGCCCTCCTTCTGGGGGACAAATTCCTCTTTCTGGCGGGTCATGGTGTTGAAGATCTGCATAGCTTGCACGTTCCTTCCTCTATATAGGGATGCTTTTATTATAGCCAACGCAAGGCGCGGTTGCAAGGGGGATTCAGCCGTTATTTGCGAATTGCACGGCCAGCTCGTCCCAGACAGCACTGAAATTGTAGGGGAACCGCTCGTTCTCCTCGGCCAGATAGGCGCGGTAGGTGTCGAGCTCTGCCGCCGTCGGTGCCTTAACGCGGCGGTAGGCCGTGATCGTGTAGCCGTTGCCCATGTCGAAGGTGGCTGCCAGCTCAAACGGCGCGTACTTTTCCTGGTTTTCCAGGAAGGCCGCGTTCATCTTCTCTGTGTGGTTGTTGGGGTCAAACGGCGTACAGGTCAGCACGACCTGCGCCGTGAGCAGCTCCTTCGGGAAGGCATCGTTGCCGGGATTGCAGGCACCGTAGGGCAGAATTTCGCGGATGGACTCATCCGGCAGCGCCGAGATGCGGAACACATCCGGGCTGTAGACCACGCCGTGACAGATCATGTAGGCGGAGTTTTCGCCGGTGCAGTTCTCCCGCAGCCAGGCGTTGACCTCGGCGACCTGCTGTAAATCATTGCGGGGGCTGTCCACGTAAAAGTACAGTCCGCTGTAAAATCCGCTGGGGAAAACCACCGGCAGCAGCTGACTGCACGCGCCGAAGTTCAGCGCACACAGCACGCCCGCCGCTGTTGCCAGAATGCGGTGCGGCCACGCCCACGGCAGATCGCTGACGAGCAGCGCACAGAGGAAGCAGCCCAGCAGGTAGAACGGCGCGACGGCCAGCGACTGGTGGTCGTCCATGTTCTGCACACGGGTGACGAGCAGCACGGTCAGCACCGCGCCGACGGCGGCAAGAACGGCGAGCGCACGGGCCTTAGCATTATACAGTCCGTATAATATGCCGATCAGCATAATCACAAACACGAGCCAGCCCAGATAGACACGCTGGTTGGCCAGCTCTGCCAGAAAGCCGCCGGTCTGGTAGGTCGCGTAGCGGTCACTGTAGTCGGCCTTGGCGATGCGCCAGAACATCGGCAGCAGCGGTACGCCGACGCAGACCAGCGAGGCCGCGGCAAACCTGCCGAAGCGCAGGGCGGTCTGTACCTGCCGGGCGCGTGCAGCGCGGGCCAACACCCAGACGCCATACAGCAAAAAGAACGCCACAACGGTAAACATGTAGCTGCGGCGGGTCAGCATGAGCATACCCGTAAAGGCCGCCAGCGACACAAGCCGCGCGGGGGCCGGCTGGCTGAAATCGTTCCCGACGCCGAGCGCCAGCAGCATAAACGCGAACGCGACACCGAGCAGGTCCGGCATACCGCGGTAAAGCGCAATGTGCAAAAGCGGCAGCAACAGGACGAATGCCATAGAGAGCGCCGTGAACAGCACCGGGGCCTTTGGCTGCAATTTTCGGCGCAGCACCGTCAGAAGAAGCCATGCACTGTAGTAGACGAGCGACGGGATCAGCAGCGCGCAGAGCAGCGCAAACGTGTTGGCCGTGCGCGGCGTGAACATGAAGAACGGCTCCGCCAGCAGATTGATGACCAGCGGCGCGTAGTCGTTGAACCACGTCTTGTAGATGGTCGAGCCGACACCGGTAAAGACGCCGTCCGCAAAGTTGGATTCCAGCCGCACCTGCAGATTGTAGTAGGTCGCGTTGTCCCACAGGTAGAGACTCTGGCGGCCCACCATGGCGTGCAGATAGAATGCGGCGCTGGCCGCTATGCAGACTGCTAAAATGACGGTATCCGCTTTTGTGCATTTTGCGCCAATCGCCCGCGCCGCGCGGCGGTACAGGCAGAATGTGCCCAGCACCGCCGTGCAGCAGAGCAGCAGCAGCCATACATCCACCGGATTCCGCCCGCTGCCGAGCATATCGACAGCTTGCAGCGGCACGGCAAAATGCGCTGCCGTGCTGAACACGAACTTGACGGCAAAAATGCACAGCAGCAACAGGACGGCTCGCTCCAGACGGGCCATCCTGCGGTAGATGCATTTTAAAAATGTACGGAGATTGAGCTTTGACAAGTTGGGGTCTCCTTAACTTTCTTCTTGCCCCCCTCTGCGAGGGAGGTGGCCCCGCAGGGCCGGTGGGAGAGAACTTCGCGGTAATCCGAGACATATCGGGCAATGGCAAGGCTCTCTCCCCCACCGCCTGCGGGCGGAGCCCCCTCCCAGAGGGGGCCAAGAGGGATTCACTTCGCCTGCATGAACAGCTTGCGGTTCTGCCACAGGTAAATGCCGCCCGAAAGCACGGTGGCCGCGCCGCACAGCCAGCACAAAATTTGGGTAATCAGCCCCACGGCCATCACATCGGCGGGGCCTGCCAGCGCGGCGGCAAAGTAGTAGAACAGCACGGTCAGCATCTGCAGAACGGTCTTGACCTTGCCCCACATGTTGGCGGCGATGACGGTGCCGGTTTCGGCGGCAAGCATACGCACACCGGCCACGGCGAACTCGCGGAACAGAATGACCGCCAGCACCACGGGGCTGCAGATGCCGCATGCCACCATATAGATAAAGGCGGCGGTGGTCAGGCATTTGTCCGCCAGCGGGTCCATGAACTTGCCGAAATCGGTGACAAGGTTATTTTTGCGCGCCAGATAGCCGTCCAAAAAGTCGGTAAAGCTGGCAACGGCAAAGATAATCCCGGCAATAAGCGCAAATGTGGGGTTGAAATCGGCGGTGCCGTAGCGGCTGTAAGCGGCAAACACCATAAAGACAGGCACCAAGATAACACGAAGCATCGTAAGTTTATTGGGCAGATTCATACATCAATCCTCCAGCTTTTCTTCCGCGTAGCCGTACAGGTCGTAGGTGTCGGAATCGGTGATGGTCACCTTATAGAATGCGCCGGTCTCCAGCGGGGTGTCCGCGGGGGTCAGCACGCTGCCGTCGATCTCGGGGCAGTCGGCCTTGGTGCGCAGCAGGTACATGCCGGTCTCATCGTCCACCCCGTCACAGATACACTCCAGCGTCTGGCCGACCTTCTCGCCCTCGCGCGCGGCGCTGACCTCGGCCTGCAATTCCATAATGTGGTCGGCGCGGCGCTGCTTGGTTTCCTCGTCCAACTGGTTTTCCATGCGTGCCGCCACGGTGTTTTCCTCGGCAGAGTAGGCAAAGCAGCCCAGGCGGTCAAATTTGACGGTCTTGACGAAGTCGCACAGCTCGGCGTACTGCTCCTCGGTCTCACCGGGGAAGCCTGCAATCAGGGTGGTGCGCAGCGTGATGCCGGGGATGGCCGCGCGCAGCCGGGCAATCGCGTCCTCGATCTCCTTACGTCCGCCGCGGCGGTTCATGGCCTTGAGCACCGCGTCATCACAGTGCTGGATGGGCAGGTCGAGATAGGGCACGACCTTGGTGTTGCGGACCATGGCGGCAATAAATGCATCGCTGATACGTTCCGGATAGGCGTACAGGATACGGATCCAGCGGATGCCGTCGATTTCCTGCAGGCGGTCCAGCAGCTCACAGATGGCGCCGGGTCTGCCCCAGTCCTCGCCGTAGGCGGTGGGGTCCTGCGCGACCAGAATCAGCTCGCGCACACCCTCGCCCGCCAGCCAGCGGGCCTCGGCGACGCAGTCGTTGATTTCACGGCTGCGCAGCGCACCGCGGATCAGTGGAATGGCGCAGTAATAGCAGCCATTGTTGCAGCCCTCGGCAATTTTTAAGTACGCATAGTGCCGCGGGGTCGAGATAACGCGCGCACCGCCGAGCTGCATATCGCTCTTGGGGCCGTAGCTCTCGATCTGGCTCGCACCGTCGGCACAGACGCGGCGGACGATGGCGGGCAGCGCGGCGTTGGAGCCAATGCCGACAACGGCATCGACCTCGGGGATCTCCTGAATGATCTGCTGCTTGTAGCGCTCAGCCAGGCAGCCGGTCACAATGACCTTGAGGTCAGGATTTTCCTGCTTGTACTGGCAGGCCATCAGGATATTCTCGATAGCTTCGGTCTTGGCGGACTCGATGAAGCCGCAGGTGTTGATGATGATAATGTCAGCCTCGGCGGGGTCAGCCACGGTGGTGTGGCCGTCCTTGATGAGGGCGTGGCAGAATACGTCGGCGTCGACCTGGTTCTTCGGGCAGCCGAGGGAGATAATGGCAATTTTCATTGGGTAGTCCTTTAATATAATATTGTATGGTTTGCGCAGGATTATAGGGGCGGTTCCCCGACACCCCGCAGGGCGGCAGATGTTTGCCAAAAATTGTAGGGCGGCCAGCCCTCTGGCCGCCGC
>OFMI01002042.1_pt1 | contig 10975 bp, 9 predicted proteins | sample 1541741 | NCBI WGS metagenome assembly OFMI01 (sample SAMN04209219, study PRJEB22552) | human gut metagenome | biome: gut; material: feces | host: Homo sapiens | place: USA: Oklahoma | reverse complement strand
CACGGCGAGGTTCAGACTTTTATTTGCGAGCATCGGGAACGGGCGGCTGCTGTCTACGGCGAGCGGCGTCAGCACGGGGAACAGCACGCGATGAAAATACTCGTCCGTAAAGGCTCTTTGCTCGTGCGTGAGCTTTTCCGGCGTGCGGAACTCGATTCCCGCCTGCTTTTTGAGGACCGGCAAAATAGAGCGGTATAGGCAGGAATACTGCTTTTCCATAAAGGCGTGCGTTTTTTTATCGAGCGCCGAGAGAAGCTCCTTCGGCGTCATGCCGGAATCATCCGGCTTTGTGTAGTTTGAGGCGATCTGGCTTTTTACACCGGCCACGCGCACCATGAAGAATTCATCAAGGTTGGAGCCGGTGATGGCAAGGAAGCGCAAACGCTCCATGAGGGGGTTATCTTTCTTTTGGGCTTCTTCCAAAACGCGCGCATTGAAGTCCATCCAGCTCAGCTCGCGGTTATAATAGTAATTCTTTTTATCAGACATGGTTTCCGTCCTTTCGTTATTTCAGCAGCTCGCTTTTGATTTGCAGCTCGGGGCTGAGACCGAATACTTCCTTAAAGAGACCGGCGCATTCCTCAAACGCCCATTTTTCAAGCAGGGCACTGCCGGAAGCGACGGCTTTGATCTCCAGCTTTTCGTTTGTAATGCGGATTTTACTGATGCGCAGCTTACGGCGCTTCGATTTATCGAGCGCGTTTGCAAGGCGGAAGATGGCAACGAGCTTTAAGATTTCCAAACGGCGTTCTTCCGTCATCGGGATTGCACCTGCATCAGCAACATTCGGCATGGTGAACTCATCGCTGCCGGCGACGAATGCTGTGAGCAGAATTTGTTCGTGCGTGAGGCCGAAAATGTCGAGATCTTTAATGAGGTCGAATGAGCACTGGTTCGGCATGCGCACATTGATGTATTGACCGCAGCTGTGCAGAATGGACGCGAGCTGCAAAATGATTTTTTTGTCACTTGACAGACCGTGCAGGTTTTTGAATTTGTCGAAAAGCGTGCATGCAAACTCCGAAATGGCGTCGGAATGTGCGCCGTGGCAGTTGTATTTTGCCGCGATGCGTTTTGCGGAAACAATGGCGCTTTCGTTTGTTTGCGCAATGTATTCTTTTTGCGCGCCCGGCACGAGCATGTGGCGTGTGATGGCATCGCAAATATCGATATCCGGGCAAATGACCTTCTGCACGCCGTCCGAAAGGCGCAGCATGCCGGTATATATAGAAAGCGCTGTGTAGAGAATTTCGGCAAGCTCTTCGGAAATGTTGTAGCGGCGTGCGATGGCAGAATGGGACATCATGCGGATTTCCTTATACGCCGTGTGCATTTTCTTTGCGGAGATGGTGTAAAGGTCGTCGCTTTTTTCGGCGCCGCACACGGAGGCGACAAGCTCCAGATCGGAACCCGTCAAAATGATGCTGCGAATGTCTTTTTTCGGAATATCGACGCGGTTTAAAATGATGTCGAGATATTCTTCGACCGCGGGGTAAAAATCGTCGCACTCGCGGCTGAGCGCACCGAGGGCATCGTGCAGCTTTAAGGAGCCGATGGGGATGTTCTGCGAGGTGCAGATTGCCTTGCCGTCGTACAGTGCAACACCGATGCTGCCCGTGCCGACATACGCGATGAGCGCGTCTTTCATCTCGATCTTGCTTTCTTCTTTTAAAAGCCGGATAATCTCGGAGCAGATGAGCGCTTTTTCTTCGCTGTATTCCAGAATTTCCAAGTGCAGATTGTTGTGAATTTTGAGTTGATCGATGACGAACGAGCGGTTTTCCGCCTCGCGCATCACGGTGGAGGAGACCACGCGCACGTTTTTGCAGTTGTAGCCCTCCAACGCCGTTGTGAATTTTGTGAGGATAGAGGAGAGTTGGCGCAGGCTTTCAAAGCTGATGCGTCCCGTGGTGAAGACCTCGTGGCCGAAGAACACAGGGTATTCGAGAGAATCCAGCATTTCGATCTCGCCGTGCTTTAACTGCGAGACACGCATGCGCACCGCACTGGAGCCGATCTCGATGACCGCAGCCGGCCCGCCCGAAAGTTTTTTATTCAATATGAGCACCGCCTTTCAATGTAGAGCAACTAAATCGGAGCGCCGCCGAAAGCGGGCCCGCAAGAATTCTTGAGATATTTACTTTATTATAGCAAACCCGAGAGGAAAAAGCACCCTGTTTTCGCCGAATTTTACATAAAATATACGTGAGCCATACAATTGAATGAAAAAGATACAACCTGCTATATAGTTTTAATATATAAATGTGCAAATATTTCGCACAATATTGCCTAAAAGGAAATAAAATGAAATTTTTTTGAAAAAACACTTGCATTTTTGAAAGACATGCGCTATAATAATACCCGTCGCTTGGAGAGGTATTCTAATGGTAAGGAGCCACATTGGAAATGTGGTGTGCCGCAAGGCATTGTGCGTTCGAGTCGCATCCTCTCCGCCAGTACCCGGATAACGGAAGTTATCCGGGTTTTTTTTATCCGCATTGCTTTTTGATAACGCAGACTATATACTATTATAGAGTGAAAAAGAGGCAAGAGCAATATGCCCAAACGTTTAAATTTGGAGGAGTACACATGACATACGAAAATCCAATCCTGCCGGGTTTTTACCCGGACCCGAGCATTTGCCGCGTAGGTGAAGACTATTATCTTGTCAACAGCTCGTTTGAGTTTTTTCCGGGCGTGCCGCTTTGGCATAGCCGTGACCTGCTGCATTGGGAGCAGCTTGGCTATGTTTTGACGCGCGAAAGCCAGTTGCCGCTGGTGGACTGCCGCACCTCCGGCGGTATTTTTGCGCCGACGATCCGCTACCACGACGGCCGATTCTATATGATCACGACGAATGTGACAGGCGGCGGCAATTTTTTTGTGTGGACAGATGACATCCGCGGCGAGTGGTCCGACCCGATCTGGATCGACCATCAGGGCATTGACCCGTCTTTGTTCTGGGATGCGGACGGCAAAGTATATTACACCGGTACACACACGGACGAAAACGGCAACAACTGCATCGGACAGTTTGAGATTGATCTTGAGACCGGTGCAAAGCTGAGCGAGACAAAGTGCATTTGGTACGGTACCGGCGGCAAATGCCCGGAGGGACCGCACATGTACCGCATCGGCAATTGGTATTACTTGATGATTGCCGAGGGCGGTACGGAGTACGGCCACATGGAGACCATTGCGCGCAGTAGAAGCGTGTGGGGCCCGTTCGAATCTTGTCCGCACAACCCAATCCTCACGCACCGCAATGCACACCGCGTGGAGTTTCAGGCGCTCGGACATGCCGACCTTGTAGAGACGCCGGAGGGTAAGTGGTGGATGGTGTTTCACGGCATTCGTCCGTCTGTTTTCATGCTGCATCACACTGGCCGCGAGACGATGATTGCGCCGGTTACATGGGAGGAGAACGGCTGGCCGGTCGTATACGGTGGCAAGGAGATTCAGCCCATCATGACGGCAGAGGGCGAAGGAAACGTGCGTGTTGCGCGCAGTTGGCACGATGATTTCAACACAGCTGCACCTGCACCGCGCTGGAGCTATCTGCGCACACCCGACCGCATGAAGTATACATTTGATAAGAGCGGCGTTACACTGCGCGGCAGTGAGGCGACGCTTGACGAGCTGAAGACGGTCACATTCTTCGGTGTGCGCCAACAGCAGTTTGATTTGAACTATACGACCGAAATGACGCTTTCCGGAGACGGCAAAGCGGGCATGACGGTTTTCCACACGAACGAGCACCACTATGAGCTGTTTGCCGAGCGTAAAAATGGCGGTATGGAGGTCACGCTGCGCCGCCGCGTGGTTGATATGCTGATCGAGAGCGAGCCGGTGTTCTTCCCGGGAACGGACACGCTGACGCTGTGCATCAAGGCCAACCGCCTGCGCTATACGTTCCTTGCGGGTAAAGCTGGGGAAGAGATGAAAGAGATCGGCACCGGCAGCACGCAGCTGCTTTCCACAGAGTGCATGAACTGCACGTTTACGGGCTGCTTTGTGGGCCTTACGGCGCAGGGGGACTGCGTAGCAAAGTACCGTTATTTTGACGTTTCTGTGCCCGCAAACGAATAAAATTCGAAATAATAAAAAAAACACTTGCTTTTTTCACCGGTTTAACGTATAATAAATTTTGTTAAGCCGGTGTGTTGGAATTGGCAGACGAGACGGACTCAAAATCCGTTGATGGCAACATCGTGCGGGTTCGACCCCCGCCACCGGCACCACACGGAGATCCCGAACTTCTTAGAAATAAGAGGTTTGGGATTTTTTATTTTATCCGTCAGTATAAATAAAAGCGGCGCCAAAGCGGCGCCGAGAAATTTCTTGAAAACAAAATACACGAATGTGAAAAAGGCGCAGTTGGTAGGATATGCCCCCTAATACTGGACACCCAGTATTGGGGGTATATCCGTATGAAAAACCGAACTGCGCGTTTTTCTGGTTTTAGGGGGGGATGTTTTTTTTGATGGATTTAAAGTGGAGCATAGAAATTTAGCTTTATCTCATAGCATTGAAACTTTATAAAAAATACATATAAAAGCAAAGCTTAGATGCGCCTGTGAATTCAAAGAGCAATATTAGGTGAATGATAATCATGCAGGATTTAAATGAAATTCAAATATTTGGCAAATAGAAGTGATTTTTGTTTCAACTTTGATTCATCTTATTTTAAGAGGCTGGATAGTATTTTAAAAAATACATGCAAATTAATTACACACATTAAGGCAGTAATCGGAAAATGCAGCGCGCGGCAGGAAACACACGGTTTAATGGCAAAAAATATAGAATTAAAATTTCAATAAAGTAAATAGGTGAATTTGAGTAATGGAACAAAATATAGGGAGTTAATGCCGAAAAGCACAAAATTAAGTTGAACTTTGTCAAGCCGGTCAAACTTACCAAAAAAATCGGGGGGGGGTCGCATGTTTGCACATAAAAGATAATACGCATAGCGGGAATACACTTGATTTTCTCGTCGAAATATAGTAGAATAAGGATAAATTTGTGCAACTGATTTTCTTCCCTTCGTTGATGGGAAAACGAATGTATTCCTTTTATATATAGGGTGTTCGCAGATGTGCAGAAAAAAGAAAATTTGGAATGGGGAAAACAAGTGGGTAATAACAGAGAAAACGAAACAGAGATTGATCTGCTGCAGCTTGCAAAAGCCCTGTGGCACAAAGCATGGGCCATTGTGCTTGTGACGCTTATCACGGCTGCTATGGCATTTGCGGGCACAAAGCTCTTCATCACGCCGCTTTATACGGCGAGCGCCATGATGTATGTGAACAACAGTTCCATTTCCGTCGGAAGCACGCAGGTGAACCTGAGTGACTTAACCGCAGCGCAGAGCCTTGTTGAGACCTACATGGTTATTTTGAAGACCCGTGGCACACTGGAGGAGGTCATTAAGGAAGCAAATCTGCCGTATGATTACGAGCAGCTTTCCGGTATGATCGAAGCCGGCGCTGTGAACTCCACGGAGGTCTTTTCCATCTCTGTGACGAGCGCGAGTCCGGAAGAAGCGGAGAAGATTGCGAACACGATTGCAGAGCTGCTGCCGAACCGCATTGCGGACATCATAGAGGGTAGTTCCGTGCGCATCGTTGATTACGCTGTGGTGCCGTCCAAGAAAACTTCGCCGAGTCTTTCTAAGAACACGATGCTCGGTGCAATGCTTGGCTTTGTGCTGAGCTGTGGCGTGTTTACTGTTCTGTATCTTCTGGACGATGTTGTGCACAACGAAGATTACGTACGCGTGACGTTTGACCTTCCGCTGCTGGCTGTGGTGCCGGATCTGACGGAGAAGAATTCGAAAAGCAACTATTACTATTATAGAGATGGCAGCAAAGGTGGGAAGGAGGAAAACGCATGAGAAAATATAGGAATGCAGCCTCCGACTACGAGTACGGCGCAATGCTCGGTGAAAACCTAAACTTTGCAGCTTCCGAAGCATACAAGCTTCTGCGTACGAACCTTGACTTTGCGCTTTCCGATGAGCAGAAATGCCGAATTATCGGAATAACGAGTTCTATGCGCGGCGAGGGCAAAAGCACCACCACACTGAACCTTGCGTATTCCATTGCGGAAGCCGGCAAGCTTGTGCTTGTCATTGAGGCGGATATGCGTATGCCTACGTACACAAAACGTCTGCACATTCAGACAAAGAAAGGTATTTCCAACCTGCTTGCAGGCCAGTGTACGGGCGCGGATGTGCTCAGCCGCTGCGAGCTGCACAAGAACATGTGGGTAATTCCCGCAGGCGATATTCCGCCGAACCCGTCTGAGCTGCTCGGCTCCGAGCAGATGCGCATTACACTGGATGTTCTGAGTCGTGATTTCGATTATATCCTGTTGGATCTTCCGCCTGTAACGGCTGTTTCCGATCCGCTCGTTGTATCGAAGCTCATGAACGGCATGCTGCTTGTTGTGCGCCAGAATTACGCTACACGCCGTTCAGTCGCAGAAACCGTGCGCCAGCTGCACTTTGCGGAAGCGAAGATCTTGGGCTTCGTGATGACGAACGCAGCGTTGGAGGGAAAGAAAAAATACTATAAGAATTACAACTATGGCTACGGCTACGGTGAGAAAAATAAGACCGGAAACGGAAAAGAGAAATAACGCATGCTCGATATTCATTCCCATATTCTGCCGAAGATGGATGACGGCAGCAGTAGTGTGGAGGAGAGCCTGAAGCTTTTGCGGACCTCCGCAGAGCAGGGCATCACCGAAATCGCTGCAACGCCGCATTTTTACGCTTCGCAGTACAGCCCGCAGAAGTTTTTGGAGCGGCGGGCTGCCTGTGCCGCGCAGCTGCAGGAAGCTTTAACGCCGGATTTGCCGCGTGTTTATCTTGGCGCAGAGGTTTGTTACTTTGACGGCGTCAGCCGTATTGACGAACTGGAAGCGCTATGGCTGCAAAACACGAACATACTGCTGCTTGAAATGCCTTTTGCAAAGTGGAGCCGCCGCATGGCCAATGAAGTGGCCGAGATTCAAAACCGACGGGACACACAGGTGTTATTGGCACACATTGAGCGCTACCTGCCGTTTCACAACAGTGACGCATTGCAGGCGTTACGGGCGCAGGGCGTGAAAATGCAATGCAACGCTTTGTTCTTTTTAAGCTGGAGGACAAAACGAAAAGCAGTGAAGATGCTGCAGCGCGGCGAGATTGATGTGCTGGGCTCCGACTGCCACAACATGACTGCAAGACCTCCGAGACTCGGAGAAGCAATACAAGTGATTCAAAAGTCCGTTGAGCGCGATGTGTGGCGCGAATTTCAACGAAACCTGCCGGATCTTTCAGGAAAGGGGGAACGCCTGTGAAACAGCGCGCACTGATCATTTTGGTCGCGATACTGGGCGCTACCTGCATTGTGCTCGGTATTTTTCTGCTTCGCGGCGGAAAACAGCCGGAAACGGCAGACCCCACACCAGAAGCTACGGCTACGGCTATACCGACAGCAACGCCAGAAGCGGTATCTTCCGCATCCACAGATTCCGCAGTGCCGTATGTGAGTCCGATTGACTTTGCGTCACTCCAGAAAGAAAACCCGGATATTTACGCTTGGCTGTACATTCCGGGTACGGAGTTTGATTTTCCGATCTTGCAGCGCGCGGGGGACGATGATTACTACCTGACGCACGACAGCGACGGAAACGATAACTCCATGGGTGCAATCTTTTCCGAAAGCTCTTATAACGACGGAAAAATGGACGACCCCGCTACGGTGCTTTATGGGCATCAGATGCTTGCCGGCACAATGTTTGGCAAGCTGCAGCAGGTCTATTCCGAATCGAATGCGCTGGCGGAGCACGGCGATATCACCGTGTATCTGCCGGAAAAGGAGCTGCACTATAAGGTATTTGCAGCTGTGCCATACGATAACCGCCACATTTTGTACACGTATGATTTCACGAGCAAACGCCGATACAATGCGTTTTTGAACAGCATTTTCGATGTGCGTGAGATCGGTGCGCAACACAGTACAGATGTGTCTGTTACTCCAGAGGATAAATTGCTTATCTTGTCCACCTGCCTGCAGGGCAATTCACACAGACGATTTCTCGTCGTTGCAAAATGCGTCGATGAGGTCGAATAATAAATGGTGTCTAATCACCCATTTAGGAAAGGAAGTTTTAACCATGAAGAAAATCGTAGTAATCTTATCGGCAATCCTGCTGGTAGTTGCTCTTGCTGTGCCGTCTTTTGCTGCCAGCTTTACCCCTAGCGTTGAGCAGAAGGGTGCACCGACAGTTGTTTCCGCAACGGATGCCGACGGTAACGCATTTGCAGACGGCGAAGTTATTGTAACTCCGGTTTCCGCTGCAGACAGCGCTGATGCGGCTATTGCAGACGGCTTGAAGGCTGCTTACGAGCAGATTAAGGCTGCTGCAACGCTCACCGACATCGCACCTTCCATCGGCGATTACCTGAAGGAGATCGGCAGCGAGGCTTCTGTTGAAGATCTCGTTGTTCGTGACCTGTTCGACGTTTCCGTCACGGGTGCCGCAGCAGAGAGTAGCCCTATCACCGTTCGCTTCAATCTGGGTCTTTCCCAGTCTGCAACGCTGATCGTTCTGCACAACTACGAGGGCTCCAACTGGGAGATCATCCCGAAGGATCGCGTAAAGCAGAATGCTGACGGTACGGTCGACGTAACGTTTGACAGCTTCTCCCCGGTCGCTTTTGTTGTAGACAAGCAGGAAACTGCTGACACAACGACGCCGAGCACCAATGCTCCGTCTTCTCCGCAGACCAGTGACAACGGCGTTCTGCGTGTAGCAGGCGTTGCTGCTCTGGGCCTCGGATGTGCAGCTGTGATCGGCTCTGTTGTTGCTTCTAAGAAGCGTAAGGGCTAATTTATGAAGCTGCGGGTAAATATGCGCGTCTTAAAAGGCATGGCAATCGGGTTATCCGTCCTCATACTTTTGATGACAGTTGCTCTTTTACTCCGGAATTTGGATGAAAATCAGGGACAGGATACTGCCCCTGATGTTTCCTCAAACGCAGAGGGAAGCAGTTCCTCTGCGCTTGAGGAAGCCGGAGATACGCGGGAGCTGACGTATTATAACGGCGGGTGGTATGCGCGCCGCAATGATCTTGAGACCGTACTGCTGATGGGTCTCGATAAATATGCGGAGACAGAAGAAAGCAACTATTTAAATAATGAACAGTCTGACTTTCTGATGCTGCTTGTGATTAACAAAGAGACCGGCGCTTGCACGCCGATCCAGCTGAACCGCGATACGATGACGAAGATTCAGATCTTGGGCGTTCGGGGCGATGTGGCCGGTACATTTACCGGTCAGCTTGCGTTGGCGCATACATACGGTTCGGGTGAGCGAGACAGCTGTCTAAACACGGCAGAGGCTGTTTCCAATCTGCTGTATGGCGTTGGTATTGACCACTACATCTCCATTACAATGGATGGTGTGGCAATTTTAAATGATCTGGTCGGTGGCGTCGAGGTGGAAGTGATGGATGATTTTTCCTCCATTGACTCAACGCTTGTACAAGGCGAGACCGTAACATTAATGGGTAATCATGCACTAACTTATGTGCGCACACGTGGCGGGCTAGAGGATAGCTCTAATCTGCACAGAATGGAGCGCCAGCGCCAGTACCTTATAGCACTGCAAAAGAAGCTAACCGAAAAAGCCGACAGCGATGCGTGGTTCGCTACGAATGCGATTCTGCAGGTCAGCGATTATCTTACTTCCGACTGCACAGCTGAAAAGCTTTCTAAAATCGCGGACTTACTCAGTAAAAGCGATGTTTCCGAGATCCGCACCATAGACGGTGAAGCCAAGGTAGGGCAGGAATACATGGAATTCTATCCCGATGAAGATGCCTTGCAGGCGCTTGTGATGAATGTTTTCTATGAAAAAGTGAAAAAGTGATATTTAGAATAATTGAGGGATTTAATATTGAACTAATAAAGGAGAGGTTTCATGTCCAAGTTCAAACACGATTTGCTTTTGCGGCTGATTAAGCTTGTAGATGCGGTTTTGATGACAATTCCATTTGCGCTTTGCTGGTATTTATACTATTCTGATCGAACTGCTTTACCGTTCGATGAGAAAGGTAATTTAATTGTTGTGTTGCTGTTTTTAGTTCTATTTATTATTTTTGGACGTATTTATGACGCGTTTATGATGTCCATACAGCAGATTTCTGAAATTGTTTACGCACAGTTTTTGGCAGTTGCTGTGAGTGATCTCATTATATATGTTGTTATTTGTCTGCTAAGTAAAGGTTTAACAAACCTCTTGCCCGGAATAGCAGCGCTTGTCGGACAAATCATACTTGCATTTTTGTGGGCTTATTTGGCACATCATGGTTACTATGCAACATTTCCCGCAAAAAGAACAGCTATTATTTATGATGTACGGCGGGGATTTGAAAAGCTGATTGGCAAATATGGCCTTGATGGTAAATATGATGTTGTTCTGACGCTCTGTGCTGAAGATTGCCTGAAAGATCTTTCTGTGTTGGACGGCATTGAAACGGTATTTGCAAGCGGTATACATAGCCACGATCGCAACATTATCTTGAAGTATTGTATTGAACACAGTATCAATATGTTTGTGATTCCGCGTATCGGTGACGTTATCATGAGTGGTGCACGCCATATGCACATGTTTCATTTGCCGATGCTTACAGTTAGTCGGTATATGGCAAGTCCTGAATATTTGCTTGCAAAGAGAATTATTGATATTATTGTGTCTGCATTGGGACTTATTGTGCTTAGCCCGATTCTTCTTGTTACGGCTATTGCAATTAAAGCAACGGATCATGGCCCTGTATTTTATAAGCAGGTTCGCTTAACAAAAAATGGGCGTGAGTTTAACATTTTCAAATTCCGCAGTATGTGCGTAGACGCAGAAAAAGATGGCGTTGCGCGACTCTCGACGGGTGATAAAGATGATCGTATCACGCCAGTTGGTAGAA
>OFMI01002036.1_pt1 | contig 10997 bp, 7 predicted proteins | sample 1541741 | NCBI WGS metagenome assembly OFMI01 (sample SAMN04209219, study PRJEB22552) | human gut metagenome | biome: gut; material: feces | host: Homo sapiens | place: USA: Oklahoma | reverse complement strand
GAAGTCACTATGGATTCCTTTTTTTCAGGTGTCCAACTTCATTTTACAATCGACCCTTTTTATAAATCCACACCTTAAACGAAAAAATCACCGAGTTTTTCCTCGGTGATTTTTTCGTTATAAAGCGTCGACAAAAAGATTTTTCATTCTTTTTGCCGACGCTCTCTGTTTATTCTTAAAAACTTTTACAGCGTAAACGTATACGTGCCCGCGGTGAGCGTCATTTCTTCCGTGGTACCGTCTTTTTTCGGCAGGTAGACTTCCGCTTCGGCGTCAAACGGGATGACGACGGTGTACGTCACTTCGCCGTTATCCTCGTACTGCCAGCCGGTTTCATAGTAGCCTGCGGCGGTATTGACCCTGGCTTTTGCCGCGCCGAGTCTTACATCGGGCTGCGGGCGGATGACGGCCTTTTTATAACCGGGCACGTCCGGCACGGGGTTCAGGCCGCAGACGTTCTTATACACCCACTCGAACACCGCGCCGTAAGCGTAGTGGTTCATGGAGTTCATGCTGATGCCGCTGATCTTACCGTCCGGATTGACGGAGTTCCAGCGCTCCCAGATCGTCGTGGCACCCATGTTGACCTCATACAGCCAGCCGGGATTTTCCTCGTTCAAAAGCAGCGTATAGGCTTCTGCATTCGCGCCGTTATCGGAGAGCGCGCGGCACAACACAGGCGTGCCGAGGAAGCCGGTCTTCAACTTGCCTTTATTCATTGCGAGCAGGCCGCGCAGGGTTTCGGTGATCTTCTCGCGCGCGAACTCCGGCGCAAGCCCAAACGAAAGCGAAATGGCGTTGCCGGTCTGCGTTGCGGCCGCGCATCTGCCGCCCGCCGTGTAAAACTCGCGGCGGATGGCGTCGAGAATTTCGTCTGCACGCTTTTTGTAGACGTCGTACTCGGTCGTTTTGCCGAGCGCGCGTGCGGCGTTTGCAACGCACATGGTACTCTTATAGTAGTAGGCGGAGCACAGGAACGTGATGTCCGTGCCGCCGAGAACAGACTCGGGATTGAAGCCGGATTCCGGGCCGTCCAGTGCGAGCCAATCGGCAAAGTGGAACTCAATGCCCGGCCACAGGCGTGTTGCGCCGTGCGCTTCGTCGTAGCGGTAGATCCAATCTGCCCACAGCTTCATGCTCTCGAAGCCGTTTTTGAGCACGCTGATGTCGCCCGTTGCAATGTAGGTTTCCCAAGGGACGATGGCTGCGGCGTCTGCCCAGCCGCAGTGACCGCCGCCGTTTGCGAGCATTGGGTTTGCTTCGCCCGGCTTGCGGCTGATGAGCAGCGGGGCGACATCCGGCACCTTGCCGTCGAGGCGCTTCTGTTCCTCCAAAAGGTCTCGGATATACTTCGTATAGAACGCGCCGCAATCCATGTTGTAGTTCGCCGTGGGGCAGAACGCCTGCGCGTCGCCCGTCCAGCCCATGCGCTCGTCGCGCTGCGGGCAGTCGGTCGGCACGTCGAGGAAGTTATCGCGCTGGCTCCAGACAGAGTTCAAGTACAGGCGGTTGACCTTCGCGTTTGCGGTCGTGATCTCGCCGGTCTGCTCGAGGTCGGAATAAAGCGCCCACGCCTGAATATCCGTGATGCCGGTGAGGTCTGCCACGCCGGAGAATTTGATGTAGCGGAAGCCGTAGAAGGTTGCAATCGGTCGAATAAAGGCTTTTTTGCCCGTCGAAATATAGCGGTATTCGGAAAGCGCGGTGCGCAGGTTATCGCGGTAGAAGCAGTCATCCTGCAACAGCTCGCCGGTCTGCACGCGCAGCTCGACACCTGCAGGCAGGTCGGCCATGAACGTGAACCAACCCGTAATGTTCTGGCCGAGGTCGAACACAAGCTCGTTTTTCGGCGTGGTGATCTGCTTCGGGGTGATGATATGCTTTGCTTTTACGGGCAGCGAGAGGCGCGCGGAAATTGCGCCAAGGTTCGTCGTGGTGTTGCGCTTCACCGGCTGCCAATTTGCATAGGTGCAGGACGGCGCGCACCAGTTTTCGATTTCGAGGTTCGCATCGTAGCGCTCGCCGTCGTAGATGTTGCCGAACGTCAGCGGGTTCGGCGCGCACTGCCAGCTTTCGTCCGTGACGATGACGGTCTCGCCCTGCGTGGTGGTGACGTGCAGCTCACCGAAGAGCAGGTATTCCTCTGTGTACATGTTGCAGGGTTTTCCCGGGAAATTCGTTTCGTAATCGCCAACGACGCCGTCAAAACCAAAGCGGCCTTTCGCCCAGCCGTTGCCCAAAATGACGCCGATGACGTTTTCGCCGGTGTGAATGAGGTCGGTCACGTCGTAGGTCTGGTACTGAATCCAGCTGTCGTAGGCGGTGCAGCCGGGAACAAGGTACTCATCGTTCGCCTTTTCGCCGTTCAAATAAAGCTCGTAGATGCCGAGACCCGTGAAGTATGCGCGGGCAGAGAGAACTTCGCCGGTGATCTCAAAAGCGCGGCGCATGTACGGGGCGGTGTCCGGCGCAAGGCACGGAGAAATACGCTGCGCCGTGAACGGCTCGTCGAGCTTTGCGGTCTCGAACCACGCAGTGTCGCTTGTGACCAATTCACCGTTATCGCCCATAACGGTAACGCGCCAGAAGTAGCGCGTGCGGGGTTCGAGGGCGATTTCCACCGGTACACCGAGGGACGACGCGGTTTTGCACGCGCCGGTATCAAAGATAACGTCGGCAAAATCTTCTGTTTTGGAAACCTCCACACGCGCCCAAAGCTGCTTTTTCGCTTCGGTATCCGTAACTGTCCACGAGACGTGCGGCGTTTTCAGATCAAAACCGAGCGGGTTGACGATACGGTTTGTTTTCATTCTCTGAATTTTCATGTTCCGTTCCTTTCTGTGCGTTTGCACGTGCGGCTTTTCCTTTGCCGCTTCGTATTCCGGCCGCGTAAAGCTGCGGCATTTTATTCTATTTCACAGAATATCAGATATGAAGATGAAAAACAAGGACTCAATTTCCGCAAAAATACGTCTTTATTTTCAGTAATTGCATACAAAGATGTTGAACTAAGCCGTTTTCAAAAGTTCTTATAGGTTAGCCGCGACTTTAGCTTGACACAAGTCCATATTTGTGGTTTAATAAGCAAACATGAGTATCGGTGCCGCAAAGCGACACTGCGATAAGGGAGTAGTCGGCGCGAAGCGCTGTATGGTCGACACACTTGAGGAAACTCACGGCTATGCATGAAATGACGAGACTTATCCGAAAGGCATCTCCGGCTTTTCGGGTGAGTCTTTTTTATTGCCCGCGCACGTATATTTTTATGACAAAACAACGGAAAACGGTGATTAAAATGAGCTTATGGGAACTCTTAATTCTGGCAGTCGGCCTTTCAATGGACGCATTTGCGGTTTCGGTATGTAAGGGGCTTTCGGTGAAAAAGCTGAAAGCGAAGCACATGCTGACTGTGGGTGCCTATTTTGGCGGATTTCAGGCACTGATGCCTCTTTTGGGGTACATTTTGGGTATACAGTTCCAGTCAATGATTCAGCAGTTCGACCACTGGATCGCGTTTGTGCTGCTGGTGCTGATCGGCCTGAGCATGATAAAGGAATCGCGCGAGGAAGCGGAGAACCTCAACGATTCTTTCGGCTTTAAGACGATGCTGCCGCTCGCGGTGGCGACGAGCATCGACGCGCTGGCGGTGGGCGTAACGTTTGCGTTTTTGCAGGTCAAAATCGTACCGGCCATCAGCTTTATCGGCGCAACGACGTTCATTCTTTCGGCGATCGGTATTCGCATCGGCAACATTTTCGGCGCAAAGTATAAATCGAAAGCAGAGCTTGTCGGCGGCATCGTGCTGATTTTGATGGGTGTGAAAATTTTGTTAGAGCACCTCGGCGTACTGGATATGATTTTCGGTTAAGAACCGGAAACAAGAAAGCGCCCCGCTTCCTTTTATGGAAAGCGGGGCGCTGTTTTGTTTTAATTTACGAACTAAAGTAACCCGTTAAATTACTTCTGTGCGTCGTAGTAATCCTGATATGCGGTGTAGCCCTGGAGCTCGATGTTCGATGCACGCTTATCGGTGTAGATCTTCTCAATGTCATGAACCTGATTGGACTCAGCAAAGTCTTTCAGATCCTGAACGAGCTTATCGAACGTTGCGTCGTCGGAAGCCATGATGATCTGCGGGATACGCATCTTGCACTCATCGGTGATAGCCTGTCTTGCCATACCGAGGTCATCGTTCGGATCGATCTCAAGAGAGAGGTTGGCGTTTTCGTCGGTCAGGAACTTCTGGCCGGGGACTGCCGGATGGATGGAATCTTCCGGAGTGAAGACGTGAGCCTGAATGGAGATAACCCAGCTTCTGGATTCTTCCGGCTGTGCATCGTTAACTGCATACTTCGTCAAGTCAACGTTATCGGCGTGAGCCGGCTGAGCCCAGAACCAGCAACCTGCTGCGTTCTTTTCGTCAGAGCTAAGCTCTTCTTCCGGCTTCTTGAGGATCGGGTTGCCGTTTTCGTCCTTGCCTTCCCAGAGGCCGCCCTCAGGACCGTACATCATGTTGATGGAGCCGTCCTTCGTGAGCATCCAAGAATAGAGATCGAAGATACGCTGCGGGTTTTCAGCCTTTGTGGTGATGCAGTTGACGTTGCTACCAGGCGTGCCGTTTTCTTCGCCATATACCCAATCTACGCCTTCAGCCGGCGGGAAGATCGGAGAATCCTTAAGCTCCCAACCGAGGAGATCGTAGGTGTTGCCGTCTTTCTCCTGAAGGAGGGTACGGAAGTGGTTGATATCGTCCTGAGAGAAGTCATAGTACAGAACCGCTCCACGGCCGTTGGAGAGCTTCTCTACGTACTGATCGTTGCTGTCGGTATAAATGGTTTCCGGGAAGAGGCCTTCTCTAAACCACTGGTTAGCAATCTTCAGAGCGGAGACGTAGTTGTCGTCAAAGACAGCAAGCTTAATGTCGTTATCCGCCTGAGACCAGTATGTATCAACAAGGTTCGGGTTGCCGTAGGAACGATAGATAGCGGAAACGGTGTTGAAGCCGTTATCGTCCTGTCTCGGGAGCCACGGGAAGATGCTCTGGCCGTCGGAAGTTGTAACGCCCTTGTCCTTAGCATCCAGCATGAACTGGTGCAGGTCTTCGAGCGTCTTGAGCTCCGGAGAACCGAGCTGCTCATAAACGTCGTGGTTGACCATCCAGCTCGCGTTACCGCCGGTAGCGCCCTTACGAGCCCAGTTCGGGATACCATAGAGACCGCCGTTAACGGACAGCAGCTTCTGGGAGGATTCGAGGATGTCCTCATCAAAGGAGCAGCCTTCATACCTCAAGGTGTTGATATCGACGAGCTTGCCGAGGCTGATGAGCTTCTGCCAGTTCGCGTTACGGTCGAGGATGATAACATCCGGCAGGTCGTCGGAGGAGATCATCAGGTTCAGTCTGGAATCCGCATCGGCTTCCGGGCAGGAATAGTTGACCGTGATGTTAAACTTTTCGTTCATGTACTTCGATGCAGCGTCTTCGCCCCAGGGCTTAACGGAACCCTGATAGCTGTAATATGCATCAAATTCGTAGTGCTCGGTGGTGTCGTCCGGGCCGGAGGAACCGGTTACCTCGGAGCTTGCGTCACCGCCGTCTGTGGATTCCGCTGCGGAAGATTCCGTTTTGGAAGATGTGCTGCTTTCAGCCGTGGAAGAGTTTCCGCCGCCGCCGCAGCCGGCTACTGTCAGAATCATGGATGCTGCCATGACTGCTGCCAGAGCCTTCAAGAGAGAGTTTCTGGACTTCATACTTTGCCTCCTTAAAGAATGCTTCGTCAATACACCTTGCATTGACAATTTATTTTATGATTAGCCCTTAACGGAGCCGATCATAATGCCTTTTACGAAGTAGCGCTGCAGGAACGGGTAAACGATGATGATCGGAATGATCGTAACAAACATCGTAGCCATTGTGATGGAGCGCACGTTGGTCTCCTTGCCCTTCAACATGTTGGCGTCGATGGTGACGCCCATGCCCGCAGAGGCCATCTGTTCTGCGAACTTCGCTTCGTTGACGATTCCGAGAAGGACGTTCTGCATCGGCTTCAGGTAATCCTGTGTAATGTACAGGTTTGCCTGGAACCAGTCGTTCCAATGCTGCACACCGAAGTACAGGGCGATCGTCGCGATGATCGGTGTGGAGAGCGGGAAGTAAATTTTAAAGAAGATGGTTATGTAGTTTGCGCCGTCGATGAGAGCGGATTCTTCAAGCGCTTCCGGCAGAGACTGGAAGTAGCTGCGCATGAGGATCATGTTCCACAGGTTGACGAGTGCCGGGATGATGTACACGAGGAAGTTGTTCTTGAGACCGAGATTGAGGATCAAGAAGTAGGTCGGCATGAGGCCGCCGCCGAAGTACATCGGGATAAGACACAGCATTGTGTAAGCTTTTCTGCCTACGAGGCTCGTTCTGGAAATTGCGAACGCCAGCATACCGGTAATGAGCACGCCGCCGACCGTACCGATGACGGTACGTGCGATGGTGATGAAGTACGCCATCCAGATCTTCTGGTTTGTGAAAACCAGCTCGTAGTTTCTCCACGTAAACTTACGCGGATAGATGGTCAAACCACCAAGGGTGGTATCGTTGGAATCGTTCAAGGAAATCGCAAGGGAATTCAGGAACGGGTACAGCGTAAGGACAAGAACCAGAACGATGGTGACGATCATGATGATATCGATCACGTAGTCGCTGGCCACGCGCTTGGCGCGGATTTTGTTTGGATTTTTTGCCATCTCTCTGTTCCCCCCTTAGAAAAGCTGTGCTTCGCCGAATTTACCTGCTACGTAGTTGGTACCAAGGAGCAGTGCGAAGTTGACGATGGACTTAAAGAGACCGGCCGCTGCTGCGAAGGAGAAACGACCCTGGCTGACACCCAAACGATAAATGAAGGTATCGAGCACGTCTGCGTATTCTTTCAACATGGAGTTGCCCATCTGCTTGGTGAGCATCATGATCTGGTCGAAGTTTGCATTCAGGATGCCGCCGACCTGGAAGATAAACATCAGGATGATGGTCGGTTTGATGGACTTAATTGTGATATGCCACATCTTCTGTGCGCGCGTTGCGCCGTCGATATCAGCCGCTTCATACATATCCTGGCTGATACTCGTGATAGCGGAGATGAAGATAATCGCGTTCCAGCCAAGCTCCTTCCAGATATCCGTGCACAATGTAATGCCCCAGAAGTACTTGCCTTCGGTGAAGAAGCCGATTGGTTCTTTAATGACGCCGATCCACATGAGGAACTCATTGATGGCGCCGCCGTCGGTGGACATGAGGTCAAACATCAACGTTGCACATACAACCCAAGAGATGAAGTGCGGCAGGTAGCTGACGGTCTGAACCGTTTTTTTCAGCGGCTGGAAGTTCATTTCGTTCAGCAGCACTGCGAAGAAAATCGGCAGCGGGAAGCCAATGAACATCTTAAGGGCGCTGATGACCAGCGTGTTGCGCATGGCCAGTCCGAAGTACTTATCGGCGAACATGGTCTGGAAGTGTTTGAAGCCTACCCACTGGCTGAAGCCCGGGAAATCACCGAGCTGGAAATCCTGGAAGCCCATAACCACGCCGTACATCGGTACGTAGCTGAACAGGAGGACTAAGAGGATGCCGGGAACTACCAATATCTGCAGATCCCACTGGGCAAGCATTCTTGAAAAGACGTTCTTTTTGCGTAAGACCGCCTTTTCACTCGCTTGTGCTTGTTTCAATCTCATCACGCTCCATTTCCACAAAAGATGGAAAATTTTTTACAAAAAGCAGAACTCAAAGCCTGCTTAAAGCCAAATTTTTTTGAAACCCGACTGCCTTTTGCAGTTTTACGGTTTTCTCGTTGAAAGCCCTGAACGATGTTCGGATGGTTTCCAAATTTGTCTAAATCTCCGCAACAACTTCTTCAGAAATTGTTCATATTATACACACGCATTTGTAACAATTCAAGGACAAATTGTGCAAAGCATATTGACAAATTATGCAAACCGTGTACAATATAGGTACAAAAGGTAAATTTTATGGTGAAGCTGGTGGGCATATGTCACAAAGCACTATCTTAGACACACAAAAATGCGAGCATGAAACCGCATCCATTTTGAACAATTTTACTATTGCCTTCGGAAAGGTGCATTGGGGCCTCCCAAATTTCGAAAACTTGGATGAATTGTTTGAAAATCAGCAGTTTGTTTTGATGCTCTGCGTCAAAGCTTCGTCTGAAAAAAGCGATTTATATTTGAACAACGACATTTTTAATGTAGTTACCGGAGGAGTGATTTGTGTGCGCCGCAGCGATAAAATCCTTTGGAATCACTGCTGCTGCGACAACATGCAGATTCTCTGGCTTCCCTTTACAATGAAATGCGTTTCCGACTGTTCCTGCGAAGACGCCGATGTTTTAAATGACTTTTTGTGCGGAAAGCTGAGCCCTGTCGGTTATAATACACAGCTGATTGATTACAGCGACTTCCTCAGAAAGCGCGTTTGCAGCTATACCAAGTGCTGCCTGAACCAAGTTCTTTCCGGATTTATACTGGACTGCATTTTTACCCTTAAGCAAAATTACGACGGCCTCACCAACAAGGACAAAATCACCCAATACCTGCTCGATCACGCAACGGAGAAGATCAGCGTGCCGGAACTTGCGAAAAAGCTTTCGATTTCCGAACGCGCACTGTTCTATTATTTTCAAGATAACTTCGGTTCCACCCCGAGCAATTACATTAACCGTATACGCATGAACGCCGCCGCAGAGCACATCCACCGCGGGTTATCCGTGAAAGAAGTGACCGAAATGTACCACTTTTCGGAATCTTCTGCGTTCTGCCGGCTATTTAAGAAGTACTTCGGCATCACGCCGACGGAATACCGGCAGCTGGCAGAGAAATCACAGCTGAAAATCGTCTCGCGGGACGAGCTGAAGGATTAACCGTATATCTTTCACGCGATTCATAGATAACAAAACACCGCCCGTTCGGAAAAGCTCCGAGCAGACGGTGTTCTTTATCTTATATTATATTGTATTCGATCAGTCAATGACCTTGTTGTCGCGATCCGGAACAATCTTTTCAAGGAACTGCTCTACGGTCATGGCGCCGAGGTCGCCCTCTTTGCGCTTACGGATAGAGATGGTGTTGTTTTCGATGTCCTTATCGCCGACAACGACCATGTACGGCACCTTTTCGAGCTGTGCTTCGCGAATCTTGTATCCAATCTTCTCGCTGCGGTCGTCGACCTCGCAGCGGAAGCCCTTGTCTTCCAACTGCTTCTTGACTTCATAGAGATAGTCGAGTTGGCGGTCTGCGATGGGCAGCAGCTTCACCTGTACCGGGGCAAGCCACAACGGGAACGCGCCCGCGTACTTTTCGATGAGCAACGCGAGGGTACGCTCATAGCAGCCGATGGAGGTACGGTGAATGATGCACGGGGTCTTCTGCTTGCCGTCCTTATCGGTGTAGACCATGCCGAACTGCTCGGCAAGCATCTGGTCAATCTGAATGGTGATAAGCGTATCTTCCTTGCCGTACACGTTCTTAATCTGAATATCGAGCTTCGGGCCGTAGAACGCAGCTTCGCCGATGCCGATCTCGTACGGAATCTCGAGGTGGTTGAGGATGCGCTCCATGAGGCCCTGTGCCTCGTTCCACTGCTCTTCCGTACCGATATACTTTGCGCGGTCATTCGGGTCCCATTGCGAGAAGCGGTAGGAAACGTCCTCATACAGACCGAGTGTCTTCAGCATGAAGATTGCAAGCTCCAGGCACTTTCTGAACTCATCTTCCAGCTGCTCCGGTGTGCACATGAGGTGGCCTTCGGAAATGGTGAACTGGCGCACACGGATCAGGCCGTGCATCTCGCCGCTTGCTTCATTACGGAACAGTGTGGAGGTCTCGTTGTAGCGCAGCGGCAGGTCGCGGTAGGAACGCTTGCGGTTTAAATAAGCCTGATACTGGAACGGGCAGGTCATCGGGCGCAGGGCGAAGACTTCCTTGTCCTTCTCCTCGTCGCCGAGCACGAACATGCCATCCTTATAATGATCCCAGTGACCGGAAATCTTGTACAGGTCGCTCTTTGCCATGAACGGGGTCTTTGTCAGCAGCCAGCCGCGGCGCTGCTCCTCGTCCTCGACGAAGCGCTGCAGAAGCTGAACGATGCGTGCGCCCTTCGGCAGCAGGATCGGCAATCCCTGACCGATAACGTCGCTTGTGGTGAAAAGCTCCAGCTCACGGCCGAGCTTGTTGTGGTCGCGCTTCTTGGCTTCCTCCATCATGGTGAGGTGCTCTTCCAGCAAGCTCTGCTTCGGGAACGCGATGCCGTAGAGACGCTGCAGCATCTTGTTGCTTGCATCGCCGCGCCAGTATGCACCTGTGATGGAGGTGAGCTTTACAGCCTTGACATTGCCGGTGCGCATGAGGTGCGGGCCTGCGCAGAGGTCCGTGAAATCGTCCTGCTTATAGAAGGAGATGTGCTCGCCCTCGGCAGCGTGCTCACGGATGAGCTCCTCTTTATAGTCCTGACCCTTCATGAGCGCCAGCGCTTCCGCTACCGGCAGCTCGAAGCGTTCAATCTCGATGTCTTCCTTGATGATCTTCTTCATCTCGGCTTCGATCTTTGCGAGGTCGTCGTTGGTGATGGCCTGCGGCAGCTCCATATCATAATAGAAGCCGTTATCCACAGCCGGGCCGATGGCGAACTTTGTGCCCGGGTACAGGCGGTTTACCGCCTGCGCCATGATGTGGGACGCGGTGTGCCAATATGCCTTTTTGCCCTCTTTATCGTCAAACGTCAAAATCTCTACCTTGCAATCTTCGTTGAGCACGGTGCGCAGGTCGCACACCTCGCCGTTCACTTTTGCGGCACATGCGGACTTATAAAGACCCATGCCGATGCTTTTTGCGACTTCTGCTACGGAAACGCCGCTTTCAAATTCCTTTTCGCTGCCCTTCAGGTCAACCTTGATCATGATTCTCAATCCTTTCCTAATTCTCTGATAAAATAAAAAGCC
>OFMI01002033.1_pt1 | contig 11000 bp, 8 predicted proteins | sample 1541741 | NCBI WGS metagenome assembly OFMI01 (sample SAMN04209219, study PRJEB22552) | human gut metagenome | biome: gut; material: feces | host: Homo sapiens | place: USA: Oklahoma | reverse complement strand
AAAAAAAAACGGGGCGCAGCCAGGTAAAATTGCGTCCCGTTTTTCTTTAGACTTATGGTATTACAACCCGGTTAAATCATGTCCCATCAGGCTCCACCTCCTCCGTCTGCCACGTTTCCCGCTTTTTCACCCATAATGCCCACAGGATACTGGCAATACACACCGAGGAAAAACAGCCGCTCATAATTCCGAACAGCATCGGAAGAGAAAATTCAAAGATGGAAGGTATCTGATAATACCAGGACACCGCCACCAGAATCAGCACGCCAATCACGGTTGTCACGGACGTATAGACCGACCGGGACACGCTCTGGGAAACGCTCATGTCCACTAAACGGAATACCTCCGTCCCTTCCCCTTTTCTCATATTTTCCCGAATCCGGTCATAGATAACGATAGTGTCATTGATGGAATATCCAATAATTGTCAGCACCACAGCCACAAACGCCGTGGCATAGTTCAGCGCCAGCGCCACGCCCGTATAGCCCGCCAGCACGTCCACCGCCGCCAGCGCGGCAATGCCGCCGAACGCACTTTGCGCGGCGCGGGAAAGCGGGCGCTTCGAATGCCGCAGCGCGGCCAGCACGCAGCCCGCGCACAGCGCGGCAAAACCCAGCAGCAGCGTTTGCACAAATTCCATGCCGTTTCACCTCAACACATCTGTATGCGGACAAGGTGTGCGTTATGCACGGCATGTCCCGCGGCGCGTCAGGCAAGGGCAAAGTCGATGTTGCCGCTTGCCACGTCTGCGGCAAGCAGCTTCACACGCACAGCATCACCCACGCGCCAGCTTTTTCCGCCGGTTTCGTCTGTCAGAGCTGCATTCTTGGAAAGCACCAGCCGCCCGCGGGAAAGCTCGCCCGCGCGAACAAGGCCCTCCACCGTATTTTCAAGCTGCACATAAATGCCAAAGCTGGTGACGCCGGTAATGACGCCTGCAAAGCCCACGCCCAGAAAGCCGCGCATATATTCGGCCTTATAACATTCCTCTATATCCCGCTCCGCCGCGGCGGCGGCCTGCTCGCGCCCGCTGGCGCGCTGGGCCGCGCGCTCTGCCGCCTGCGCCGCGTCCTTCTCCGGCTTTTCGCCTGCGCACAGCGCGCTGAGGGCCCGGTGCACGCAGATGTCCGGGTAGCGGCGGATGGGTGAAGTAAAGTGCGCGTAATCTGCAAGGCACAGCGCAAAATGGCCCTGTGGGCGCGGCGAATACACAGCCTTGCTCATGGCCCGCAGCACGCTCATGTGCACGCACGCGGCAAGCGGCGTGCCGCGCGTGCGCGCCAGCAGGTCTGCCAGCTCCTGCGCCGCGGGCACCGTTTGGGCAAAATGGTGCGGCACCGAAAGCGCAGCCAACGTCTCGCGCAGCTCCTGCGCCTTCTGGGGGCTGGGTGCCTCGTGCACACGGTACACGCAGGGCACGCCCGCCTCGCACGCACAGCGCGCGGCGCACATGTTGGCGCACAGCATGCACTCTTCGATAATGCGCTCGGCAAGGCCCCGGCTGCGCCGGGCAACGCCCACGCACACGCCCTCGGTATTCACGCTCAGCTTTGCCTCGGGCGTGTCCAGCTCCAGCGCGCCGCGGGCCGCGCGCCGCGCGGCCAGGGCCCGGTACAGGAGCTCCAGCGCCGCAAGCTGCCCGCGCACAGGGGCATACTTTTCTACAAGCCCCGGCGCCGCTTCGCCCGCCAGCACCTCGTTTATCTCGCCGTATACGCCCTTCACACGCGAGCGGATCACGCTTTTCACAAAGCGGAAGCTCTGCACCTCGCCCGCCTCGGAAAGCTCCATCAGGCAGGAAAAACACAGCCTGTCCTCGTCTTCGTTCAGGCTGCATATGCCGTTTGAAAGCGCGCGCGGCAGCATAGGCACCACTTTGTCTGCGTAATACACCGAGGTGCCGCGCGAAAAGGCGGCCTCCTCCAGGGCAGTGCCTGGCTTTACATAGTGGCTCACGTCTGCAATGTGCACGCCCAGCGAAAAGCCGCCCGGCCGCCGGGCGATGCTCACGGCATCGTCAATGTCCTTCGTGTCCGCAGAGTCTATGGTGAACACGGCCTCCCCGCGCAGGTCCAGCCTGCCGTGCAGCTCCTGTTCCGAAATGCCCGCCGCTGCAAGGGCCTTGGCCTCATCCTTTGCCTTTGTGGAAAAATGCGTCTCAATGTCCGCCTCATACAATATGGCTTTCGCGCAGGCGCGCGCGCTTTGCGCGCTGCCGAACCGCATGGCGACGCCCGCGCGGTGCGCCTCGTGGGTGCCGCCGCGCTCCAGCAGCTCTACCGCCACCTTCTCGCCCTCGCGCGCGCCGCCGTCCAGCCCTTTTTTCAGCACAAGGCACAGGGCCGGGCACACGTCCGGCAGGAACACCAGCCTGCCCTCCCGCCGTTCCACGGTGCCGGCAAAACGGTTCTGCTCCTTTGTCACAGCCAGCACCTCGCCCTCGGCAGAGCCCTCTTTCTGCGGGTGGCCGAACAGGCTCACCAGCACCTCGTCGCCCGGCATGGCGCCGCGCAGAAAGCGCCCGGGAATAAACACATCCGGGCCGCCCGATGCCGGGCGCGCGAAACCAAACCCGCGCGCCAGCTTCACCAGCGTGCAGGGCACGGCGTGCTGCGCCTGCTCGGTGCACAGGGCATACACGCCCTCGCGGCACAGCACCTTGTTCTTTTCACACAGCTGTGCCAGCGCCTTCGCCACCTTTTTATCGTTGCCAAGGCGGGCCTTCAGCGCAGCCCTTGTGCAGGGCTGCTGCTCAAGCTGGCGCAGTATTTTCGTTTTGATGCTCATAGCTTCCTCTTTTCTCGCGGCGGGGGGCACAAGATGCAAAAAGGCCCGCAGCGCAGGGGTGTCGGGCGACACACCGCATGCCAGCGGGCCTTACATGCAAAAGCTTATTTTGCCAGTGCGCTGATGACATTCACGCCGATGGTGAGCACAAACAGCACCACGGCAGCCACCTTCGTGTACTTCACCATCAGGCTGGAAGGCGTGCGGCTGCGGCCGTCCATCATCATCATTTCGCCGCCGCCGATTACACCGGCAAGGCCGTTTCCCTTTGAATCCTGCAGCAGCACCAGAATCACAATGGCAATGCTGGCTAAAATCAGCAGAACACCGCTGATAATCTCTAAAATAGTCATGCCGGTAAACCCTCCATTTTATACGGCGCGAAACAACCGCACCTTAAAAGCATTATTGATAATAGCATATCCGCCTGCAAAAAGCAAGCGTTTTCTGCATCGGGGCGCGCATTTTCGCATGCCCGGCAGGAGCAGCCCCCTGCCCGGCCTTACAGCAGGCTTGTCTGCTCCACGGCGTCCTCGGCGCGTACAAGCGCGCCCATGGCGGGCAGCGTGCGCACGCGGTAGCGGTGCGCGTCGGCAAGCTCCAGCCCGGCGGCCAGGCGCACGCCTGTGATATGCTGGTTCTTTTTCAGCGTCAGCACATTCACGCCCGCGGTATTTTTCGTCTGCTTTTCCGGTATCTGGGCAGAGTGCACCAGAAGCATGCGCCCGGCGCTGGTGGTGACGGCAAGCTCCGCCTCTTCATGCAGGTAAGCCGCCCACACCAGCTTCGCCTTATCGGAATAAGCGTTGATAAGCTTTTTGCGGTTCTGCTTTGTGGCATAGCTCTGCATGGGCACCTTGGCGCACTTGCCGTTTTCGAACAGGAACAGCATGTGGCCCGCGTAGTCTTCTGTAAGGGCCATATACACGGGCCTCTCGCCCGCGTCCATGCCGAGGCGGGCGGGCACATATTCGCCCATCACGCTGGCCTTGCCGTCTGCAAAATCGCCCACGCGGCATTTATATACCTGCTGCGCGCTGGTGAAGAACAAAAGCTGGGCGTTGTTTTTCGTCTCGATGGTGCGCACCACCTCGTCGCCCTCCTTCAGCTTCTGCTCGCCGGACATGCGCAGCGAAAGCGGCGTTATCTTTTTGAAGTAGCCCTCGCGGGTGTAGAACACCGTCACGGGGTAATCGGGCATTGCGTCCTCTTCCTCTTCCTCCTCGTGCTGCGGCGCCTCGTACAAGATCTCGCTGCGGCGCGCCTCGCCGTACTGCTTTGCCACAGCGGCCAGCTCTGCCATAATGATTTTTTTAATCTTTGCCGGGCTGGCCAGGATGCCCCTGAGCTCTGCAATGGCGTTTTCCAGCTCCTGTATCTCCTGTGTGCGCTTCAGGATGTACTCGCGGTTCAAATGGCGCAGCTTAATCTCGGCCACATATTCCGCCTGCACCTGGTCGATGCCGAAGCCTATCATCAGGTTGGGCACCACCTCGGCCTCCTCGGCCGTCTCGCGCACGATGCGCACAGCCTTGTCGATATCCAGCAGAATGGCCGCCAGGCCCTGCAGAAGGTGCAGGCGTTTTTCCTTGCCGGCCAGCTCGAAATACGTGCGGCGGCGCACGCATTCGGTGCGGAAGGCGGCCCACTCGGCCAGTATCTCGCGCACGCCCATCACGCGCGGCATGCCCGCAATAAGCACGTTGAAGTTGCAGGAGAAGCTGTCCTCCAGCGGCGTTAAGCGGAATAGCTTTTGCATCACCCTGTCCGGGTCCTGCCCGCGCTTGAGGTCAATGGTGAGCTTCAGGCCGTTCAGGTCTGTCTCGTCGCGCATGTCGCTGATTTCCTTCACGCGCCCGGCCTTTACAAGCTCGGCTATCTTGTCCATCACGGCCTCCACCGTGGTGGTGGGCGGTATCTGCCGTATCTCCAGCATATTGCCGTCCCTCTGGTAGTCGTACTTCGCGCGCACGCGCACGCTGCCGCGGCCCGTCTCGTAGATATTGTCTATCTCTTTTTCGTTATACAGGATATAGCCTCCGCCCACAAAATCCGGCGCGGGCATGGTGGCCTTGATGTCGTGCTGCGGGTCTTTCAAAAGGGCGATGGTGGTCTCGCACAGCTCGGCCAGGTTGAACGAGCAGATGGACGAGGCCATGCCCACGGCAATGCCCAGCGTATTGTTCGCCAAAATGGTGGGGAATGTCACGGGCAGAAGCGTGGGCTCGGTGGTGGTGGCGTCGTAGTTGTCCACAAAATCCACAGTGTCCTTGTCGATGTCGCGGAACAGCTCCTCGCACACGGGCTCCAGTTTGGCCTCGGTGTAGCGCGAGGCGGCGCACGCCATGTCGCGGCTGTACGCCTTGCCAAAGTTGCCCTTGCCGGATACATACGGCACCAGCAGGCTTTCGTTCGTGCGGGCAAGGCGCACCATGGTGTCGTAAATGGCCGCGTCGCCGTGCGGGTTCAGGTGCATGGTGCTGCCCACGATGTTGGCGCTTTTTGTGCGCGCGCCCTTCAGCAGGCCCATGTCGTACATGGTGTACAGCACCTTGCGGTGCGCGGGCTTGAAGCCGTCTATCTCCGGCAGGGCGCGCGAGACGATAACGCTCATCGCATAGGGCATATAGTTCGTCTCCAGCGTCTGCGTGATGGGCGTTTCCAGCACGCTGCCCGCGTCGGGTATCTCCACGCCTTCGCCCAGCTGCGGGCGCAGGGGCACGGGCTGTTTTTTCTGTTTTTTTGCCATGCGTATTTCTCCTTACTGTGCGGCCCGGCTCAGGATACGTCCAGCTCGTCCAGATATTCGTGCCCGTGCTGCGCAATGTGCTCCTTGCGGCCGGCGAGGTTGTCGCCCAAAAGCAAATCGAACATGGCGGCAGTAGCCTCGGCGTCCGTGGGCGTCACCTTGATAAGGCGGCGGCTGGCCGGGTTCATGGTGGTGAGCCACATCATTTCGGCGTCATTTTCGCCAAGGCCCTTCGAGCGCTGAATGGTATATTTTGCGCTGCCGATGCGCGCAAGAAACTCGGCCTTTTCCGGCTCGGTATAGGCAAAATACGTTTTGCCCTTGGAATTTATCTCGTACAGGGGCGACTCTGCAATATACACATATCCCTCTTTGATAAGCGTGGGCACGAGGCGGTAGATCATGGTGAGGATAAGCGTGCGGATCTGGTAGCCGTCCACATCCGCGTCCGTGCAGATGATGATCTTATTCCAGCGCAGGTTGGAGAGCTCAAAGCTGGAGAGGTCTTTTTTCGCCTTGCCGGAAAGCTCCACCCCGCAGCCCAGCACCTTGATAAGGTCTGTGATGACGTCGCTTTTGAAAATGCGCGCATAGTCTGCCTTCAGGCAGTTCAAAATTTTGCCGCGCACGGGCATGATAGCCTGATACTCGGAATCGCGGCTGGTCTTCACCGCACCCATGGCGGAATCGCCCTCCACGATATACAATTCGCGCTTTGCAAGGTCTTTCGAACGGCAGTCCACAAATTTCTGCACACGGTTCGCAATGTCAAGCTGCTTTGTCAGCGTGTTCTTCAGCCCAAGGCGCGTTTTGTCCGCGTGCTCGCGGCTCTGCTTGTTGATAAGCACCTGCTGGGCTATTTTCAGCGCTTCATCCGGCTTTTCCAGGAAATACACTTCCAAGTTATGGCGCAAAAATTCCGTCATGGCCTGCTGGATGAAGCGGTTGGTAATGGATTTTTTCGTTTGGTTCTCGTAGCTCGTCTGGGTAGAGAAAGAGGAGGAGACGAAGATGAGGCAATCCTGCACATCCTCGAACTTTATTTTGCTCTCGCCCTTTTTATACATATTTTTCTGGTGCAGAAAGGCGTCTATCTGCGCCACAAAGGCGGCCTTCACGGCCTTGTCCGGGCTGCCGCCGTGCTCAAGCCAGGAGGAATTGTGGTAATACTCCAGAAGCCGCGCCTTGTTGGAAAAGCAGAAGGCCGCGTTCATCTTCACCTTGTAGTCTGGCTTGTCCTCACGGTCCCGCCCTTCGGCGGCAGACTGGCAGAAGCGCACCGGCGTCAGGCTCTCGCCGTCCGCCAGCTCTTCCACATAGTCTTCAATACCCTTTTCGTAAAAGAAGTCCTTCTGCTGCCTGCCCTCCGGCGTCTCGTAGCGGAATTCGAACGTGACGCCCGCATTCACCACAGCCTGCCGCTTGATGGTATCCAGGTAATATTCCACCGGCACATTGATGTCGGTGAACACCTCGCGGTCCGGCTTCCAGCGTATCTTAGAGCCGGTTTTGCGGCGCGAAGACGGCTCTTTATGCAAGCCGCCCACGTTTTCACCCTTCTGAAAATCCAGGTGATAGTGGAAGCCGTCACGCCACACGTCCGCCTGCATCCATTCCGAGGAATACTGCGTGGCGCACAGGCCGAGGCCGTTCAGGCCCAGAGAATACTCATAGCTCTCCTGTCCGGCGGAATATTTTCCGCCCGCATACAGCTCGCAGAACAGAAGCTCCCAGTTATAGCGGTTTTCCTTCTGGTTGAAATCCACCGGCATGCCGCGGCCGAAATCCTCTATCTCCACCGAGCCGTCGGAAAAGCGTGTGATAAGGATGCGGTCGCCGTAGCCCTGGCGCGCCTCGTCGATAGAGTTTGAGAGTATCTCGAAAATGGAATGGGCGCACCCGTCCACGCCGTCCGAGCCGAAAATGACGCCCGGGCGCTTGCGCACACGGTCGGCTCCTTTCAGCATGGTGATACTCTCATTCGTATATGCTGCGTTCTTTTTCGCCATGGTTTCCTCCGGATGCGGTATTTTCACGAAAGCGCCGCGCGCACAAGGGGCTGTCCCCCTGCGCCGCGCGGCGGTGCATATTTCAAAAAGCTGCCTGCTTACACACCGCGCGGCGGTGTGCGCCAGCTTGCGCCGGCGGCGCTGGCCTCCTGCGTGGGCAGCACCTGCATGGACGCGTCGTACATGGGGCGCTGCGGCACGCTGCGGCGCTGCGCCTCATGCACGGCTGCCGCCAGCATGGCCTTGTCGGCCCCGCACTCGGTGCACATGCGCTTGCCGAGGCCCGCGTTGTAGTTGAAGGCGCCGCACGCGCAGCGCCAGCCGTCCTCGGCCTGCGCTGGGCGGTATTTCAGCCCGCCAATATGCAAAACGCCCTCCACATAGCGGCGCTCGGCCTCGCTCAGGGCCTGAGGCCGCGGCAGGGCCACCGGCGCGCAACCGCGCAGGCTGTGCGTGGCGCCGTCGTATGTGACGCTGACAAGCGACGCCTCCACGCTGCCCAGCGGCACATCCGACACGAACACGCCGTCGTCAAAGCCGAACGTCTCGCCCTCGGCCGCGTTCACATCCTCATAGACAAAATCGTCCTCACCGATGACGCGGCCCTGTTTGTCCTTGCAGCGGAAGTGCGCCACCAGCCGCTGCAGCGGCCGGGAATACAGGTTTTTGAAGGTGAGCGTCACCACGGTCTCGCCCGTCTCCTCCATGCGGAACAGCTCCACCATGGAAAAGTGCACGGGGCTTCCTTTGCAGTAATAGCTTGCGCGCGAGCGCGCGATAGGGGTAAATGCCTGGCTCATATATCTGTCACCCTGGTCTGTCTGGCCGCGCCCTGCCGCAGGCAGCGGGCGCGGAGGTTTGTGTGCGGATGGCTGCCGCCCCGCCCTTTTCAGGGCCAGGGCCGCCGGTGCGCCCTGCGCATGATGCCGCGGGCACACTGCTACGCTTCCGATTTTAGCATACTTTTGCCGCCGGGGCAAGCGGTTTTGCGCCCCACTGTTTTCCATGGCGCGGGCAGCGCCCCTTCTGCGCGGTTTTGTGCGTGACGGATGCGCCCGGGCATGCTATACTGTTGGCAAAGCCTGTGCCGCCCCTGTGCGGCACAGAAAGCAAGGAGGCCGTGCCCATATGGAACCGTCTGCCATTTCTTCGCTGTGCAAAGCCCAGCACGCATACTTTGAAACAGGCGCCCCCTGCGCCGTACCCGCGCGAAAAGCCGCCCTTGCCGCGCTGGAGCGCGCGCTGAAGGCAAATGAGGCCATGCTTTTGGCCGCGCTGCAGCAGGACCTTGGCAAGCCCGCCGCAGAGGGATATTTTTCAGAGCTTGCCCTTGTGATGGACGAGGTGCGCCATGCCCAAAAGCACCTTTGCGCCTGGGCCCGGCCCACGCGGTGCCGCACGCCGCTTTCGCAGTTCCCGGCGAAGAGCTTTATCCTGCACCGGCCCAAGGGCTGCGTGCTCATCATGAGCCCATGGAACTACCCCGTGCTTTTGACGCTGGCGCCGCTGGTGGGCGCGCTGGCCGCAGGCTGCTGCGCCGTGGTGAAGCCCAGCGCCTATGCGCCCGCCGTTTCGGCCGCGCTGGCAAAGCTACTGGGCGGGGCGTTTTCCCCGCACCATGTGGCCGTGGTGTGCGGCGGGCGAAGCGAGAACGCCGCCCTGCTGGACGAGGCCTTTGACCATATCTTTTTTACCGGCAGCGTCGGGGTGGGCAGGCTTGTGATGGAAAAGGCGGCGCGCCACCTGTGCCCCGTGACGCTGGAGCTCGGCGGCAAAAGCCCGTGCATCGTGGCGCGCAGCGCCGACATTCCCCTGGCCGCAAGGCGCATCGCCTTCGGCAAATTTTTGAACGCAGGGCAGACGTGCGTCGCGCCGGACTATGTACTGTGCGCCGCCGGGCTGGAGCAGCCGCTTGCCGCCGCCCTGCGTGGGGCCGTGCAGGGCTTTTTCGGGCCGGACGCGCTGGCCCTGCCGGACTATAACCGCATCGTGAATGAAAAGCACTTCCGCCGCCTGCGCGGCCTGCTGGAGGGGCAGGATATCGCCTTCGGCGGCCGCTGCGATGAAAGCACGCTTCGCATCGAGCCCACGGTGCTGCTGAACGTCACGCCCGAAAGCCCCGTAATGCAGGAGGAAATTTTCGGGCCCATCCTGCCCATCCTCACCGTGCCGGATGTGGAGGGGGCCATTCGATTTATCAGCGCGCGGCCGCGGCCGTTGGCTTTGTACCTGTTCACACGCAGCAAAGCCGACGAAAAGGCTGTGTTCGCGCGGTGTCATTTTGGCGGCGGCTGTGTGAACGACACTATTATCCACCTTGCCACGCATGAAATGGGCTTTGGCGGCGTGGGCCAGAGCGGCATGGGAAGCTACCACGGCAAACGCAGTTTTGAGACGTTCAGCCATGAAGAGAGCCTTGTGAAAAAGGCCCTCTGGCTGGACCTTCCCTTCCGCTACCGCCCGTACACGAAAGAGAAGGAGCGCATCATCCGCCGCGTGATGCGCTGAACAGGCGGCCCGCGGCGCGCCCCGGCTTTCCGGGCGCTGCGGCGCCGCAGAAAAAGAGGTGCAGTATGCAGACAGAACAGTACATCATCAACTTTTACAGCAATTACGACGAGGACGGCCGCCTTGCAAGCAGGCATGGCGCCGTCGAGTTTCTCACCACCATGCGCTATATTGAAAAATATGCAGGGCCGGGCGCCCGCGTGCTGGAGGTGGGCGCGGGCACGGGCCGTTATTCCCACGCGCTGGCGCGCCGGGGCTATGCCGTGGACGCAGTGGAGCTTGTGGCGCACAACATCGAGGTGTTCCGGCGGAACACGCAGCCCGGCGAGGCCGTCACCATCATGCAGGGCAATGCGCTGGATCTTTCCGCCCTTGCGGACGGCACCTACGATATCACCCTGCTGCTGGGCCCGCTGTACCACCTTTATGAAAAGGAGGATAAGCGGCAGGCCCTGCGCGAGGCCATCCGCGTCACAAAGCCGGGCGGCGTCATCTTCGCCGCATACGTCATATCGGACGGCTGCCTTCTGGATGAAGGGTTCCGCCGCGGCAGCATCAATGTGGCGGAATATGTGAAAAACGGCCTGCTGGACGCCGAAACGTTCGCGGCAAGCTCTGAGCCGAAGGATTTGTTCGAGCTTGTGCGCAAGGAAGATGTGGACGAGCTGATGGCTGCTTTCCCAACCACGCGCCTGCACTATGTGGCCGCAGACGGCTGCGCCCTGCTGCTTCGCGGCGAGCTGGATGCCATGGAGGAAAGCACGTTCCAGCTTTACCTGCGCTACCATTTCGCCACCTGCGAGCGCGCAGACCTGCTCGGCGTCACCAGCCACGCGCTTGATATTTTCCGGAAATAGCACAGGCCGGGCGCGCGCCCTTTTGCCCTGTGCAGCCGCCCGCCGGGCGGCATGAAGCCCTTAGAGAATGGCCCCTTTTCAAACTCCCCG
>OFMI01002026.1_pt1 | contig 11054 bp, 9 predicted proteins | sample 1541741 | NCBI WGS metagenome assembly OFMI01 (sample SAMN04209219, study PRJEB22552) | human gut metagenome | biome: gut; material: feces | host: Homo sapiens | place: USA: Oklahoma | reverse complement strand
ACTACTTGTTGTTGATGCATTTGATGGACCAATGCCACAAACAAGAGAGGTATTGAAAAAATCATTAGCATTAAATTTACAACCAATAGTTGTTATAAATAAAATAGATAGACCAGGTGCAAATCCACTAAAAGCAGTTGACAAGGTCTTAGAACTATTTATGGACTTAAATGCAACAGATGAACAACTAGATTTCCCAGTAATTTATGCATCTGCAAAAAACGGAATTGCTAAAATGAATTTAAATGATGAAAGCGATAATATTACTTGTATTTTTGACACTATTATAAGTCATATAAATCCACCAAAATGTGAAATAGAAGGACCAATGCAATTATTAGTTTCAAATATTGATTATGATGACTATTTAGGAAGAATAGCAGTAGGAAGAGTTGAAAGAGGAACAATAAAAGCAAGTAGTGCAGTAAGCATATGTAAAGAAGAAAAGACTACTCAAGGAAAAATTGCAAAATTATTTACATATGAAGGGTTAAAAAGGGTAGAAGCAGAAGAAATAAAAGCAGGAGATATAGTAGCTCTTTCTGGTATCTCAGATATAAATATTGGAGACACAATATGCGATTTAGATCATCCTGAAAAAATTCCTTTTGTAAATATAGATGAGCCAACAGTGTCTATGACATTTAGTGTAAATGATGGACCACTTGCTGGAAAAGAAGGAAAATTTGTAACATCAAGACACATTAGAGATAGATTATTTAAAGAGCTAGAAAGAAATGTATCACTAAGAGTAAAAGAAACAGATAAAGCAGAAAGCTTTGAAGTTTGTGGAAGAGGAGAATTACACTTATCTATTTTAATTGAAAATATGAGAAGAGAAGGATTTGAGCTTCTAGTATCAAGACCAAAGGTTATTTTTAAAGAAATAGATGGAGTAAAATGTGAACCAATAGAAACACTTAGCGTAAATGTTCCAGATGATTGTGTAGGAAATGTTATAGAAAAATTAGGAAAAAGAAAAGCAGAAATGGTAAATATGGAACCAGCAGAGCCAGGACACACAAAAATAGAATTTGACATTCCTGCAAGAGGTCTTATTGGTTATAGAACAGAGTTTTTAACAGATACAAAAGGCGAAGGAACAATGGCAAGTGTATTTAAAGAATATGAGCCATATAAAGGAGAAATTCAATCAAGATCAAGAGGAGTATTAGTTGCTTTTGAAGCTGGAACATCAATAACATATGGATTATATAATGCACAATTAAGAGGAGAACTTTTAATTGGAGCTGGCACCGAAGTTTATGAAGGTATGATAGTAGGAATAAACTCAAGAAACGAAGATATATCAATAAATGTTTGCAAAGAAAAACACTTAACTAATACTAGAGCTTCTGGTTCAGATGAAGCACTTCGTTTAGTACCACCAGTAAAAATGTCATTAGAGCAATCTATTGAATTTATCTCAGATGATGAATTAGTAGAAATAACACCTCAAAATATTAGATTAAGAAAAAGAATTCTTGATACAAAAACAAGAGAAAGACAAGCAAAAAGAGCTCAAAATGAAGGATAATTATATGAACTTAAATGAGATTAAGGAAAAAGCGTTAGAAAATCACATTCCAATTATAATGGATGATACTTTAAATACTATAAAAAATATAATGGAAGAAAAAAAGCCAAGTGCTATACTAGAAATAGGAACAGCAGTTGGCTATTCCGCTATTTGCTTTTCTTACTTTTTAAATGATGGTGGAAAGATTGATACAATAGAAAGAGACTTAGAAAGAATAGAAGAAGCGAAGGAAAACATAAAAATAGTTGATAAGAGTAAAAAAATTAATATTATTGAAGGTGATGCAGTAGAAATTTTGCCAACACTAGAAGAAAAATATGATATGGTATTTATTGATGCTGCAAAAGGAAAATATCCATTCTTTTTAGAGCAAGCATTAAGACTTTTAAAAGATGATGGTATAATATTTGCTGATAATATTTTATATAAAGGATATGTAATGAGTGACTACAATAAGCACAAACAAAGAACAGCAGTAACTCATCTTAGGGAGTATATAAAAAAAGTAACTGAAGATCCAGATTTAGACACAGAAATTTTAGAAGTGGGAGATGGATTAGCTATAACAAAAAAGAAAATACAGGTGTGATATTGATATAATATAGAAAATAAAAGAGGAAAAAAGATATGAGAAAATCATCAAAAGCTTTGATATTCGTAATTATAGTAGTAACCATAATTGCTTCAATATTAATCATAAAAGGAATATATACACAAAAAAATTCCAATACAAATAATATTGAAAATATAGGAACAATAAAAGTAACTATGATAAAAGAAAATAAGACCATAGAAGTAAAGGATATAAATGAAATTAATGCAATAAAGAAAATTGTATTAAACCAAGAATATGCTGAAGGTACGAGGGACGGGACTATTTCTTACATAATTATTTTGGAAAATGAAGAATATTGTATCGAAAATGCTGGAAAAACAATAAGAAAAGTAGGAGAAAACTTTGAAGCAAACTTAAAATCAGAGGATTTTAATAAAATACTAAATATTTTAAGCAAATATTAATTTAAAATAATATACTAAATAACATGCAAATCTGAAAGTATTTGCATGTTATTTTCATATATTAAATACTATTACATATTATTTAATAAATTAATAGATTTTTTTTATTATTTGTGATAAAATAACTATGAAAAAGTAACAGCATTAACAAGTAGGAGGAGTATGAAAGAGTTAGAGCATATTTTAGGAAAAGAAAATGTGAAATACAATGAAAGCATGAGCAGGCATACCACATTTAAAGTAGGGGGAGATGCAGAAATTTTTGCCATTGTAGATACAGAAGAAAAGTTAATGCAAGTAATAAAACTTGGAAAAAAAGTAACAATTATAGGTAACGGAAGCAATTTACTTGTAACAGATAAAGGAATAAATGGAATTGTATTAAAATATATAAATAAAGATTATGAAATAAAAGAACTTAAAAATGAAGAATATGAACTTGAATTTGCATCTGGAATAACTAATGCAAGGATTGCAAATATTGCACTTCAAAATGAACTCACAGGATATGAATTTGCAGCAGGAATACCAGGTACCTTAGGAGGGGCACTTGTTATGAATGCAGGAGCATATGGAATGGAGCTAAAAGATGTAGTAGTCAAAACTAAATATTTAGATTTAGATACTAATGAAATAAAAATTATAGATAACAAAGAACATGAGTTTGAATATAGAAAAAGTATATTTCAGGAAAAAAACACTATAATTTTAAAAAGTACTTTAAAATTAAAAAAAGGAAAAAAAGACGAAATACAAGAACTGATGAATAGTTATGCTAAAAAGAGAATCGATTCTCAGCCATTAAATATGCCAAGTGCAGGAAGCACTTTTAAGAGAGGAACAGATTTTATAACAGCAAAATTAATTGATGAAGCAGGACTAAAAGGTTTTTGCATTGGAGGAGCAGAAGTTTCAGAAAAGCATGCTGGTTTTATTGTAAATAAAGGGAATGCGAGTGCAAAAGATATATTAAATTTAATAGATTATGTAAAAAAAGAAGTATTAAAAAAGTTCGGAAGGCAAATAGAAACAGAAATTAAAATAATAGGAGAGAGGGATTAGAAATGGGATTTTTTAAATGGTTTACTCCAAAAGCAAAAATGAAAAGATGGTTAGCACTTATATTAGTAGGGATTATATTTGTGTGCTATGGAATTTCAACATTAATTTATCATGATACACTAGGAATTATGGAAATACTAAAAATTGTAGTATCTTTTGTGATTGGATTTACAGCAGTAGTAATAGGCTTTATATTTACTCAAAAAAGGACATTAGAACTTTTAGTTGAAGAAAGTGATACTAGAAAAGAAAGTCAAAATGTAAATACATTAATATTTAATAAAAAAGTATATAACCAAGGACCTAAAATAGTTGTAATTGGTGGAGGAAGTGGTTTAAATACAGTACTACGAGGACTTAAAAATTATACAGATAATATAACAGCACTTGTAACAGTTTCAGACTATGGGAAAACGCCTACTAATTCAAGAAAGGCACTTCAAGTATTACCACTAAATGATATTAAGGAAAGTTTAGTAGCGCTTTCTTATAATGAAGAAGAAATGGAAAAACTCGTTAACTTGCAGTTTGAAAGTGGACAACTTAAAAATTTAAGTTTCGGTGACATTTATTTCTTAGCTATGAATCAAATACACAAGAACTTTGCAAAATCAATTGAATCTTCAAAAGAAGTATGGAATATAACGGGAAAAGTTTTGCCAGTTACTCTAGAAGAAATCAAAATTTGTGCAGAACTTGATGATGGTACCGTTATTGAAAATAGGGATAAGATACCAGAATATGTTAGCGAAACAGCAAGCAAAATTAATAGAATATATATAAATCCGACAAATTGTATGCCAGCACCAGGAGTAATAGAAGCTATAAAAGAAGCAGACGCAATAGTGATTGGACCAGGAAGTTTATATACAAATGTTATTCCAAATCTTTTAGTAAGAGGAATTGCTAAAGCAATAAAGGAATCAGAAGGTATAAAAATTTATGTGAGCAATATAATGACAGAACTAGGACAAACAGATGAATATACTCTTTCAGATCATATAAAAGCAATAAATGAGTATATAGGACAAGGTATTATAGACTATTGTATTTATGATACTGGAGAAATTGTACCAGAGTTTATAAAAAAATATAATTTAAAGGGCTCAGATGTGGTTCTTGCAGATAAACAAAAAGCTAAAGATATGGGAGTAAGGCTTGTTCAACGTGATTTATCTAAAGTAGAAGGAGATTCTATAAGACATGATTCAGACGTTATAGCACTTGCAATTATTCAACTTATATGTGATGAACTTAAATTTGATGATATGGAAAACGATAGCCAGTACATGCTGCTAAATTCAAGACTAAAAGAAACAAAACGAGAAATCAAAAAAAGAGAAAAGAAAGAGAAAAAATTTATAGAGTCTGGAAAAAAGCCATTTGAAAGAAGACCAGAAACTGAAAATAGTAAATTTAAAGCAAAGTACAAAGACAGAATAAATTCTATAAAAGATAGTGAAAAGAAAACAAAAACTAGAATAAAAATGATGGAAACATATGAAAAATCTAAGAATCACAAAAATACAGAAAAAAAATAAAATATATTTTTATGTGTAGGAGAAACAAATGAAAGAATGGGTAATAACAAATGGAATTGGTGGTTTTGCAAGTACCACAGATAAAGGAATAAATGAAAGAAGGTATCACGGATTATTAATCGCAGCAACAAATCCACCGGGACTAAGAAAACTTATTTTATCAAAGGTCGATGAAAGTATTGATATAAATGGAAAAAGATATAATTTATATGCAAATAAGTCAAATGGTGGAAAAGTTACAACAGACGGATATAAGTATATTAAAAAATTTGAAAAAAATGTAATGCCAGTGTATACATACAAAGTAGGAACAGTTGTAATTGAAAAAACAATTTGTATGTTACATGGAAAAAATACAGTTGCAATTATATATAGAGTTTCAAACCAAAAAGCTAAAGTAAAACTTAGTTTAACTCCTGTTGTAAATTTTAGAGATTTCCATAGTGAAAACCATGAATTAGAATTTGATTATATCCAGAAAGTAAACAGAGATAGAGTAGAACTTAAATTTAAAGAAGGAAAAATAAATTTATACGTAAGTGGTGCCAGCTATAAAGAACATAGTAACGATATTTTCTATGATATGTATTATGAAAAGGAAAAGATTCGTGGATTTGATTATTCTGAAAATCATGCAGTTCCAGGAACTTTTGAAATAGATATAAAGCCAAACGAAGATAAAGAAATAACATTTCTTTGCTCATTAGATGGAGAATACGGAAATAGCATAGAAGAATTGCCAAGACTTAGTGGTGCCAAAATAATAGAAAATGAGCAAAAACGAATAGAAAAATTAATTGCTAGTTCAAATCTACTACATAATTTACCTACTAAAGATGAAGAAAGAGAAAGTTATACATTTTTAACAAATCAGTACATAACCTCAGCAGATAATTTCTTAGTAAAAAGAGCAAAGACTAACTTAAGTACTATTATTGCAGGATATCCTTGGTTTTTAGATTGGGGAAGAGATACTCTTATTGCATTTGAAGGGATATGTTTAATTCCTAAAAGATATGAAGAAGCAAAGGAAGTTTTACTAACTCTTACTACATCAATAAAAGAAGGGCTTGTTCCAAATGGATTTGATGAATATGATGGCCATCCGTTATATAATAGTGTAGATGCATCTTTATTACTTTTTGAAGGAGTAGAAAAATATATAGAATATACAAACGATTATGAATTTGTAAAAGAAAAAATATATAGCAAATTAATTAATATAGTAGACCATTATTTAGATGGAATAAATCTTGATAAAAATAATATAAAATGTGATGAGAAAACATTTTTAATATCAGCAGGGACAGAAAGTACTCAAAATACATGGATGGATGCCAAAGTAAATGGCACTCCAGTAACTCCAAGAAATGGTTTTGCGGTAGAAGTAAATGCCATGTGGTATAATGCTTTAAAGATTTTGCAAGAGTTATCAAAAAAATATATGAAATTTACAAAACAAGCAGAGTATGCAATAATAGCAAAAAGATGTAAGAAGTCATTTATAGAAAAATTTTATAATCCAGAAAAGAAATGTTTATATGATGTTTTAGGAGATGATTCAGTTAGACCAAATCAACTTTTGGCCTTAAGCTTAACATATCCTGTACTTGATTGTGACAAGGACATGGCAAAAGAAACATTTATAACTGTGACACAAACTTTACTTAATAAATATGGACTTCAAACTCTAGCAAAGGGAGAAAAAAATTATGTTCCAATATATAAAGGAACTCCTGAAGAAAGAGATATGGTATATCATCAAGGGATTACTTGGCCATGGCTTTTGGGAGAATATTATAATGGACTAAAAAACATGATAAAAGCAGAAAAAAATATAGTAAACAAAAGAAAACTTGAAAACACATTACTTCAATTTAAATCAAATGTGGCAAGCACCTTTATTAAAGAACTTATAGATGGAAACACAATAGGAAGTATATGTGAAATATATGACTCTATTCCAAATTCACAAGGTAAGGGTGCATTTGCACAGGCATGGAGTGTGTCAGAAGTGTTTAGAATACTATTTGGATAAAAAGGACGGACAATATGAGAATTTTAGGCATAGATCCCGGTTTTGCAATAACTCGGATACAGTATTATAGAATATAAAGGAAATCATTTTACATTAATAGACTCAGGAGCTATACTAACAAAGGCTGGTGAGTCTTTTCCAGATAGACTGGTGAAAATTTATGATGATTTAAATCAGATTATAGATAGTTATAAACCAGAAGTAATATCAGTAGAAGAATTGTTTTTTAATACAAACACAACAACTGCCATTAATGTGGCTCAGGCAAGAGGAATTATTTTGCTTGCCGCAAGGAAGAGTCAAATACCAACATTTGAATATACCCCTCTTCAAATAAAACAAGCAGTAACTGGCTATGGAAGAGCAGATAAATTACAGGTTCAAAAAATGGTAAAATCAATACTTAAAGTAGATAAGCTTCCTAAATTGGATGATACAACAGACAGTATGGCAGCAGCTATTTGCCATGCACATTCAGCTAGGTTTTCGAAATGTTTATAAATTAAAATTAGGAGAAAAATATGATATATATTTTATATGGAGAAGACGAATTTTTATTAAATGAATATGTAAAAAAAATAAAGAAAGCATTTGGAAGTATTCAATTAGGTGTAAATTATATTCAAATTGATGAATCAAATGTTTCTAATATAATATCTGATATAGAAACACCTGCTTTTGGTTTTGAGAAAAAGCTTATAATTGCAAAAGATACAGGGCTATTTAAGAAGAAAAATACTACTTCTGAGAGAATAACAGAATATTTAAAAGAAACTGAAATTCCAGATGTAGAATTAATATTTATAGAAAAAGATATAGAAAAAAATAGTCTATTTAACTTGGTACAAAAAATTGGAAAAGTGGAAGAATTTAAGGAACAGAAACTACCACAGTTAATTTCAAAGGTAGTAAGCCTTACAAAAGCATATGATATAATAATTAAGGAAAATGTAGCACAGTATTTTATAGAATGTGTTGGAACAAACATGAGTGATATAGTGAATGAACTTAGAAAGCTTATTGAATATGCAGGAAAAGGAAATGAAATAACAAGAGATGCAATAGATAATTTGAGTATAAAAAAGTCTGAAAGCATTATTTTTGAACTTACAGATAGCTTAGGAAAAAAGAACATTACAGAAGCGTTAAATGTATTAAATAATTTAATTTATGCAAAAGAGCCTGTTCAAAAAATTTTAGTTATGCTGTACAATCATTTTAAAAAGTTATATATAATAAAACTAGCAAAAGAGCAAAGAAGAAGTTCTTTGGAAATTTTAAAATTAAAACCAAATCAAATGTTTTTAGTAAAAAAGTATGAAGAGCAGGCAGGACGATTTTCAAAAGTGGACCTTGAAATGATACTAAAAGAAATAATAAAACTAGATAATCTTTCAAAATCAGGATTAGTAGATATAAATATAGGTCTAGAAAGTATACTTTGCATGTATTGTTCTTAAGTTCTTAATCTTTCTTCTCTCTGAATAAATAAAAGTTACTTTGTACAAAATAACATAGGAAAGGATGGAATCTTATGTTTAATTTTAGAACAGATATGGCAGACGAAAGATTAGCAGAGTGTAAAAAAGAAGGAGATGTAAATGGAATTTCTTTAGAATGTTACAAAAGAGAAGAGAAAATACAAATAACAAAAGTAAAAGTTTTAAATGAAGAAGGAAAGAAAAAGATTGGAAAAGAGATTGGAACTTATGTTACTTTAGAAGTTCAGGATATAGAAATAGTTAAAAAAGAGGATTTGGAAAAAATAAGTAAAGCTCTAGCAAAGGAAATTGAAGAACTAATTAAAAATTTTAAAAAAATTTTAGTCGTTGGTCTTGGAAATGAAGATAGTACAGTAGATTCAATAGGTCCAAAAGTTATTAAGGATTTAAAAATAACTAGGCACTTAAAAAAATATGCACCTACGGAGTATTCAAAACCAGAAGAACGAGAAATAAGTGGAATTGCACCAGGAGTATTAGGAACTACTGGAATAGAAACGAGCGAGATACTAAAGGGGATAGTACAAAAAATAAATCCAGATGCAATAATTGCTATTGATGCATTGATTTCAAAAGATATCTCAAGATTATTTAGAACAATTCAAATATGTAATACTGGAATTGTTCCAGGAGCAGGTATTGGAAATGCAAGAAAAGAGATAAGCAAAAAAACAATGGGCATTCCCGTTATTGCAATTGGTGTTCCAACATTGGTGGAGGCAGCTACAATAGTTGCAGACAGTATTTCTCTAATTGCAACCCAATTTGAAGAGTTTAAGCAAATTAAAGATGCCAGCAAAGAAGATAAATATAGACTAATTAAGGCAGTGTTAGAAGCATCTAAATATAATTTGGCAGTTACACCAAAGGAAGTGGATGAGCTAGCAGAAAACATGAAAATAATAATTGCAAATGGAATAAACGAAAATATTTAAAATAGCTACACTTTTTTTAAAAGATATGATATAATGCTAAAAAAATAGAAAGGACAAGCAATGGGATTTTTTGATAAACTAAAACAAGGACTTGCTAAAACTAAAGAAGTATTTAGCTTTAGAAAAGTAGATGAGAATTTATTAGATGAATTAGAAGAAAAACTAATTATAGCAGATGTTGGCATGGAAGCAACAGAAAAGATAATAGATGGATTAAGAACAAAAATAAAGAAAGAGAATATAAAGGAAGCAGAAGAAGTAAAAAATGCATTAAGAGATGAAATCTCAAACATTTTTGCAGATATAAATCCGAAATTAGAATTAGAAAAAAAGCCGGCTATAATATTAATGGTAGGAGTAAATGGAGCAGGAAAAACTACGTCAATAGGAAAAATTGCTAATAAACTAAGAAAAGAAGGCAAAAAAGTAATTATTGCAGCAGGAGATACTTTTAGAGCAGCAGCAGTAGAGCAATTAGAAGAATGGGCAAAAAGAGCAGAATGTAAATTAGTAAAAGGGCCAGAAGGAATAGACCCAGCATCAGTAATTTTTGATGGTATAAAGGTTGCAAAAGAAGAAAATGCAGATGTACTTATTTGTGATACAGCAGGAAGGTTACAAAACAAAAAATATTTAATGGATGAACTAGAAAAGATAAAAAGAGTTATAGATAGAGAACTTCCAGAAAGTTCAAAAGAAACACTTTTAGTTTTAGATGCATCAACTGGGCAAAATGCAATTTCACAAGTGAAATCTTTTAAGGAAACAACAGGAATTACAGGTCTTATTGTAACTAAGCTAGATGGAACAGCTAAAGGTGGTGTAGTAATAGGAATAGTAGAAGAAAATAAAATTCCTATAAAGTTTGTGGGAATTGGAGAGAAAATAGATGATATGGAAGAATTTTCTAGTGAAGATTTTATAAATGCAATTATAGGATAATAAAAAAGCTAACTTAAAAAGATTAATCTTCGCATCAATATATTGAAAGGAATTGAAGCATAGTGAAAGAGAATAAAAAAGAAAATATAAATAAAACAAATGCGAATGAAAAAAATATAGAAGAAAATAAGAAAAAACCTAAAGCAAGAAAAAGAACTATATTTGTACTTGCAATAATAGCAATAGCTTTTTTAGTTACATTTATATATTTAAGAGGAAGTTACTTAGAAGTAAAGCAAATTGGTGAAAATTATCTACCTTCATTTTGGAAGGATATTACATATACAGGTATAACATTTGTAATAAATTTTGCATTTTTGTTTGGTGTGTTTTTCTTTACAAATAGAACAATGCAAAAAGCACTAAAAATATTTTTTGATGATGAAAAAAAGGAAATGCCAAAGTTTCCGAATAAATCAATTTGCTTAATAATAGCGTTAATAGGTAGTTTTGCAACAACAAAAATCTTATTAA
>OFMI01002023.1_pt1 | contig 11057 bp, 9 predicted proteins | sample 1541741 | NCBI WGS metagenome assembly OFMI01 (sample SAMN04209219, study PRJEB22552) | human gut metagenome | biome: gut; material: feces | host: Homo sapiens | place: USA: Oklahoma | reverse complement strand
TCTGCATGATCATCGCCATCGTTCTGATGATCGCCACCCTGCTGGTCATCAAGGCCGTCACCGCCAAGAAGCACGCCGGCGTCTTTGCCGAAATGGCCGAGGCCGACAAGGTGCTCTACAACAAGTAAGCGATCGTCTTTCCCATACAGGGTATGCCCCCGGCTCAGCCGGGGGCATATTTTTGTATTCCGAAAACCTGAGCTCTCGCCCCGGTTTTGAAATTTTTCCCTGCTTCTTCTTTCGTCCTCCGCAGAGCCGAAGAAGCCGCCCAAAAGTGGTTTGATACCTCTCTTCGGGGCAGGAATGCTGCCTCACTCCGAAAGAGACCACACAGCGGCTCACAGGGGCGGACATATGGTCTCTGTGCTCTGTACCGACAGCTTTTGCTGCACTCGCTGACGCTCCAGTTCGGTCATTTGCCGCTGGTAACACTGCTCCAAGACCTCGTGCATGGGAACGATGGTGCAGCGCAAGTTTCCGTTTTTCCTAATACCGTTTTTCATCTGTATCTGCGTCCATTCCGTGATGATGAGCCCGTGTTCCTCCAGCAGGCGCATATGCTTGGCGACGGTATTGCGGGAGAGATGCAGGACTTTCGCCGTGTGGAGTACATCATCCGTGCTTCAAAGGCCCCCTTCGGCTGGTCTGCGCTGGTCAGCTGCCGGGATCTGAAATCCCTCACCGTCCCCAAGGGGTGTCGGAGGGTGTCTTTGGCAGCGGCGAGGAGGAGCACCAGCTGTTCCGGAAGCTCCCATATGCGTAAGTGAATATAGCAAGCTCTCCCACAGGAAAAGGGACGGTCCACAGGGACCGTCCCTTTTCCTGTTATGGCTGCTGATCGGCCTGCGCTCCCCTGCCGGGGGCATCGCTGCGGTTGACCACGAAAATTCCCACGCATACCAGTACCAATGCCGCTAAACTGTACGGGGTAAAGGCCTGCTGTCCCTCCCGCAGGAGCAGCGCCGACAGAAGCACGCCGAACACGGGATTCAAAAAGCCGTATACCGCCACCCGCCCCACCGGATTGTACCGGGTCAGGGCGCTCCAGATGGTCTGGGCCACGGCGGACAGCAGCACCATGTATCCCAACAGCAGAAGGGACTGCCCGGTGAAATGCGGCAGCGTACCGCCGCAGCACAGTCCCGTCAGCAGCAAAAGCCCTCCGCCTACGATGAACTGATATCCGCACAGGGTCAGGGTGTCCTCTCCCTCAGCATACCGCTTGAAAAGCGAGATGGAGAAGCCGTTGGCCAGCGCCGCCAGCAGCACCGCACCGTCCCCCAGCAGGGTGAAGCCGCCGCCCAACCCGCCGCCGGACAGATTGATCAGCAGCACGCCGCCGAAGCCGCACAGGCAGCCCAGCAGCTTGGGGGCATTGAGCCGCTCATAGCGAAACAGCTTGGCGGAGATCAAAATGGCGAAGAACACGTGGACCGCCATCAGGACGGAGCCCTTGACGCCGGAGGTGTGCGCCATGCCGATATAGAACAGGGCATACTGCACGAGGGTCTGGATCAGACCCAGCTTCGTGGCCTTCCACAGGGAGGAGCGTGCGGGAAGCCGCAGCCGACGCAGGGAGGCGCTGTGGAAAAGCACCGTCACCACACCGGCAAAGAAAAACCGCAGCCCCGCAAAGATCAGTTGTTCCGCCGAATCGGCGGAGGAAATAGACAACAGGCCGTAGCCGATCTTCACCGCCGGGAAGGCGCTGCCCCACAGCAGGCAGCAAAAGGCCGCCAGCAGGCAGATGACCATGGGGCGCTGCAGGGTGGAGGTCGAGATTTTTTTCATAGGGTAATACTCCGTTGGATGTCCCTCTCCGACAGGAAAAGGTTCCCTGTGGTATGGCCGCAGGGAACCTTTTCAAATGAGGGGGTAGGGGATGGATAGATTACTTGGCAGCTTCCTCCGTGGCCACTGCCGTCTCGCCGTAGTTGTAGCGAGGCTTGCCACGGTAAACGATGCCGCCGATGACCATGGCGATCACCGTGGGGATCAGCCAGGAGAAGCCCTGCTCCGCCAGGGGGATCATGTACATGGCCTTGCGCAGGCCGTCCAGATTGGGAGCCACCGCCAGAATGGCGTCGCCCACACTGACGATACCGGCCGCGGCTACACCGAACTTATACACGCCGTCGTTGGGGATCCACTTGTCCACCAGACCCAGCACGGTCAGCACGATGCAGATGGGATACATGATGAGGAAGATGGGAGTCACGTAGTTGATGATGTTCTGGATGCCGAAGGAGCCGAACACAGCGCCCACCACGCAGGCGATGCCCATCCACAGCTTGTAGGAAATGCGGCCCTTGGAGACCTCGTTGATGACGGAGGCGCCGGTGGAGCCGATGCCGATGGCGGTGGTGAGGCAGGCCAGACTGACCGCCAGACCCATGCAGACCTTACCGAAGCCGCCCAGCACCCGGCCCACCAGACCGCTGAGGAGGGTGGTCTGAGGCACGCTCAGGTCGTAGTAGTCACCGCCGCAGGCGCCGATGTAGGTCAGGATAATGTAGATGATGCCCAGCGCCACAATGGAGGTCAGACCCACGATCAGGCCGCTGCGCTTACGCTCCAGAGGATTGGTGTGGCCCTTGTCCAGAATACCGCCGATAAAAATGTTGGCGCACATCAGGCCCACCGTCAGGTCGCCGGTCAGATAACCGGTGAGCATGGCAGAGGGTAGGGGCTTGGAGATGCCGGTATCCTGCGGCGTGCCGATGGGGGAGATCACGCCCTTCACCAGCACGATGGCCAGCAGGATCAGCAGGAGCGGTGTCAGATACTTGCCCAGCTTATCCACGACCTTGCCCTTGTCACAGCCGAAGAAGAACACCAGTGCAAAGAAGACGATCATCGTCACCCATGAGGGCACATTGGGGAAGATGGCCAGCACGCCCATCTCGTGAGTGGTGGCGCCGTTGCGGGGCAGGGTGGAACCCGTGCCCACCAGAATACAGCCAAAGAGGTAGTAAATGTCATAGAACTTAGGGTGTACGTGGCCCATGAGGCACTTGACGTCCGTGCCGACGTTGTTCACGCCCCAAAAGGCCAGCACGGGGAGGATCACGCCGGTGAGCACGATGCCCAGAGCGCCCCAGCCCCACTGGGTGCCGTCGGCCAGGCCGATCTGCGGCGGGAAGATCAGGTTGCCTGCACCGAACATGGTAGAAAACAGTGCCAGACCAACAATGATGCTGTCCCTTGTAATGTGGTTCTTCTTCATTTGATAGAGCCTCCTTTTGTGTTTTCTTGCGTTCCGGCGCATTTACCGCTGGAACACGATCTCTCCTTCTACCATGGTCAGATCCACCTGAGCTTCACACAGCTCCTCCAGCGGTCTGTCATAGATGTTGCGGTCCAGCACCACAAGATCGGCGTATTTGCCGACGGTGATGGTGCCGTACTTGGCCTCGTCGTAAGAGGCGTAGGCAGCTTCCTTGGTGAACATCTCCACCGCCTCCTCCAGCGTGACGCCGTTTTCGGGATACCACGCCTCCATGCCGGGCTTTCCCTTGCGGGTCACGGCACAGTAGATGTTGGGCAGGACGTCGAAGGGCTCCACCGGGCAGTCGGAGCCGCCGCACATATGAACGCCCATATCCTCATAGCGCCGCCAGTTGTAGCTCTGGCGTCCCAGCTCTGCGCCCACGCAGTCGTCCACCACGGCGGAGTCGGCCTTGATGAAGATAGGCTGGACATAGGCCACCAGATTCAGCTTCCGGAACCGATCCTGCAACGCCTCGTCCATGATCTGGCAGTGGATGATACCGTTGCGGCGGTCGGCGTGGGGGAACTCCGTGGAGACCCGCTGGATGGTGTTGATCATCTGCTCCAGTGCCGCATCACCGATGCAGTGGGCCGTCAGATGGTAGCCGTTGGTATAGGCAAGCTTGGCCAGCTCGTACAGCTCCTCGTCGGTGAACAGCAGCAGGCCCTTGGTGTCCGGGTCGTTGTGATACGGCTGGCGCATGGCGGCGGAATGGGAGCCCAGAGAGCCGTCGCACAGAAACTTCACCGGGCCGAACTTGAAGTGACCCATGGTGTCGTTGGCCCGATAGCCCAGATCCAGGAACCGCTGCAGCTGGTCCGTGCGGCGGAAGCGGATCTGCTCGTTGACACGGATGGGCAGCCGCCCCTCCTCGTTGAGCTCCCGATACGCCTGCAGAACATCCTCGAAGTCGTCGTCGGCGATGAGGTTGAAGTCGTCCGTGTGGACCTGCACGATCCCCTTGGAGGCAGCCTCCAGACAGGTGGATTCCAGAATGTCCTTGATCTCCTCCACCGTATAGCGCTCCCAGCAGCTCTGGACGCACATGGCGGAATTTTCACGGACGTAGCCGTTGGGCAGACCGTCGGGGCCGAAGTCCATGGTCTGCTTGGTGGTGGCCTCCCGCTCGTCCCACAGGCCGGCCAGCTGCAGCGCCATCGTGTTCATGCACACGATATGGCCGCAGGCCCGCTGCAAAAAGATCGGCACATCGGAGGCGATGGCGTCCAGATCGTTGCGGTCGGGGATCTTGTTGGTATCCGTCCAGTTGATCTGGTTGAAATTGCAGCCGATGACCCAGCGGTTGGTACCCCGCACCTTCTCGGCGCCCTCTCTGCACATCCGGACGACCTCTTCATAGGTGGTGGTATTCACCAGATCGATGCGGCGGCGGAACGTTCCGTAGAACAGCAGATGCAGATGGGTATCCGCAAAGCCCGGCAGCATCAGTCTGCCCTGCAGGTCAATGAGGCGGGTCTGGGGTTCCTTCAGCGCCAGGATCTCCTCGTCGCTGCCCAGACGCAGGATCACACCGTCCTTGATGGCCAGAGCGCTTACCTCGGGATAGGCCTTGTCCAGCGTGTGGATGATGCCGTTGTAAAAGATAGTATCCATCGCTCATGTTCCTTTCTTTTGTTTATATTTCACGCCTTGGCCGTGTGCGGCATGGCGTTTTTCACGATCCGTCCGTCCTGAACCACCAGCTTGACATGGTCGCTGCGGCGCAGGACCCGGATGTCCTCGTCCGGTTTTCCGTCTACCAGCAGCACATCCGCCAGCTTGCCGGTTTCCAGCGTTCCCAGCTGATCCTCCATCTGCAGCAGCCGTGCGTTGACCTTGGTGGCCATGGTGATGACCTCCATGGGCGTATACCCCGCCACACACAGCCGCTCCAGCTCCAGCGTGGCCTCGCTGTACGGGCATCCGAAGGCAGCGTCTCCCAGAAAGTCGCAGCCGACGCCCACGGTGATGTGGGCCTTTCGTGCCATCTCCAGAGAGCGGTAGTGGGCCTCGTAGGATCTCTCCGTCTTTTCCTTCAGGTAGGGCAGCACGCCCTCCTTCCCCTGAAAATACAGCTTCGATGCGTGCATAATGGCCAGCGTCGGGACCAGATAGCAGTCGTTCTTCACCATCAGCTCGATGCACTCCTCATCCAGATAGAAGCCGTGCTCGATGCACTTTACGCCGTTTTTCAGGGCCATCTTGATGCCCCGTGTGGCCTGTGCGTGGGTGGAGACATAGCTGCCCATATTCTCCGCCTCCTCCACCGCCGCCCGGATCTCCTCCTGACTGAAATGGCTGTGGGGAGTGGCCTTATCTCCCTGAGAGAACACGCCGCCGGTGGTCATGATCTTGATGAGATCCGCTCCGTTGCGGGCGTTGATGCGGCAGGCCCGCCGCACCTCATCCACACCGTTGACGATGAAAGCGGGGCTGTATGCCCGCTGGCTGGCCTCCAACGAGAGCTTCTGATACACGTCGCCGTGGCCGCCGATCTGCGAGATGATGCGCCCAGCGCCGAAAATACGGGGGACATCCAGCAGCCCCTCGGCCACAGCCGGCCGCATCAGGAGCACGTCGCTGCCCAGATCCCGGAACGCCGTGTAGCCCTGCTGGCGCAGCTGCGCCATATCCCGCAGCGCACGGGCCATACTGAGCTGCGGCGTCATGCTGATCCAGTCCACCGCCGTGGCGCTGCCCCAGCCCATGTGGACGTGGGCGTCGATGAGACCCGGCATGATGGTGCCGTCCTCCAGCTCATACACCTCGGCTGTCGGATCGTCCGGCAGTTCACTCTGCCGGCAGACCAGCCGGATCCGGTCGTCCTCCAGCACCACGGCACCCTTTTCGATGGGTGCGCCGCCGTTGCCGTCCAGCACTCGTCCCTTCAGAACGATCATGATCTTGCTCCTTTCCTATCCGGCCGTTTAACTGCGGCCGGCCATATGTCGTTGATTCTCCGCAATGATGGCCACAAGCTCCCGGTCCGTGGCCACCATGCCCGGATCGTTGAGCCGCCCCACATTGGCGAAGGTCTGCTCGATGGTATTTCCGATGATGCCCACGCCTGCGGGAACGAAGCAGCCCTCTCTGGCCAAATACGCCGCCTGCACCGCCAGCGAGGCGGCCGTGCTGAGCTTATAGGCGCAGGAGATCTTCGCTCCGTCGCAGAACATTCCGCCGATGGTCCCCAACACCGTCTGCATGGCGTGGACCGCCGTGTCGTAGCTGCCGCCCAGCAGATAGCTGACGGCGGCGGTCATGCCGGTGGCCGCTGCAACGCCGCAGCCGCAAAAGGCGGTCATCCGCTTGATATGGGCCTTGATGTAGATGGTGATCATGGAGCTGATGGCCAGCGCCGTGGCGGTCTGCTCCTCAGAGGCTCCCAGCGCCTCCGCTGCGGAGAGGACGCCCACAAAGTTCGTGATGCCGTGGTTGCCGCTTCCGGCAATGGCCATGATGGTCACATTCAGGCCACTCATCCGGGCCTCCCCGGCGGCGGCGGTGTAGGCCTGCGCCTCGGCAGAAACTGCCAGCGGGCCGGTCATCTGACCGGAGATCCGCTGCTTCAGCAGCCTGCCCAGCGGCAGCTCCGGATCCTCCAGATCTCTTCTGACCGCCTCCTGATTCCGCCGGGCATCCTCCAACAAAAACCGGAAGCTTTCCGGCTCCATGGAGAGGATGGTCTCGTACAGCTCCTGTACGCTGTATTCCACCAACGGATAGACCGCCGTTCCATGGGTCCGCCCCTCCGCCTGCATCACAGGCGCTCCGTTTCGCAGGATCTCCGTCACGCAGGAGTAGTCCCCCCGGATCACCGCCTGCGCCTCCTCTCCGCCGCCGGAGACGATGGCCCGCACATACAGCGGCTCCGGCGTCTGGCCGTAGGCGACGTGTACCCGCCCGTCGGATACGATGGCCGCCGCCTGCTGCACGATCTCACCGGTGACATCGGCCAGAATGGCCAGACCCCGTTCCGGTTCATCCAGCAGCGCACCCAGCGCCGCCAGCTCCAGTCCGATGCGGTTCGTGCCGGGGATGCCCACGCTGACACCGTTTTTGTAGATGTTGGGGCTCACCAGCACGTCGATTTTTTCCGGCCTGCGCCCCAGGGTATGAGCCGCCACGGCCACCGCCAGGCACACGCTGCCCGGATCGGTACAGCCGGTGGAGGACTCAATCTCAGAGGTCAATATATCCAAAAGCTTCTGCTTGTCAATCATCATCGGGGCCTCCTGCCTTGTCGTTTTCTATCTTTTTTTGGCGTTCCGTGTAATTTTTCTACATCATAACAGATACAGTGTCCAATGAGAATGCCTCTTTGCGCCCCTTTTTTGTAATAATTGCAGCAATCGCACCCACCACCTCCCCGGCCAATCAGGATTTTTTGCACTATCTTACTTTTCTGCACCTACCGTACTGCAAAAAAGCAGGGGCTCCGCATACCGCTGCGGAGTCCCTGCTTCCTTCAATGGGTACGAAGCGGACCGCTTTCACTGGGGGAGTGACCAAAGTACTTTTTATACGCACGGCTGAAGTAGTTGGAGTCGCTGTACCCCACAGCCACCGCCGTGTCCGATACGGAGACCTGCTGGCGCAGAAGGCGCTCAGCCCGCCGCATCCGCTCCTCCGTCAGAGCATCCCGGAAGCTCTGGCCCGTCTGCGCCCGGAAAATACGCCCAAGATACGCCGCATTGACGTACTGCTCCTTTGCCACAGTCTCCAGCTTCAGCGGCTCCCGGAACCGCAGCTGGATGGCCGTCAGTGCCGCCTGCACCAGAGGATGCTCCGAATCCCGCACCAGAACCAGCTGGCAGCGCACATCCTCGCAGACGGTCTGTATCCTCCGGCACAGCTGCTCCACCGTGAAAATCCCCTCCGTGGTCAGCCGCTCCGGCGGTGGGAGGGCCGACTCGGCGCACAGCCTTGCGATTCCGGCCCACAGCAGCGTCAGCTGCTCCCGCAGGGCTCCGGCGTCTCCGTTGCAGGCCGCTGTCATGCAACGGCCCATGTGGCGGCAGGCCTCCTCCAGCCCGCCCTCCTCGCTTCGCAGCGCATGGAGCAGCTGTCCCTCCGCCTTCAGGGGGTAAGGCTCCGGCACATCAGAGGCCGTATCCCGGCACACCAGCGTTCCCTCCGGATGGAAAATGCGGCAGTCCGCTGCCCGGCAGGCCGTGCGGTAACTCTCCGCCAGTCCCTGCTCCGACGGACCGCCGATCCCCACGGCGGCGAGACCCTCCAGTCGCTGCCGCCATGCCGCCACCAGCGGCTCCGCCGCCTCCTCCGGCGACTGCCGCGGCGCCGTGCGGCAATAGCCGATGACCCGCCGGCCGTCCTGCTCCGTCCAGCCGGTGCCGTGGAGGGCCAGATTGATCTGCGATATGACCTCCCGGTCGGTCCCGTCCCGCAGGATACCCACCACCGTCATGTTGGGCAGCAGGTTGGGGATCGGCGGCAGCGGCGACGAGATGCCGCAGGCCAGATAGGGCCATACCGCCAGTCCGGTGGCGGCGCTGGCCGGGGACGACAGATGCAGCACATCCCGCACCCGCTGCAGCAGTACCGATGGCCGCACTGGCTTGAGCAGGTAATCCTGCAGATCCATGGACAGCGCCTTGCTGGCAAAGTCAAATTCGTGATAGGCGGTGAGGATGATGATCTTGCAGTCCAGCCGGTTGCTGCGTACAAATTCCGCCACTTCAAAGCCGGAGCTGCCCCGCAGCATGATATCCAGCAGGATCAGATCCGGACACAGCTGGCTGATGGCCGCAATGGCGGCGCTGCACGTGGCGGCGCTGCGAATATGCTCCGGCGGCGTCACCGTCTCCAGCAGCTGCGTCAGCTCCTGCCGCTCGGTATATTCATCCTCTACCACAAGAATGTCGATGGCCATTTATGCTTCCTCCTGTTTTTTCAGGGGACACGTCAGAACGATCCAGGTACCGCTGCCCAATGCACTCTGTATGTCCACCTCCGCCGCCGGCCCGAAAAACAGCTTCAGCCGTTCCGTCACGTTCTGTACGCCGGAGCCTCCGGCCTGATGATCCCGGAGCTTCTCCAGCACCTCCTCCGGGATACCGGCGCCGTTATCGCTGACGGAGATCACCAGCTTTCCGTCCTCTGCGGTGGCCGACACCTTCACGTGCAGCGGGTGTTCATCCTCCCCGGCCCCGTGCAGGATGGCATTTTCCACCAGCGGCTGGATGGTCAGCACCGGGATCATCAGCTGCCCGCAGGCGGAAACGTCCCCCACCTCGAAGGAAAAGCCGGGCCCCAACCGCTGGCTCTGCAGGGTCAGATACTGCCGGGCGCACTGCATCTCCTCCGCCAGCGTGCAGATGGAGTCCTTGTAGTAGTACGCCCGCCGCAGCAGATCCGCCAGATCGCAGATGAGATCCGCCGTCTGGGGCGCTCCCTCCCGATAGGCCGTCCTCATCAGCAGATTCAGGGTGTTAAACAGAAAGTGCGGACTGATCTGGGACTGCAAAAACTTAAATTCACTGGCGTGCAGCGTCCGCTCCAGCGCCAGCTTCTTCTCCACCTGACGGGCGTATTCCCGCCGGGTCTCCAGCTCCGCCTCGGAGGTGGCCACATACCCGGCAAAGACCTGCAGCATCTGCATTCTGGCATCCAGCTCTTCCGCAGAGAGCACCCGCAGCGGCCCCTGATAGTGTCCCTCCTGATCGATAAAGGACACGCTCTGCCCCGTCACATTGGAAAATGTGCGGTCCATCTGCTGTAATAATTGATTCAGCGCATGGCCTGTTACCGCCATTTTGCTCCCTCCTCCATCATCGGCTCCCAGACCCTACCCGGAAGCGCTTTCCAAAAGGGGACTTGCCAAAACAAATGGCCTATGCTATAATCGTCCCCGACATTTGGCAGTCATCACTGCTGTATACCAGAAAGGAGATCCTCCCATGAAAAAAGCTATTTCCACCAACGGCGCTCCTGCCGCCATCGGCCCCTATTCTCAGGCCATCGACTGCGGCGAATTTGTATTCACCAGTGGCCAGCTCGGTCTGGACCCCGCCACCGGTAAATTGGCAGACGGCGGCGTACAGGCTCAGGCCACGCAGGCTATGAAAAATATCCAGGCGGTTCTGACCGCAGCTGGGCTGACTCTGGATAACGTGGTCAAAACCACCGTTCTCCTCACGAATATCGCTGATTTCGCCGCCGTTAACGAGGTCTACGCCTCCTTCTTTGAGGGAACTACCTACCCCGCACGCTGCGCCTATCAGGTGAGCGCACTGCCCGCCGGGGGGCTGGTGGAAATCGAGACCATCTGCCAGAAGTGATCGCAGTACTTGCCTGCATTATACCCTCATTCCGGCTTTTCTGTCAACGAAAAGCTCCGGTCGGGCCGCTCATCTGACCCGGCTGCGGCCCTGCGTGCAAAGCCGTGTCCGCCCTGCTGGCCTCTGGAAAACATTGGATAAATCGGCTGCATCGTTCCGGGAATTTTCCGAGCTTTTCCGGATATATTTGGCCCCCGGTCATGCCGGGGGCCTTTTCTTATCTACACAGCCATGCACAAGAGGGACGGTCCTTACGGACCGTCCCTCTTGCTTACAGGAAAGATATCGAGAGATATCGGGAAAAGCGGGATATCAGTTTTCCTTCTTGCGCTGCAGCATCAGACCGGCACCCAGAGCGCACACCAGCATACCGCTCACCCACAGCATCAGCTGACTCTCATCGCCGGTGGCGGGGGTATCGGGCGTGGTAGGCTTCTCCGGCTGCTGGGGCTTGCCGGGCTCCACGGGAGTGGTAGGCTCCTCAG
>OFMI01002009.1_pt1 | contig 11132 bp, 11 predicted proteins | sample 1541741 | NCBI WGS metagenome assembly OFMI01 (sample SAMN04209219, study PRJEB22552) | human gut metagenome | biome: gut; material: feces | host: Homo sapiens | place: USA: Oklahoma | reverse complement strand
TCGGCTGGGGCGGCATGGGCGGCTTTGGCTGGGGCGGCGGCATGGGCGGCGCTTCGCCTTATATGACCAGCGCTGTCACACAGGCAGACCTGCAGCGTGGCTTCGACAACCAGAGCGTCATGAACAAGCTGAACGGGCTGGAAAGCGGCCTGTGTGACGGCTTCTATGCCATGAACACCGGGATGCTTCAGGGCTTCAACGGCGTGCAGCAGGGCCTGAACGGTGTCACCAACGCCATGCAGCAGGGCTTCAACGGCACCAACGTTGCGCTGATGCAGGGTCAGAATGCTCTGGCTACACAGCTGGCAGACTGCTGCTGCAAGACCCAGACCGCGATCCAGGGCGTTAACTACAATCTGGCCACTCAGGAGTGCGACACCCGGAACCAGATGCAGCAGGGCTTCTGCGCAACGCAGAACGCCATGAACAACAACACCCGGGACATCATCGAGAATCAGAACAGCAACACCCGCGCGGTGCTCGACTTCCTGACCAACGATAAGATCGCCACCCTGCAGAGCGAGAACAACGAGCTGCGCCGGGCTGCTTCTCAGGATCGCCAGAGCGCGTTCCTGACCACCGCGATGAACGCGCAGACCAACCAGATCATCGGGACTCTGCAGCAGAAAGCTCCCGTGCCTGCCTATCAGGTGCCCAACCCCAACGCCATTTACTATGGCTGTGGAACCGGCTGCGGCAGCTGCGCATAACTGAATCACGGCAACTGACTGCAAATTGTAGTCTGTTCAGCCCCTGAGCTGATTTTGCAAACCAGAGCGCCGGGGCAAAAGTCCCGGCGTTTTTCTATGAAAGGAGCCGATAAAATGGCTGAATTTAGCAACTCCAACACCGTCATTGTGGCGGCGGGTGAAAACTTTCCCCTGACCGAGACCGCGGTGAAAGCCCCTGCCTGCATCATGCACCGTGAGGGCAGCGGCCTTGTGACTCTGCGAGGCCTGACCAATCAGTGCAAAGCACGCTTCAAGGTAAGCTTTGGCGGCAATATCGCCATTCCCACAGGCGGCACTGTTGGGCCCGTTTCCGTGGCTCTGGCTGTCAGTGGTGAGCCGCTGACCAGTGCGACCGCCATTGTCACCCCGGCGGCAGTCGAAAATTACTTCAACGTTTTCGTGGCCGCTTTCATCGAGGTGCCGCGCGGCTGCTGCGTGACCGTGGCGGTTAAAAACACCAGTACGCAGGCAGTCAGCATTGCAAACAGCAATTTGATTGTTGAGCGGGTAGCATAAGAAAGGAGATAAAGTCATGCTGGATAAACTGAATCATCTGAAGGATGAGATGTGCGAAGAGCTCATGGAGCTGACCGACAAAAAGAATCGCTCCCCGGGTGATGTTGAGATGATCGGCGAGATCGTGGACATCATTCTGGACATCCACCGCATCGAGGACTACTGCGAGGGCGGCGAGTACAGCCGTGCGGGCGAGTGGGAAGCTGACATGCGCGGGACTTTCGGCCATGATGCCGGAAACGGTTACAACCGGGGCAACAGCTATGCCAACCGAGGCCGTCACTATGTGCGCGGGCACTACTCCCGCACGGATGGCCGTGAGCGCATGATCTCTGACATCGAGGATATGATGCAGGACGCCACCGGCGCAGAGCGAGACGCCTACAAGCGGGCCGCTGACATCTTGCGCAACGCATAAGGGAGGAGGGCGGCAGGCATGGACATTGACGAGATCAACACCCATATTCACAAGCTGAAATGCGGTTCGACGGACTGGCAGAGCGTGGAAAAGCTTGCTGCCCTCTGCACTGTGCGGGACGAGCTGGAAGAAACACACGCACCTGAAAAAACGCAGATCCAGGCAATGCCACCAGCGACTTATGCGGCGGCGTACTCCACGGCAACGGAACCGCAAAGCGACTTTGTGGCGGCTGCCAGCTCTGTGCCATTTGGCGGTCTGATGCAGGTGCTTGACGAGCACATGAAGGCAATCAAGCTGGTGTACCCGAAAGAGTATGAGCTCGTAATGCGGAAGATTGTCTCTTTGTCTGAGTGACGATGCCCAATAGGCTGAAGGCATAGGGAAAGTAAGCCGCCCTGCCCAAAACGGCCATACATAGCACCAGCCCCGGGGAGCCTGACGGTTTCTCGGGGCTGGTTTTTCGTTTATGAAGCTGTTTTTCAGCGGTGTGTTACCAAAAATGTTACCATGATAAAGAAAAGAACGTCATTTCTCAACGAAATGACGTTCTTTCTTCATGGTGGAGGCGATGGGAGTCGAACCCATGTCCGAAAAGAGTTCAGCGTAGGTGTCTCCGGGTGCAGGCGATCAACAACATTCCCTCCGCGTCACGCCGGTCGCCAGGCTAACGCATTGGTAGCTTCATGAGTTCCTGCCGGTCCGCAAAGCTTAGGTCCGTTCAGGTGCTGTGTCTAAAGGACGCCCCGGCCCCACACGACACAAGAGTGGGCGGAACGCGCAGCACTCAGGCTGCGAGCAACTGATAATTATTGTTGTCAGTTAATTTTTTGGAGGAGTTTAGAGCAGGTCCCCCACTGCTACCCGCTGCCCAGGCCTCGCTCCCCCCGTCGAAACCTTTACGCCCCCATAAAACACACCTTGCGGTGTGGGTAAGCTTTGAAGTTTCCGGGCAGGAATGCTGCCTGAAATCAATAGTAAACGCCGTTGGATTTAACGGCCCGGTCGATGGAGCGCTTGGCATCACGCTTGGCGGCATCTGCACGCTTATCGTAGAGCTTTTTGCCCTTGCACAGGCCCAACTCCATTTTGACGCGGCCATGCTTGAAGTAGAGCGAAAGCGGCACAAGAGTGTAGCCCTGCAGCTTGCACTGCTGGTGCAGCCGTCGGATCTCGTTCTTGTGGGCCAGCAGCCGCCGCACCCGCATGGGGTCCTGATTGAAGATGTTGCCGTGGTCGTAGGGAGTGATGTGCATTCCCTTGACCAGAAGCTCGCCGTCCTCAATATCGACCCAGCTGTCTTTCAGGTTGACGCCGCCGGCACGCAGGCTCTTGACCTCGGTGCCTTTCAGCTCAACGCCGGTCTCCAGCGCTTCCAGAACGAAGTACTCGTGGCGCGCTTCCCGGTTTGTGGCAATCGTCTTGGTTGCCGGACGCTCTTTGGTCGGTGCCATTCCGCGCGCCTCCTTTCTCTCGCTTTGGTATCGTTACGTTAGTATATCATATTTTTGTGGATTTTCAAGGTCACTTTTTGAAGAAACTGTAAATCTTTCCCGCAAAAAGCGCCTTACAGCTTTTTATAGCCCGTCGGTTCGTCCGCTGCACACCGCCGCTCCATCAGGTAGGTGTCCAGCCAGCGGCCGTGGCAGTCCCGGGCAATGCGCTCCCGGCGGCCCACCACGCGGAAGCCGCATTTCAGGTGCAGGCCCCGGGAGGGGGCGTTGTCCTGCAGTACCGTGGACTGCAGCGTCCAGTACCCGGCCTGTTCGGCCTCGCGGCAGAGCGCCGTGAGCAGGTGATAGCCCAGCCCCTTGCCCCGGAATTTCTCCCCGACATAGATGCTCACCTCGGCCACGCCGCGGTAGCACCAGCGGGGGTCTACCCGATGCAGGGCTGCCCAGCCGGCCACGACCCCATCGTCCAGCACCACCAGGCGGCATTCCCGGGTATGGGATGCGTCCCAGGCGGTGTAGGGCGGGCAATTGGTCTGGAAGGTGGCGTGCTCTGTGGCAATGCCCTCCAGATATATTTTGGACACGGCAGTCCAATCCTCCGGCATCATGGGCCGGACTGTGATCTCACTCATATTCCTATCCTGACCGGAGCCGCAATGCTCCGGTTTCCCCTCATTGCGTGTGCAATATCTCTTTTCAGTATAGCAGAATCTGCCGCAAATCACAATGGAAACCTGTTCACCTCAGGCCGGGCAGAGTGTCCGGAATCTGAATACCCGGCCCCTCGGAAGCGTGGAGATCACAACGCATGGATTTTGCGGACAGATTTGTTTTGACAATACCGGCGGGTGTGATACAATAGAACAAAAACCAACCGGTGTCGCCTGTGCAGTCTCATATTATAGTCCTCTGTACGGGAAAATGCAATCAGGGCGGTGCCGGGGGAAAGGAACGGAACATGAAACAGGCAAAACGAATCGTCGCGATGGTGCTGTGTCTGCTGGCACTGCTGGCCCTTCCCGCCGGTGCCGTAATGGAAAAGGGAGAGCCCAACATCACGGCCCAGACCACCATGAAGGAAGTGCGCAACAACCCGGGCATCAAGAACTCCGGCTTCTACACCTACTCGCAGGATAAGGACTGCCCGCCGGGTCAGGCCCTGTGGGAGATGACCACTGTGGAGGGCTACACCAACGAGTATGTGGCCGAAGGCTGTGCCAAGGGGCTGAATCTGGTCATTGAGAACTACAACAATGGCGTTCAGGTCACTCACTCGTTCTACACGGATGCGGAAAAGGCGGCGGACCGCACCAAAAACAACACCGGCCTGTTCTATTTTCCGGCCAAGGCTGAAAATGCCAAGTTTGCGCTGATCCTGGCTGGCAGCGGTGCCAATGAGAGCGCCGAGCTGGAGGAGGGGGCCTGCACGGCCTGGCAGCTGCATGAGCTGGGCTATGCCGCCTTTATTCTGCGGTATCGCGTCTGGACGGATGCTTCCGATGATGCTCCGCTGGAGGACATCGGCCGGGCCATGCAGTACATTGAGGAACACGCTGCGGAGTTTGGCATCCAGCCGGAGCAGTACGCCATCGTGGGATATTCCATGGGCGGCCACCTGACGGGCCTGTTCGGCACGGAATCGGTGGGGTATCAGCATTACAATGTGCCCAAGCCTGCCGCCCTGCTGCTGGGCTACCCCATCAACGATATGACCTACATCAAGCCCATCTACCATGTCATTCAGGATATCGGCGCGTACGGCCCCAAATACTATACCCGGAATCTTTCGGATGAGATCACGCCGGACTACCCTGCCACCTATCACTGGCACGGTGTGAACGACACGCTGCTGAAAGAGCTGGGCTACTGGCGGCAGGGACCGCAGCTGGAAGCTGCCCTGCAGGCCAATCACGTCAAGCATGTTTACCGGGTGTTCAACAATGCACCTCACGTCTGCGGCATCGGCACAGGAACAGATGCCGAGAACTGGCTGGTGGAAGCCACTGCTTTCTGGGAAGAGCAGTGCGCCTGAGAGAAAGGATGAAACAGGATGAAAGATCTGAACGAAGCATTTGTACATCTGAACGTCGGTCTGCCTGATGATGTGGAGCGGCTGAAGGCCGCGGGCTATTACAAAGAAGCAATGGCACGGATCGATGAATATCTGGCCGAGGACTGGACGGAGACCCAGAACAGCCCCCGCAGTCAGGGGTTGGAAATGCCGGAGTACGAGCAGCCCGCCAACCCTGTGCCCCACGGCGTGGACGCGCTGCGGGATGCCCTGCTGGTGCAGAAGGAGATCATGTGCCGTCTGCCGCAGGAATACTGCTGGAACGAGGCACAGGCCGTGGCCCGGATGCAGGGCCTTGTGCGGGATTTCACGGTGGAGGAGTTCCGCCAGCTGGTGCATGAGGGCCGGGTGGACTGGCGGTTTGTGGAAGGGGAGAAGCACTACCTTGACCGCTTTGCCGAGACGCTGATCGCCACCCACGCCGACCTTGCCGCCCGTCAGCTCGACCCGCCCGCCCCGGCCGCGCTGGCCCGGGAGCGCCGCCACCGCATCCATGACCAGATGGAGCGGGAAGGGCAGGCCAGTGCCCGCATCACGCTGAAGACCAGCGTGGGGATGTCGGATGAGGCCTTTGCCGCTGCTCTGGCCAAGGCAAAGGCAAACGGCCGGGAGAGCGTGCACGTCCGCGCCTGGCTGCCCATCCCGGCGGAATGCCTGGCCCAGAGCGAGATCGAGCTGCAGAGCTTTACCGAGCAGCCGGGCCGCATCGCCGATGCAAACGCCCCCCAGCGCACCGTCTGCTGGGAGGCTGACCTGACCGAAAACCGCCGCTTCGGGGTGCAGTACCGTTACAAGACAACGGCAGTCTATGCTGACCCGCTGGACTTTGTGCCTGCACCGGAACAGCCGACCTTTGATACCGAGGAGCAGGCCCCGCATATCGTGTTCACGCCCTATCTGCGGGCGCTGGCCGCACAGCTGACCGAAGGAATCACCGACCCGGCGGAAAAGGCAAAGCGCATCTATGATTACGTTACCCTGAACGTGCGGTATCACTATCAGCCCGCCTACTTTGTGCAGGACTGCCTGCCCGACCGCTGCGCACGGAACCGGCGCGGTGACTGCGGCATTATGGCCCTGACCTTCATCACCCTCTGCCGTCTGGTGGGCATTCCGGCCCGCTGGCAGAGCGGTCTGTCGGTGTCGCCCACCGGCGTGGGCTGCCACGACTGGGCCATGTTCTACATTGCCCCCAAGGGCTGGATGTATGCTGACTGCTCCTTTGGTGCCTCCATGGCACGGCAGGGTGAGGAAGAGCTGCGCCGCCACTACTTCGGCAGTCTGGACACCGGGCGCATGGTGGCAAACCGCGCCTTTGAGGCACCCTTTGACCCGCCGATGTACGGGTTCCGCTCCGACCCCTATGATAACCAGTCGGGCGAGTGCGAGGTGGACGGCGTGGGCCTTTATGGCGATGCGCTGGATACCCGGAAAGAATTGGTCGATTTCGAGGACTTATAATCAATGGAATTTTTAGCTGGATTGTACACCCTGCTGCTGGTCACCATCTGCCTGCTGCTGGCAGCGGTGCTCTGGAAACTGAACAAGCCCCGGAACGGGGGAGACTACGAGGAGCTCAAGTGCTGGATGCAGCAGCAGCTCGATGCACAGGCAAAAGACTTTGCGGCCAGACAGGCGGCAATGGCGGAGCAGAATTACACCGCCATCCGCAGCGTCAGTGAGACGCTGCAGACCTCAGTGCAGAGCATGAGCACCACGCTGGCACAGGGCCAGAGCGGCCAGCAGCAGATCCTGACCCAGCGGCTCCAGAGTCTGGAGGCCGCCAACACCCAGAAGCTGGAAGAGCTGCGCAAGACCCTTGCGGAAAACATGACCGCCCTGCAGGCCGAGAACGCCAAAAAGCTGGATGAGATCCGCCACACTGTGGACGAGCAACTGCAGGATGCCCTGCAGAAGCGGGTGACCGAGAGCTTCAAGGCTGTGAACGACCAGCTGGAACAGGTGTACAAGGGCCTGGGCGAGATGCAGAACCTTGCCGCCGATGTGGGCGGGCTGAAGCAGGTGCTCTCGGGCGTTAAGACCCGCGGCATTCTGGGAGAGATCCAGCTGGGGGCCATTCTGGAAGAGATCCTGGCCCCGGAGCAGTACGAGACCAATGTGGCCACCATCCCGGGCAGCACCCAGCGGGTAGAATACGCCATCAAGATGCCGGGCACGGACGGCGGCACGGTCTGGCTGCCCATCGACTCCAAATTCCCCGGCGATACCTACGCACACTTGCAGGATGCCCAGGCCTCCGGCGATGCGCAGGCGGTGGAGAATGCCCGCCATGCGCTGGAGCTGGTGCTGCGGAGCGAGGCAAAGGACATCCGGGAAAAGTATGTGGAGCCGCCCTACACCACGACCTTTGGCATCCTCTTCCTGCCTTTTGAAGGGCTGTACGCCGAGGTGGTGAACGCCGGTCTGCTGGAGGTGCTGCAGCGGGATTATCAGGTGAACATTGCAGGCCCCAGCACTATGGCGGCTCTGCTCAACAGCCTGCAGATGGGCTTCAAGACCCTTGCCATCCAGAAGCGCTCCGGCGAGGTCTGGCAGCTGTTGGGTGCCGTTAAGACGGAGTTCGACAAGTTCGGGCAGGGGCTCTCCAAGATGCAGCAGCGCCTGCGCCAGACAGATGAAGAGCTGGACAACCTCATTGGTGTCCGCAGCCGGGCCATCAGCCGCAAGCTCCGCAGTGTCCAGAGCCTGGATGATGCCAGCGCAGCAGCCCTGCTGGAGCTGGACAACGAGCCCGGCCGGCCGGTGGCAGCAAGACTGCCGGAGGAGCTTGAATAATCTTTAACAATGTGCTATACTAGGAACCGTTATTAGTATTATATTGCCGCTTTTCCGGCACAGCAATATGGATAGAGAGGATGTCTGCTATGAGCGTGAAAAAGATCAGCGAAGCCATTCTGGGCGTGGGTGTGGACGATACCACCATTGACCTGTTCGAGAGCCAGTACCCGGTGCCCACCGGCGTGAGCTACAATTCCTATGTCATTCTGGACGAAAAGACCGCCATTCTGGATACGGTGGACAACCGTGCCACGGAGCCCTGGCTTGCCAACCTGACCGAGGCACTGGCCGGACGCAAGCCGGATTACCTGGTGGTCAGCCACATGGAGCCTGACCACGGTGCCAATATCGCCAGACTGGCCGCCCTCTACCCGGAAATGCAGGTGGTGGGCAACGCCAAGACCTTCCTGTATATGGATCAGTTCTTTGGAGCGGATGCCGTTGCCAAGGAGCGCCGCGTGGTGGTGAAGGACGGCGAGAGCCTGAGCCTGGGTACCCACACCCTGACCTTTGTGTTTGCCCCCATGGTGCACTGGCCCGAGGTCATGGTGAGCTATGAGAGCAGTGAAAAGGTGCTCTTCTCTGCAGACGGCTTTGGCCGGTTTGGCGCTGTGGCCAGGTTTGACGAAAACGCCGACTGGGCCAGCGAGGCCCGCCGCTACTACCTGAACATCGTGGGCAAGTACGGCCCGCAGGTGCAGGCTCTGCTGAAAAAGGCCGCCGCGCTGGATATTGCCACCATCTGCCCCCTGCACGGCCCCGTGCTGACCGGCGATCTGAGCAAGTACCTGAACTACTATGACCTGTGGTCCAGCTACAAGGCCGAGGAGCCGGAGAAGATCCTGGTGGCCAGTGCTTCCATCCACGGCCACACCAGAGCCGCCGCCCACACCATGGCTGAGAAGCTGCGCGCCAAGGGTGCCAAGGTGGTGGAGATGGATCTGACCCGCACCGATGTCTCCTATGCCGTTACTGAGGCCTTCCGCTGCGGCCGGATCGTGCTGGCCTGCGCCACCTACGATGGCTTCCTCTTCCCGCCGATGGAGAATCTGCTGACCCACCTCAAGACCAAGAACTTCCAGGGCCGCACCGTTGGCCTGATGGAGAACGGCACCTGGGCCCCCATGGCTGCAAAGCTGATGCGTGCCGAGCTGGACGGCATGAAGAACATCACCGTCTGTGATGCCGTTGTGACCATCCGCTCTGCCGCCAATGCCGCCGCTGAGGCACAGATGGATGTGCTGGCTGACGAGCTGCTGGCAAAGTAACGAATCGACCCCATAAAAAAGAACGAACGCCTGCCGAGTGAGAAGAGCCCGGCAGGCGTTCGTTTTGCTTATGCGGGAGGTATAGCAGAGTAGCATCTTCGCACGGGGGTAGGCGGCAAAGTCTTTTTTTGTGTGGGGTTCGCCTTTCTTTGTCAGAACAAATCGTACTGCTTCATAGTTTCAGCTTTTCGGGAATCATGCTTCTCGTAGTAGCCGATCAGGGTGCCGCTTGCATCCCGCAGGGCTACCATGTAGACATCGCGGTCGTGCTTTGCGTTGTGATAGGTATAGACGATGTTGTGGCTGGCATCCGCCGCGAACCACTCGACCACCTTGCGGATGGCTTCCACCGAATGCGGGTTGTGGCAGTTCAGCAGGCTTTTGCCAAGCAGGGAAGCGCCGCCGTATTTTTTGTAATCCACCACGGCGGCAGGATTCATGTAAATGATGATGTGGTTCAGATCGCAGATGACCACCGATTCGCGGTCCTGGTCGATGATGCTTTTGAAATAGGCGTTCAGGTCTGCCATGATGTTGCTCCTTCTTTATTCTTATCCAGTGCGTCGAACTGTTTGACGATCTGGGGGTCTTTCAGCTTGATGACCTTGCCGGTGAGGTAGTGCAGGGTGTTCTCCTCCGGGATATCCAGGAAGCTGATGCGGACGGCGCAGAGAGCCTGCGTCCGGGTGCCGGTGCGCTCGTTCATCTTGCGGTTGCCGTATTTGATATCTCCCAGCACCGGCTTGCCCAGGTAGGCCAGATGCGCGCGGATCTGGTGGGTGCGGCCCGTGACCAGGCCAATCTTGCACAGCGCAAAGGGCCCGGCGGTGCGCAGCACATCCACATCGGTGATGATCTGCTTGCGGTGCTCGTCCTGCGCCTGGTGGGCGTGGATGCTGACCTTGTTGTTCTTTTCGTCGTGCTCCCACCAGGCCGTGAACCGCCCGCTCTGGGGGATGCCCACGGTGATGGTGTAGTATTCCTTTTTGAGCAGGTCGGTGCGGATGATCTCGTTCATGTCCCGCAGGGCGGCGTAGCTCTTGGCAGCGATGACAAGGCCCTCGGTGCCACGGTCCAGCCGGTTGCAGATGCCGGGCTTGAAGCGGTTCTCACCGCCCGAATCATACTCGCCCTTCTGGGCCAGATACTGGGTGAATGCGTCCACAAGGTTGGCATCGCCGGTGCGGTCGCTGTGGCAGAGCAGGTGGGTGGGCTTGTACAGCACGGCAATGTTCTCGTCCTCATAGATGACGGTCACCTTGGGCTGGTTCTGATGCTTTTTGGGGGCAGGCTTGCGGGCTGCAGGCTTTGCGCCCTCGGGCGGGAAGAATTCATCGTTGATGTACAGCTCAATGAGATCGCCCGCCTTGAGCCGATCCTCGGGGGCTCCTTTTTTGCCGTTGACCTTGACCCGCTTGTTGCGGAAGCTCTTGTACAGCAGGCTGGTGGGGAGATCGCGCGTCACGCTCTGGACAAAGCGGGAAAGCCGCACGCCCTCATCGTTTGCGGTGGCAGTAAATTGTTTCATAAAATCGTTCCTTTTGTTGGATGAAAGACAAGCCCTCTCCGTCTTTGCTTCGCAAATCCACCTCTCCCAAAGGGAGAGGCAATGCATCTCCCGGGTTCAGTACATGCTGACCGAGAGCTACAAGGGGCTCTCCCTTTGGGAGAGCTGGCAAAGCCGCAGGCTTTGACTGAGAGGGCATATTGATTCATAAAAAAGCCTTTTCTCTATAATAAACCACCCTTTCTTTGAAGTCAACGCAGAATATTTCCTGTGCCCCCCTTGTGTTTTGCTGAAAAAACGGTACTATTAGAGTAATAACGCAAAAGGAGAACGACCATGGCGAAGGAAAGCAGCCAGCATAAGGGGCA